>ERZ773269.312-NODE-312-length-58365-cov-32.647025_pt1 | contig 58365 bp, 65 predicted proteins | sample MGYA00511958_ERZ773269 | MGnify/ENA primary metagenome ERZ773269 (study PRJEB29015, sample SAMEA2737761) | human gut metagenome | biome: human gut; feature: human-associated habitat; material: faeces | place: China | collected 2012 ... | reverse complement strand
GTTTTTTGTTTTTATATATTTTTAAAGACTACATTTTTAGAGTTTATTTCAACTCGTTGAAAATGTGGTTTTTTTTATGCAATTTTTTATATTGCAGAAGAAAAAATAAAATTTTTAAGCCCATGAATAAAGGCAGAAAGGAAGTAAAAATATGAAAACAGAAAATTTTATGAGAAAGGAGTTTTCGCTATTTCAAAAAGTAATTAAGACCTCTCAATATGATTTCATTTTTGAAATGTGTGGTGATCATACAGTTCTAATTGAAGTTATAGAGAAAGGCAAAAGTAAATGTTGCTGGATACCAGATAATGTATTTGGTCTTCCAGTAACTGAAATTGACAGTGAATGTTTCGTTGACTGTCAATTTAAAAAAATAGCTTTACCTAATAATTTAAAAATTATTCATAGTAAAGCTTTTATAAATTGCAAAAATTTAGGAGAACTTGAGTTTCCTTTAAATTTTGAGCAATTACAGCAGAAAGCATTTGTAAATTGCACAAAACTGTTTTCTGTAAAATTTTGTAATCATATTAAATTGGTCGCTGACCAAGCCTTTTATGATTGCAATTTGACTTCAATTGAAGTTCCTCGATTGAAGCAAAACCAGAGAACTACCATTTTCAAAGATTTAAATATTTTAAAAATGGTAGAAAAAAGAAAAAATAAAAAAAATTAAAGTCCCAATAGGTTGGGCAAAGGAGAAATTTTATGCTAAATATTAATCTTATCGGCAGACTAACTGCTGATGTAACTACAACAACAACTGCAAATGGTACACTTATCAATTCTTTTACTGTAGCTTGTAATAAAAGCTATGGCGATAAGGCACATCCTTTGTTTGTGAATGTGACTTTCTTTAATGACATCCCAACAAAGATGAAGTTGAAGAAAGGAGCTAGTGTATCAGTCGTTGGTGAACTTCGTCAGCATGATTACACTGCTAAGGATGGCTCAAAAAGAACCAATTACCAAGTAATTGGAAACAGTATTGAATATGTACCTAGTGTACAGTCAAATGCTGTTACACCTGTTACAGCAATTGGCAGACTAACTGCTGATATTAGTCATAACGAAAATAATACAGCAGGTTCATTCACCATTGCTGTTGATCATGGTTATGGTGATAAGCAGACAACAAGTTTTGTTAGAGCACATTGCTTTAATAATGTACTTGACAGACTTGAAAAAGCTGGAGTAGTTAAGGGTTCACCTATGCTACTTGTAGGCGATTTAGATTGTCGCAGATTCACTAGAAAGGATGGAACAGAAGGCATTGAAACCTTTATTAATGTTTTAAACTTTAATTTAGTATCCTATGGCAAGAAAAAGGATACTGAAAATGGTGAAAATACTGCTTCAGCACCTGCACCAGCAGAAAACAATTCTGTACCTGCTCCAACACCAGCACCTGCTGGTGAAGATGGTCTAGAAGAATTTGAAAATCTTTTAGATGAAGATTTACCATTCTAATTTTAGAGTTGTAAATTTTAAATAAGTAAATTCAAATAAGCAAGATTAAGATTTTAGTAATAGCTATTCTTTTTCTTGCTTTTTTGGATGAAATTCGGAGTAAATAAAATGGGCATAAGTCATATTTATGAAATGATCAATAAGAAATTTTCATATATGATTGGAAATAATAATTGGTCATTTTGCAGTAATAAAATAAAATGTCTTTCATTTTATTACTTCCATAAAGGAAAAATTAAAGTATATTCAAAAGAAAAGAAATGCTTTTATTTTTTCTTTTTTGTTGGTGATGAAATAAAGATGAAACAGTCATTCGACAGAACTTTCATTAAGGAAAAGTATGAGAATGAAAAACAAGCCAAAGAATGGTGGCAAAAAAACTTAGAAGAAATACAAAATTGTCTTTCATTGTCAAATGAAAATGAAAATGAAACAATGATTATTTCTGAGAAAGGTATTTTTGGTACTAATGAAGAAGGTGAAAGAGAGCAACTTTTGAAACCTATTGGTTTCAATAAAGAATACATTGATTATTTAATTAATGTATTTCAAAATTTAAATATTGAAGTCTATGAGAAGAACAGCGAAATTATTATCCCTGTTGATGACGAATAGATTTTAATTTTATACAATGAATTTATATAATGAAAGGAAAAATTATGAATATAAAAGAAATTCTTTTTTTAAATGAAAATTATTCTCAAACAAACTTTGAAAACTATGTGCTGGACAATTTTTTCAGTAAGAATTACACTACTGAATATATGTCCAAGTACAATAGTTCAAAAGTGGCTAATAATGTTTTATTAGTTCCACTAGTAAGAGCCCTAATGTTGTACTTAAATGAAAACGTCACAAGATGTGGCGTAGGAAGTCATGGCGATTTTAACATCGCCAAACTAGAAACGGCAAGTGGCACACAAATTTGTGTGTTTAATAAAAAGGAAAAGGAAATCGTTCACCTTTTCCAAGCCCCTATTTTAGATTTTGATGTTAAAACTGCTGTTAGTGAGCAGTATCATGTCTATAATAGGGACGATGAAGCAAAAAAAGCTATATTAGTAAAAACTAATGATAGCACAATTATCTGGCTTTCATTATTGCCAGAGTTAATTAAGGATGCTTTATCAGAATGTCCGTTAAGTTTGAATGAACTGAAAAAAAATATCACTAGTGCTATTAAAAATAGAAACAAGTTCGATGCTCAAACAGAAGAATCTTTGTTTCTAATCAACGATAATATTTATCGAAGGGTTAGACATACATATTGCACTAGCGATACGCCAGAATATAAAGTAGAAATCAAAGAGGAGAATGATCCTTCTTTAGTTCTAACTTCAATTGAGGAAATACTATCTTATGAACCTACAAAAGTTTATGCAGGTTCATTTGAAGATTGGGGCATAGAAACAGTAAAAAATTGTTTCAGTGTAAGTGTTGAAGATTTACCTAGAATTTTCTCACTTGCAAAGGACAATGAGCTAACTGCTGAGCAGAAAGCAAAAGTACCTAAAATTGAAAGTTGGTACATTGTTCCAGATTATTTAGTTCAGAGTTTAAAGGCAATTAAAATGTTTAATAACTCCGAGACTAAGTTTCAGAACATTCTGCTATCTGGTCGAGCTGGTAGTGGTAAGTCAAAGGCAGCAGAAGCTCTTGCTTATGCACTAAACTTGCCTTTCTACCCAATTAACTGTAACCCAAATACAGATGAAATGCAGTTAACAGGTGGTTTTGCCCCTAACATTAATAAGGGTACAGGTATAAGTTCAGAAGATATGCCATCTTTCGATGAAATTGAACTTGACCCTGCTGCTGCTTATGAAAAAGTTTCTGGAAAAAGCAATCCTAATGCTTCACCAGAAGAAGTTTATAATTTCTTAACTAGTAATACACAAAAAAATCAAGCAGATTTTATTGTGACAAAAACAGCTTTAACCGAAGCTGTTAGAAATGGTGGAGTAATTGAACTTCAAGAAATTGCCCTAATTAAAGATAGTGGTATGCTTGGCATGTTAAATTCTTTAATGGACAATGAAAATGAATTTATTACAATTCCAACTACTGGTGAAGTTATTAAACGACACAAAAATTGTGTTATTGTTGCTACAACCAATGTTGATTATGCTGGTTGTCGTCCAATCAATACAGCTTTTAAAGATAGATTTAAACTACATTTCCTTGTAGAAAATCCTTCTGAAAACATTGTGTATGAGAGGGCTAAAGCAAAGACACAATTTGAAGATAAAGATTTGCTTAAGAAGGTTGTTAAGTCATTTTGTGAAATTGTACAGCTTCGTATTGATAGACAGGAAGAAGATAGTGCAACACTTCGTTGCCTATATAACTGGCTGTATTTCTATCAAGCTATGGACGGTATGATGGATATGAAAGAATGTGCAGAAGCAACATTTCTAAGCAAATTAAGTTTCGACAAAGAGGAAAGGGAAGAAGCAAGAAGTATTCTTGATAAGTACCTTTAATCTTTAAGTAATAATTAATATTAGTTTCTAGTTCACTCGTTGAGAGTTTTCTAGGAACTAATATTTTAGAAAGGAAAAAATATGAGTAAAGATAAAATAACTCAAAAAGAGATTGTCGAAAAAGCAGAAGAAACAACTGTTAAAAAGTTGTTCACTAGTTCTGAGTTTTATGCAGGACTTGAAGCAATCCTTTTATCTAGTATTGATAGAAGATATGCTAGTCATTATTCTTTGGACCTCGAATGGGACAAAAGAAATGGTGATGTTGCCTATACAAATGGTACTAGAGTTTATATTAACTTAAATAACTCTATTTCAGATAGTTTTAAAAACTTGCCATATAGAGCATTAAGCTATAAAGGATTATTAGCCCACGAATTGGGTCATATTCTTTTCTCTGATTTTCAGTTGTTAAAAGAATATGGAGACAGTTTTCTAAAAGGTGATATTCCAAATGAAAACTTAATATCTCATCCTAATAAGGATGAATTAAAAGAACTTCTTAGTGAAAGCCCTTTTGAAAGAAAAATTATTTCACATTTTGCTTTAAATGTTAGTAATCTTCTTGAAGATATTTACATTGAAGCAAAAGTAGTTGAAGAATTTCCTGGTACTCTAAAAACTGGGATTGCCATTAACAACGAAAGAATTGGAGCAACTCGTCAATCAATTGACAAACAGTTGAAAACTCTGCACAAAGTTTTTGTAATTGTTAATGGTTTAATTAGTTCATTAAAAGCTCAAATTTCTTCATATGGTAAGGACGAGGAAGTTAAAAATTATTTAACTAAACTCGTACCTATTTGTAGGAAAATGAGCTATAGTTCAAATGCAAGTACTAGAGAAAATGGAGCTACATATGTAGTTCTTGAGCTGTTGCCTTTATTAAAAGATTTTATTGATAAAGCAAAGCAAGATTATCAACAACAGCAACAAGAACAAGAGCAACAGAATAATTCACAAAATTCTTCTGGAAATCCATCTCAGCCTAATTCATCACAAAATGGTGAAAATGATAAGAGTGGTAATGACAGTAGCAATGGCAAAGAAGAAAATAAGTCTTCAAACTCTAATTCATTATCTGAAGAAAAAGAAAAAGAATTAGAAGAACAAATAAAGAAGGCTATTGAAGAAAGCTTAGCCCAGAAAACTGTTCAACCACAAGGCTACAACAAACCTCAAAATGTAGGCTCTGCTAAGGATGATGCTAATCCTAATGCTATGAAAAACACTATGGACAAAATCGTTCTTGACGACAGCATATCTGAGGCAAAAAAAGTTGCAGGTAAAGGTAAAGTTACCTTTGACAAAAAGTATGTTGGAGGTGAGTATGATAGAGAAGAAGAAAAGCTCAAAAAAATTCTCTATGATAAAGCTAGAAATGAATTAATAAATTCTAAAGAAAAGGAATTTACTAATTCATTAAAAAAACTTGCTAGGGATACTCATTTGAAAGGCATACATCAAGGCGTTAATATTGTTATTCATCGCCAAACAAATGGTAAATTGCCTTCAAAAGAGGATTACAATGAATATCTTAGAATGTATGATATTCCTAAAATTGTAAAATCAGCAAGAAAGAATTTAGATAAGGTCCTTAAAGCTGAAGCTTTTGAAGATGAATTGCAGAAACAATATGCTGGTAATAAGTTTTCTATAAAAAATGCTTATAGACCAGATAAAAGAGTATTTGCAAAGACCCACCAACCAATGGAACAGAAGGAATTATCAGTTTCTATTATGGTTGATAATTCTGGCTCTATGTATGGTGAAAGAATAAATTCTGCTAAAAGAACAGCAGTAATGCTATATGAATTCTGTAAAGCAGAAAATATTCCTATTACTATTATGGGGCACACCGAAGGTTGGAAAGATGTAGAGCTTTATAGCTTTGCAGATGCAGACTCTTTTGACAGCAAAGATGGTCAAAGACTTTTAACAATGCAAAGCTTATTCAACAACCGAGATGGTGCAGCTATTAGATTTGCTTGTGAAAGACTTTGTGAAAGACCAGAACAAAAAAAACTCTTTATCATTATTAGTGATGGTCAACCTGCTGCTTCTGGATATTATGGTGAAGCTGCATATAAAGACCTTAATTCTATCAAACGAGAGTATGAAAGAAAAGGTATTGAATTTATCGCTGCTGCTATCGGTGATGATAAAGATAGAATCAAAATGATTTATGGTAGAAATTATCTTGATGTTGATAATCTGGAGAAATTACCTAAGCAACTATCAAAGATTATTTCAAGAAAAGTTCTGGAATAATTTTTTTAATAAATCATTTAAAAATAAAATCCCTATTCATTCTTTTTAGTTTGAATAGGGAAGAAGTTAAGCCCTTTTGCTATTGGGCAGGAGATTCATTATGGAAAAATATTTAAAGAAAATTTTAGGTGTTGCAACATACTTCTACAAAAAAGCTACTGCTCCTGTAGAACATGAGATTACAGCAATAAATAATCCATCAAGTTTTGTTAAAGCAAAAGCTAATAGTTTCGGTATTGAAAGACTGCAACTTAGTTTTGTCAACTATGACTCAGAAACTAAAAAACTAAGTCATAGTATAGACTGCTTTTTAAAATTTGATGAAGCATTATATCTTTGCAATATGATACTTCAACAACAATTAGCAAGACTGAACAAGAAAGAAAGGGAAAGATGTAAACAGACTGGCGAAAGATATTGTAAGGCAATTTTTACTTCTACTCTTGGTGGTATTCACGAAGAAAAAGTTAGAAGAAAAAACCTTCGCTCTGATGGTAAAGCCATTAGTCGTCATTTTACAATTTCCCCTGGATTGAAACAAGACTATGTAATTACTTGTTTGCAAGGGGCTGGCCATTCAAACGAAAAAGGTTTGATTGTACCAGATGGCAACCCTGATATTACAATTCGTGTTGCCTGTTCTTCAGGTGACTTAAGAAAGTTTGCTTTAATGATTAAAAGCCATATTGAGGGATATATTTCTTCTCAGTATGCTAAAGGTAACTATATCAGAGAAGCAAACTAAATACAGTACATAGTAAAAAATATAGTAAAAATTCCACTATTCTTCAAATTGAAGGATAGTGGAATAATGGAGGTAAATAATATTGGAAATATTAAATGAATTATTAATGAAAGCTAAGAAAAATAACAATAAAATTTTTATGGGAGATTTTTTAGATAAAACAGATAAATTGAAATTATCTAATGAAGATATTAAGGAACTTCTTTTTGAACTTGACAAGAGAAATATTTCCCTTATTAGTGATGAAGAATTCATTGATAATATCCCAGAAATAAAAACCGATTCGGTTTCGAGTTTTATTAGAGAAACAAGAAACTATGCTCTGCTGACAAAAGAAGAAGAAATTGAGTTAGCTGAAAAAATTAAAGAAGGAGATAAAAAGGCATTTGAAAAATTGTGTAATAGTAATCTTCGCTTAGTTTTTTCAGTTGCTAGAAAATATTCTTCAAACAAAAAGTATAATATGTCTCTTGAAGATTTATTGCAAGAAGGTTGCACTGGTCTTATGACTGCTGCTAAAAATTTCGATGCAACTAAAGGCTTTAAGTTCTCTACATATGCTACTTGGTGGATTAGACAAGCTATTACAAGAGCTATTGCTAATCAAAGCAGAAATATTCGTGTTCCTGTTCATGCAGTAGATAGGCTATCTAAATATAAAAAACTTTGTCAAGAATATGAACAGAAGTACCATAGATATATTACTGACAAAGAAGCTTGTATTATTCTTAAAATTAATCAAGCAACATTAGATAACATCAAGTTGTATTTAGCAGAAAATGTTAGACTTGATGATCCTGTAAAGGAAGAAGAAGGCACTACTACTTTTAAAGACTATCTTGCTGATGAATCAGAATCATCACAAGTACAAGATTGTGCTGATAATAGTGCTTTGATGGATGAATTGGAAGAATTGATTGACAAAAAGTTGAATTGCAGGGAGGAAATCGTAATTAAAAAGCGATTTGGCATAGGCTATCCAAGAACTTATACCCTTGAAGAAATTGCTGAAGATTATGGTCTTACTCGTGAGAGAATTAGACAAATTCAGGGCAAAGCTTTGGGTAAGTTACAAACTCCTAATTGCAAAAAAGCTTTAATTGATTTTTTGGATTAAGAAAGGAATTTTTTATGAGTATTTCAATTAATATTGTTTGTTTTGTCATTGGAGTAATTTTGTTTGGAGTAGGAGCTATAGCATTTACTTCTGATTCTCTTTTTTTTAATATTTTTGGAACTTTCCTATTATTAATATCACTATCATTGTGTTGGGGAGCTTTTTTTGACGTAAGAGAAAAAAATGCTCAAAATCAAAACACACAATATTCCCAAGTACAAGAAGAAACGACCCAAAATGTAAATAAGAATTATAATTATAACTATGACTATAATTGTGATGAAGGAGAAACAAGTACTACATATAATGTACAAACGACAACAGAACCTTGTACTTGTAGTAATTGCTTAAAAGAAAGAAATACTGTTCCTACTACAACTGCACCAAATACTAAATGTACTTGTAGTAATTGTGTAGGGCAGTAGAGTTATCAAGGAAAGGAAAAAGTAATGAAAAATGTACCTACTCATACATTATTCGTTATTTTATTAATAATTACTGCTGTTTCATTTGCAATAGTAATTATATCTGAAGTATGTAAAAACAAAACTTCAAAAAAATTAAATTCAATTTTTAGTGTTACTACATTAATTTTTGGAATTCTTTCAATAGGGTTTATTGAAGTTTTGTAAAAAAATAATGTATTAATAACAGTAAAATAGCCCACACCATTGTCATTTCTTTGGTATGAGCTGTTTTATTTTTTTGTAAAATTTATTATAAAATGCAGATAACCTGCATATAGTCACAAATAGTACATGACCACATGCAGGTTATCTGCTAATTAATGTGTTATTTATGGAGGTCACATTAATAATGAATCAAAAAGATTATAAATAAAATTGTAGAAAGCACAAACTTATTAGAAGATATATTTACCTTCTTTTTTCTACACTATTATATTATCACAATTACATTGAAAAGTCAACAGAAATACGCAAGATATTGTATTCATTTTTTTATGATAACAATATCTTGTATATTTTTAGGAATTATTTTTGAAAAATCCTTGACTCTTAGCTTACCTTACGCTATACTAAAGATAAAGAAAAAACCTAATCTTTTTAGAAAAATGGGTGAGTCCGATGGAAATGTAAATTAAAAAAATATTTAGAGGTTTGTACAAAACTTCAAATGGAACAATTCTCAATGTTGATGTAAATGGAGCATTAAACATTTTAAAGAAAAGTAAAGTTGTGAGCTTAAAAGCTCTATACCATAAAGGCAAAGTGGACGTGCCTATAAGAATAAGGGTTGCCTAAATATTTAGGTGGAAACTTAAATACCAAACTTCTTAAACAGAGTTGTAAGACTCTTAAAAGCCTCATATCTTTACGGCTTGGGGTTGTTCACGTGTTGGTGCTTTGCAATAATTACTTGTAATAGCCTTAACGAAAAGACTTCGGCAGCAAGTCTCTAAAATGTTGCTAAAAAAATATCAAAATATCAAAATATCAAAATTAAACCAAAACAAGAAAATTTTAAAAAAAATAAATTTAAGTAAATTATTTTATATTTGTAAAACAATTTTTCGTGCAAAAATCCATTTGAAAAAATGGTAAGAAGTGTCACTAAAAGGCACTTCTTTTTTTATGCAATTTTTCACTTAAACTTAAAAAAATATAATGCAATTCACAACAACATTGTAAATATGTGTGCTATAATAATAGTATAGAAAATAAGAAAGAAAGGTAAAAATATGACAATTAGGTTAAAAAAATATTGTGACGAAGCAATCTTTGAAGATAACGGGCTATGGCTAAGAGAAAAAATTCTCAACGAATATTCTAACAGAGATAACAAAGGAGAAAACATCATTGTAGATTTCTCAGATATTTCTTTGTTTTCAGCAGTATTTTTTGAAAGTTGCTTTTCTTTTTTAGAAACTAATTATCCTAAAATATTCTCAAAAATAAAAATTCAAAATCTGAGTAAAGTAGGCGAAAAATATTTAGAAATAATATTAGAAGAAAAAAGTAAAATATTGCTTGATGATATTCCTAGTGAAATTTTTGGGTAAATGAGATATTTGAGTGATAGAGAAAATGCAAGAAAACTTACTGTGTACAGAGAAAAGTAAACCCCTGTATTTGATTTGAATTTTTTTCAAAATTAAATTCTCAATATATGGCATTTATTTTAGAAAGGAAAAAATATGAAAAGTGAAGTTGTAGTTAAATATAATAATATTGTAGCATTCCACCCTGGTTATTATATTAAATATATTATTAAAGATATGAACTTAACTCAAGAAGAATTTGCTGTAAGATTAGGTATAACGCCTAAAAAATTAGATGAACTTCTATCTGGAAAAATTAAATTATCCACTAATATAGCAACAAAACTTAGTGAAATATTAGGAACTAGTGTAGAAGTTTGGCTCAATCTTGAAAAATCTTATGATGAAAATATAAAAGAAATAGAAAGGACTAAACATTTAAATATGACAAAAAAATCAGAAAACTTAGAATTAAACATTTTGGAGTACAAAGGATATTACACAAAAATACATTATAGTGCTGAAGACGAGGTTCTCTATGGTAAAATTGAAGAAATTCCTGCACTTGTGAACTTTGAAAGTGCTTCAGCAAAGGATATTGTAAAAGAATTCCATAATGCTGTGGACGATTATATCCTTGCTATGGAAGAAGTAGAGAATATGAGAAGCAAGAAAAACTCAGAAAGCAATAGTATGAAGAATAAGAAAGAGAATTTTCTAGATTAATTTCTTAGAAAAAATTTGCAAAGAGGTGAAATTAAAATGGTTAGACTTGTAAAAGCAGAACTGCAAAATTTTAGAGGTGTGGAAAAAGGAGAAGTAAAATTCCCTAGTCCATTATCAGCCAAAAGATATATAGAAAATGTAGAAAATGCAGAAACTAATAGTGAGGCAGATATTAATAATAAGATAGATACATTATATAACTATGGATATACAGATACTTTAGGCATAGTAGGACTTAATGGTACAGGGAAGACTACTTTAGTAGATGCATTATCAATAGTAAAAGATATAATCTGTAATAACAAAATACATTATAATAAATATGACAAAACATTATCTCAAAAAAATGAAAGTAAAGAAGAACCAACTATAATCTCTTGTACATTCCTAGTAGGACCAGAAATTAGTGTTTCAAAAGAAATACAATTTATGAAGAAGAATTGGACTCCATACAAAGAAACAAGATTAGCTAACTATAAGGGATATTTAGTAACATATAGTATTAATTTTGCAGATACAAAATATTCTGTAACTATAACAGATACAGAAGGGAAAGATATAGAAGATAATATTAAGGATATATTAGAAAAACTAAAGTATTTTGTAAGGAATAATTTTCATGTCATTAATCATTCCTGCAAAGAATCTATTTATGAAATATTGCAAGAAATTGTTTTTGACAAAAGAGAAAAGACACTTTCTCAAGAAAAATTTATTGAAATATCTGAGATAATATTAAAAATTAATAAAGTTTTGCCTTCTATTATTTCAAATACGAAAATAGAGTTAGAACAAACTACTCACACAAATATGAATAATAGTGTGAGTTTCATCACATTTTTATGTGAAAATGACAATAGAATTCCTATAGAATATGCTTCTGAAGGTATTAAAAAATTAATTCCAGTTTTGCATTATCTAATACAAGTCCACAATAATCCAGAAGAATGTGTTGTAATAGACAACATAGATAAAAATATTTTTGGTTTTGCTTTAGGCGAAATAATTTTAGCTATTAATAATAATAGTAAAGGACAATTCATTTTCACTAGCAATAATTCTAATGTATTAACAAAACTAAACAGCAAACGTATAATTTGTACAACTACTAATCCTAAAAATAGGTACATAGAGTTGCACCAAACAAAATCAGAAGCTAAAGAAAATTTAGAAGATTTCTATATTAGAGCATTAATGTTAGGTGGACAAAAAGAACCACTATGTAATATATACGATTTTTTAGGCATAGATAGTGCTTTTCTTGTTTCTGACATCAATCCTGCACCAAACGCTGAGGAAAAAATTTTACAGTTGTCAGAAAACTTGCAAACTTTTCTTTCTAGAGTGAAATTTCAAGAATTAAGTAAAGAAAATACTTAGAAAAAAAAGAAAAAACTTTACTTTTACATTAAAAATTCACAAATAAGTAAAGGTAAAGTTAAAAATAAGCAAACAAAAAAGCCCTTTCGTAAGCACACATAAGTTAGCTTACAAAAAGACTTATTTGGGTTGTAGGTCCTTGGATTACTACAACGCGATCACTAATTATCTAATAATATTATAACAAAAATTCAGCGAAAAATCAAGGAATTTGGAGGAAAATAATGAAAGAAAAAGAATTCTGTGAAAATTGCAGAAAGAGTGTTAATTATACAGTTCGTGAGAGAAATGCAACTACTAATTTTAACAATACTGAAGTAAACTATATAGAAAAATATGCTACCTGCAATAATTGTGGGGGAGAAATATTTGTTGACAAACTTAATGATATTAATTTGTTAGAAATGCAAAAGCAATATAGGGTTGTAAACAAAATCATTTCAAAAGAAGGAATAGAAAAACTTTGTAAAAGTTTGCATACTGACAAAAGGTCTCTTTCTAAACTTTTAGGCTGGAAAGAAACTTTGCTTGAAGATTATTGTTCTGGAAAATATTTGCCAACTGTGGAGAATTCAGATCTCTTAAAAGAAATGCATAAGAAAAATAGAATAGTTTTCTTTTTAGGTGGTACATATCTCTATGTGGAAGAATCATTAGTTTATGACACTGACCTTGTGAATTGGTTTTTTACTTGTTGCGACACGAAAGGTAAAAGATATTTAGTCCTTGCTACTGACCCAGTGGAAAATGGTAGATACATTATTATTCAACCTAAAATTTCAGATTTGCTTTCAATGATAGAAGGAAAAATTGAAATGCGAGACATATACAAGACAGTTAGTTCGTTTTGGGAAGTGTTTGTTCATGATGAAAACATTGCAAAAGATTGTGTGAAAAAAAAGAGTATAAGTGAAATAGACAATTCTGTATTGCCATTTGAAGGTGAATACTACGATATTACTGATACTTTTATAAAAAAGTATTGTCAAAAACTAAAGAAGCAAATGCGATTAGAACAAAAGCATTAGACATGTAATTAATTTTTAAAAGAAGGTGATTGCTAGTGAAATTTTTGAAATATTTTAAAAATAGTGAAGAAGAGGGAGGTAGCTAAGTAATGTGAACTACCCAACATCGTGAAGGAATGGGGGTTTACAGGACCATCTTATAAAAATATAAGTAGGTGAAATATGTGAAAAATATTGAAATGCCACAAGATTTGTTTTATAATAAACTTGAGGTGGAAGATATGTCAAGTGAATTAAAAGTTAATTTCAATGGGTTGTTAAATGAACTTAAATTACCAGTATCTAAGTGTTTATGGCCACTTTTTGAAGCCGTTGTTAATTCAATTCAATCTATAAGTGATTCTACTCAAAAAGATTGTGGTGAAATTACTATTGAAGCAATTAGGTCACAAGAAAGTATTAAAGAAGTAGTAAAGAATGTTCCATATACTGACTTTATTATTACCGATAATGGAGTTGGATTTACTGAAGATAACTATAATTCATTTTTAGAGGCATATTCTTCTTACAAAGTGTCTAAAGGTTGTAAAGGTTTAGGTAGATTCCTTTGGCTTAAAGCTTTTGACAGAGTTGAAATTGAAAGTGTTTATAAAGAAAATAATAAGTATTATAAAAGAAGTTTTGAATTTTCTAAAAAACATTTTATTGAACCAGAAGATAATGCTAAAGAGATTGCTAAAGAAAAAATATATACAAAAATACAATTAATAGGTTTCCATAGTAATTATCAACAAAAATGCAGTGTCACATTAGAACCAATTGCAAAGAAAATAATTGAACATTGTATGATGTATTTCATTTCCAATACTTGTCCTAAAATTATTATCACTGATAATATTGAGACAATTAATGTAAATGATTATTTTGATACAAAAATAAGGGATACCTTAAATCAAGATGAATTTGAAATTAATGAAGAACAATTTCATATATATCATATTAGAATGGAAGAAAATGTCTCAAAACATGAACTCCATTTATGTGCCAGTGACAGAGAAGTTGAGTCTCTTGATTTATCAAAGAAAATTCCAAATTTGAATACAAAACTGGTTGATTCTAATGGCAATTCTTATTTTTACATTGGATATATTACTGGTAATTATCTTGATGAAAATGTTAATTCAAACAGAACTTCTTTTAATATTATAGAAGAACATAATGGAATTAACAAAGTCACAAGAAATGATTTGTTTGAAACTGCAAGAAAATATATAGAATTATATTTGCAAGAGGATATAAAAACTATTGTTGATAAAAAGAAAGAACGGGTTAATGCTTACATTGAAACAAAAAAGCCTCAGTATAAATTTTTAATTAATGCTAAACCAGAAGTTTTAGATGAAATTCCAAATGGCTTAGACGATGAAGCTATTGAACTTGAACTTCATAAACAATCTCAAAAATGGGAAAGAGAATTAAATGAATTAGGCATTAAAATTACTAAAGAAGTCAAAAATAAAATTAATAGTATTGCTGATTATGATACAATATTTGACAATTATTGCTCTGGTATAAGTGAATTGAGCAAAGCTAGTCTTACTGAATATGTCCTTAGAAGAAAAACTATTTTGGATCTTTTTGATAAGGCTTTACAATTGGATGATGATGATAAATATAAAAAAGAAGAAATTATTCATACATTAATTTGTCCTATGAGGCATTCTTCTAATGAAATTCCTTTCGATGAAATGAATTTGTGGTTAATTGATGAAAAACTTGCTTACCACCATTATTTAGCTTCTGACTTAGCAACAAAGAAATTGCCTTATGTTGATTCTAATTCTGATGATAGAATTGATATTGCTATTTTCGATCAAGCTTTCTCGTATTCTTCTGACGAAAGAAACTTTGGTAGTATTTCTATTGTAGAACTAAAAAGACCTGGTAGAGACGATTACTCTGCAAATGGTAAAGGTAAAGACCCAATAGAACAAGTGTTGAAATATGTTAAAGAAATCAAAGAAGGTACAAAGCAGTTAGCTAATGGCAGAGATTTTGGTGATGTTCAGAACACTCCTTTCTATTGCTATATTATTGCTGATTTGACAAAATCTCTAAGAGAACGAGCTGAAAATATGAACTTCACTCAAACACCAGATCATAAAGGATATTATGGGTACAATGCAAACAGAAATGCCTTTGTAGAAATTATTTCTTATGATAAGTTGCTCGATGATGCCCAAAAGAGCAACAAGGTTTTGTTCGATAAACTTTTCAACCCAAAAGCAAATGAGATTAAAAATTTGTATCCAACCAATAAGGAAAAATAAATATGGTAGTACTTGCATTATCAATTGGGAAAATATTTGAAGTTGCTACGGATAAAGTAGAACTTTTTGAAAAGAACTGTAAAAAACATAATGGAAAGCAAATTGTCCTAGAAAGATTAAGTATTGGTACTTTCATCTCGGTTACTTGTATCCAAGATGAAAGTACCATAAGTTTTTTATAAAACTTATTGCAAATCACAACACTTTAGATGTTTGTTATGATATAATATACATAGAACAAAAGTTCTATAATAATTATTTAGAAAGGATAATTTTGCAATGAGTAAAGGTAGTAATATTCACAACAAAGCAATTAAATATAGAATATATCCTACTGACGAACAAAAAGTATTATTAGCTAAAACTTTTGGTTGTTGTAGATTCGTATGGAATATTATGCTTAATGATAAAAATGAATATTACAAAACTAATAAAAGTATGTTAAAAAATACTCCTGCTCAGTATAAAGAAAAATATCCTTTCTTATGTGAAATTGACAGTTTAGCTTTAGCAAATGTACAAATTAATTGACAAAATACATTTATTAGATTTTTCAATAAGTTATGTAATTACCCTAATTTCAAAAGTAAGCATAGGTCTAAAAAGTCTTATACTACTAATTTAGTTGGTAATAACATTGCAGTTGGTGATAACTATATTAAACTGCCTAAACTAAAAAAAGTTAAAGCAAAAATACATAAAACTGCACCAACAGATTGGAAAATTAAATCAGCAACTATAAATTTATCTGGTAGTAATAGATACTATGTTTCAATACTTTATGAGTATGAAGAAACTATTGTGCCAATTACAATTAATAAAGATAAAGTTTTAGGATTAGATTATTCTACTCCGAACTTGTATGTTGATAATAATGGTAACTCACCAACTTCTAAATTAAAGTATTTCAAACTTTCTGCTGAAAAATTAGCCAAAGAGCAAAGAAAACTTTCTAAAAAAGTTATTGGTTCAAAAAACTGGATAAAGCAAAAGCAGAAAGTTAATAAAATACATTGTAAAATTGCTAACCAAAGAAATGACTCTTTACATAAAATATCTACTGCGATAACCAAACAGTATGATGCTATTGTAATAGAAGATATTTCAATTAAAGAGCAAATCAGAAGTAGAAAATATAAAAATTATAGAAAATCTATTTTAGATAATGGTTGGTACAATTTTACAACTATGTTAGATTACAAACTAAAAGAAAAAGGTAAGAAACTTATCAAATTAGATAAGTATTATCCTTCTTCTCAAATTTGTAATTGTTGTGGTAATATCAATGCTGCAATAAATAATGACAACATTAGAAAATGGATATGCCCTTCTTGTGGTGCTTTCCATAACAGAGATATTAATGCTGCAATTAATATTAAAAATGAAGGACTAAAAATATTGGGCATAGCCTAATTTTCGGTTCTTCTTATATATGGTAGGATAGGGACTATCCGAACCTATACGCTTGTGGATATTATGTAAGATTTTCATATATATCTTTTCTAGGTATGTAGTAAAGCAGTAGTGGTTGAAACAAGAAGCTCGGTAACTTGTTGCCGAGTAGTTCACAACAACATAGCAAAGGTGATGTTGTTTAGAGTTTAAAAGAGTGAACAATTGTGTATTGCTTTTTCACTTAGTATTTTCTCCTCTATTCGGCTGACTTTAGGCTGGGTAGGGGAGATTTTTATGTAAAAATCTTAAAAATTACGAAAAAAATATGGAATTATAAGATTTTTGTGTTATAATAAGTTTGTATAAAGATTTCGCATAATTATTATTATACCGAAACTTAATTTAAACAATTTGTGCATTTTTTTTAGAGTATAATAGATTAGTATATATACTCATAGTTCTTAATAATAACTTATATAATTAATAGAGGAAGTACATAATGAGTAAATTTCCAGATTCATATCCAAAAGACTTACTAGAAAGAATAATTGAAGATGGTGCTGGTGATAATATATTTGAAAATGTCTATAGGATAGATAATCATGGAAAGTGTGATAGAGATACCTTTTTAAGTTCTTATCTTGAAAAACAAAAAGAAAATGGCATTAATAACAGAGATAGTTATAAACAACAAAATGATGAATATGATATTGGAGAATATAGTACATCATTGAATTCAAACAAGAGAGAAATAAAAAATACTTTAAAATGTTTTGAAAAACATGGTAAAAAACCAAGAATTTTAATTGGAAATATAGATCCTAAATATGGCAAGAGCATGAAAACTAGAGAAAGTAAATCTCAACGTTATTCTAAAAGAAACCATATAGATTGGTGGCTTTACGAAGATGCAGATCCATCAAAAGACTTTAGATATTTAGAAGAATAGATAGGAGGAAAATATGTATATACCAAACCCTTATTTTGAAAATATTCCTAAAATGGGTAATCTTATTATGGATTATATATTTTTAGAAAATGGTTATCCAGTATTATTTACATGTAAAAATCAAGTTAATGATAATCTATATTTGTGTGTATGCAGAACAGTTATTGAAAAACAAAAATGGGTTATTTCTGAAATAAGCATTGATACTTTAGAAAAACTTGTTAATGACGAAATAACAGTTCATGATGCATTTAAAGTTGACAATAAGTTGTCTTGTATAGCAACTTGGTGCAAGGAAAAACCTAAAGAAGAATATAATGTCATTAAGTCTTCAATTTTATTAGATAAAGACTTACCTGATAGTGATGCTTTTTTAGAAGATGACGATCCAGATACATTAGATTACTTGGAAATGGTTAAAAATAGGAGTAGAATTGAATTAAATACTAGTATTCAGTTCAAAAATGTTGATGAACAATCTAATATAGATTGTTCGTATAGTACTAGTTTAAATGATTTTATTGAAGTTTTTGAAAAAAATTTTATAGCATTATCTGATACTATGAAAAAGACTTCACTAAATACTCTTTTCAAAGATAAAAATTATAACATTTACCATACTTCTGAAAGTATATCTACAAGTTTTTCAAAAGAAAAATGCGATTATAAAATATCAAAAGAAAATTATTCTTGTTATGACATTTCACATGCCGCATAATACTTATTTTGGAGGATATTATGAAAAAAAGTGATTTTAAATTTTCTAATCCGATTTTGTTGAAAACAGAATTTTTGCTTAATAAAAAATTTGAAAATGACGAAAAAATCGTTATTGGAAATTCATTTAATGTTTCAATAAAACGTGATGAAAATGATAATAAAGCAATTGTTGAACTAACAATTAAAATAGGTAAAAAAGAGTTAAAGCAAAATATTCCTTTTTACATAGAACTTGTAATTGGTTCTGCTTTTACTTGGAATGATGTTTTTGATGAAAACACACTGCAAATTTTGCTATCTCAAAATGCACCAGCTTTATTACTAAGTTATGCAAGACCTATAATTCATTCTCTTACCAGCATGACTCCTTTTCCTGCTTATAATGTTCCATTTTACAATTTTACTGAAAAATAATTTTCCCAATCCCTTATTCATTAATTTGAATAGGGGATTCTTTTGTCAATTTCCTTTTCATATCTTGAAAATTCATTTTCCAAATGTTATAATAAAGTTAATTTAATTGTAATTATATTATTGGAATTTGCACAAAAGTAAAAAAATAAGAAGATACATTTCTGCACCTTCTTATTTTCTAATAAAATCATAAAAATTAAACCGTAGAAAGCTTTCTGCTTTCTTTTTTCATTATATTACTTTACAAATAAAATTTCAATGCTTTTATAAATGATTTTTTTAAAATTCTTAAAATATTTTACGCAAAACACAACATCTTGTATTTGTTTCATGGTATAATTACTATATAAGGAAAGAGTAATATATCATTCATATTACTTATCGTTAAATAATTTATTTTAAAGGAGAAAAAAGTATGAAGAAACTTATTTCAATCTTATTATCAACGATCATTCTTTCTTCAGTATTTTCTGTTTGTCTATCTGTTAGTGCTGCTACTGATTCACTAGAAACAATAGATTATGGCACTACTTCTGATGGATGGACCTACTCTATTAATAAAATTAAAAATGAAAATACCGAAAAGTATGAATATTTTGCCTATATTGGTGAATATGTTGGTACTAAATCAGAAGCTATTTTACCAGTTAAAATTAATAATTATAATGTTACTGAAGCAAGTCCATTATTAATTAAAAATAACAAATATCTAAAAAAACTTACTATTCCAGATTCTACTAATAAAATCAAATATGTAAATGATAATTCTATTTCATTCTGGGGTTCATCAACTCTCGAAGAAGTAACAATTGGTAGTGCTGTTAAGAGTGTTTACACTTCTATGTTTGAAAGTGACACTAAACTAAAAACAGTAAACTTCACTAAAAAATTCCTAGCTCAGAAGCCTTATATTGGTTCTCGTGCTTTTGCTAAGTGTACTTCTCTTAGAAATCTTGTTCTTCCAAATGGTATTTCTGATGTTTCTGATGATGCTTTAGCTGGTTGTAAAAATTTAAATACTATTACATTTGGGGAAAGTATTGATTTATGCCCTATTACTAGTGACAATGTTAATTTAACTAATATTAAACTATTAAGAAAGAAAAATGATGTAAGTCTTATGTTTTTAAATGCTTACACTCTTAATCGTGGCTATCCAATTGAATTTACAAAAAAACCAGTAACAGTTGAATGCTATGAAGGCACTTTAGAGGCTTATCATCTTACTAATGTCTACCCAACAAGACCTGGTTTTAAAGATAGTTTTAAATTCGTTAGCTTAGGCAAAGTCGATGGAGACCCTTATGTTCCACCTACAACTGAACCTCCTACAACTACTGCTCCTTACACTGTTAGTGTTGGGGAAAGGGACGAGTGGTATCTTGCAGGTACATTTAATGATTGGACCAGAGATGATAGCACTAAGCTAATTTATAACCCTACAAACAAAACTCTTGAAAAAGAAGTTACACTAGATAAAGGCGATTATGAGTTTATTGTTTGTGATATTAATACTTCGCATAGATTTAATCTAATTAAAGGTGGAATATTAGGAGACAATAATTGTCCAGATCCTTCTAAGTTTAGTATTGCAACTGACAACTCAAAAGTCAAGTTCGTTTTTGATGGTATCAAGGTAAGAATGTATATCAACGAGCAGGAAGTAACTTCAACTACTTTACCTCCAACTACTACAAGTACTACTTTACCTCCAACTACTACAACTACTACAACTACAAGTACTACAAGTACTACTTTACCTTCAACTACAGTAACTACTAGTACAACAGTTCCAGATACTTCTGTTAGTGAAACAGCAAGTGTTCCTTCTACTCCTACTAGACCAACTGTTACTGTTGGTACTCTTGAGCTAGAAAAAACAAATGACACTTTATTTGTAGGTAAGGACAGAGAATATAAGTATACATTTACTTGCAATGACCCAATTAACCATATTGAATTTGTAAGTGACAAAAATACTGTTGCTCAAGTTAATTTAAATAAAGATAATACTTTTACTGTTATTCCTCTAACTAAAGGTACTGCTACTATTACTGCTACTCTATATGATAGAGATAACAGAGAAGTAACTAAATCTACTTTTACTGTTACTGTGAAACAATCTGTAACTAAAATTACTATAAAAGCTAAAAATAAGGTTGTCAATAATAATGTTATTAACATTAAAAAGGTTAATGGCAAAGCTAAACTAAATGTTTCTGTTGCTCCTGCTAATGCTGATAATAAGAGAGTTACATATACATCTAGTAACTCTAAAGTTGCAACTGTTAATAGCAAGGGTTTAATTACTGCTAAAAAAGTTGGCTTTACTAATGTGACTGTTAAATCAAATGATGGCAATTTTAAAACAACTGTAAAAGTTACTGTTGGTAATACTGCTTCTAAAATTGTAATTAATTCTTATAAAAATATTGCTAAAGTAAATAGTTTAGCAAAAATTAATTATAGTGTTTACTATGGAAATAAAAAGACTAACTTATACAGCATTAAGCCTACTTGGAAGTCTTATAAAACAAGTGTTGCAACTGTTGATAAAAATGGTAATGTAACTGCTAAAAAGAAAGGCATTTGTTTTATTGTTGCTACTTTTAACGATGGTAAAACAATAACTTCTAAAAAATGCTTAGTTATTGTTGGAAATAGAGTAAGTAAAGTTGTAAAGACTAATTATAAGAATACAATTGTTCTTAAAAAGAATAAATCAGTTACTCTAAAAGCTGAAGTTAAAAATAACAATGCTACATATAAAGATTGCAAATGGTATCTTGGCAAAAATAAGTATGTTAAGATTAGTAATGTTAAGAATAAGGGAAATAAGTCCCATTTCTATACGCAGACTAAAGTAACTGCAAAGAAAAAAGGTACTTGCTATGTATATTGTAAGACTAAAGATGGTAGTAACAAACAACTAAGATATAAGATTGTTATTAAATAGTTATAACACCCCTAAAATCACCTTTACTCATTAATTTGAGTGGAGGTGATTTATTTTTTAATAAAAATAAAAAAATGTTTGGAATTATAATTCATTTGTGATATAATAGTCTAGTATATAGATTTCGCATAATAATTATTATGTCGAAACTTAATTTAAACAAATTTTGTACACTTTCTAAGTATAATGAATTTTGTTATTCATATTTTTTAGAAGGAGTAAATAAAATGGGCGTGGATTTTATGAGTGTTAATTTGAATTTTTCTGAAATGAGTGAACTTGAAAATATTGTAACTGCTTTCTTTAAAGATAAAAATATTTCTTTTAATGGACCAGTTGATATTTATAAAATTTCTAAGAAACTTGGATTTATTGTTTATTCTGCTGATTTGCCAGATGAAATTGATGGTTTATTAATCGTAGATGAAAGTAAGAAAAAAATTAAAGGGTTTGAATCTAATAAATTGATTGCATATAATTCATTAAAGAGACCAGTCGAATCTAAATTTATTGTTGCTCATGAACTTGCTCATTACATCATGCGTAAGGTAAATAATCCTAATGAGGAACTAATTTTTGCTCTGAGAGAACATTCATATGATTATTCTAATGATGTAGAGGAACAAAAAGTTGATTATATAGCTGCTGCTTTATTAATACCTAAAGAAGACTTTAAACAAACATTTCAAAAAAGCAATGACACTATTATACCAGATAAATTATATATGGCCATTGCAAAATATTATGGTGTCGATATAAGACTGGCTTCTAGAAGATATATTGAGGTATTTGGTAATGAATGAAAGTAAGTATCAGAAAAGTAATGAAAATATTGATGACGAAGTTGATATGTTACGATCCTCTAAAAAAGATTCTGTACAAGAAAATGATGAAGCTAATAATTTTGCTGATGAAGCAAAAAAAGAATATGGTAATAGAAATAAAATGATTACTGTACTCTTTGAAATCTATAATGATAATACTGAAAGACGAATGAAGACAAATAGAAGATGTAAAAAGATAACTTTTTGGTTTTTACTAATATCTATTTTTACTTTAACTTTATCTATTATAGGATTGTTTATCGTTTTGCTTAAATATAATCTAATTAATGATTCTATAGCTATTATTATTTCTGCTTGTGTTACATATTTAGGCAGTTTGTTATCTATATTGCAAATAATAACTAAATATTTGTTCCCTAATAATGAAGATAAAAATGTTTTAGATCTTCTGAAAACTATTATAGAAAAAGATAACAATTTAGATAATTCAATAAATAAATAGTGTTTTCTATTTCACCTCTATTCATTAACTTGAGTAGGGGTAATTTTTTTGCATATGGATGTTGTTGTATCTAAATATAGAAAAAATTCAAAATAACCACAAGATGTAGTGCCGCGTTGTTGACTATTTGAAACAAAAATGCTATAATTATTGTGTGGGAGAACATATGTTTGTATGTGTACTTCCACAAGAAAATTGAATAGTGTGTTATAGTGAGTGTTGTTCCAAATTTTTTCATAGGCAAAATAAAAAAAACAATCTTTAATTAATAAAGGAGGTAATAGCTTTGACACCCAAAAGGATTGTTGAAAAAATAACTGCTTTTGCTTTATCTGGTATGATCGCACTATCGTCCATAGCAGTCGGCAGTATAACAAATACAAATAAAATTAGTGCAGCACAAACTAACACCAAAAAAACAGAAGCTTCTTATGATACTTCTTGGTATGGAAAATCATATGATGAAGTAGTTAAACTATATGGTGATGGTAATGTGCAATCTTATTCTGATTGTGTTGCAGATCAAGAAGACCTGCAAGAAGCATTTTCAAAAATAAGGGAAGATGATACTGATAATATTTTGCATGTTATTCCTATTAATGAAAGTCCTAAAGACACATTTACTTTAACCAAGGCTTTATCAGTTCCAAGCAATACTTTTATTAAAGTTAATGGTACAATTGATTTTAAAACTTCTGGTAGGTTTACTATTAAAGGTGCAAAAAATATTTGTATTCAGAGTGCTGATGATGATAATAGAGCTAAATTTATAAAAACTGGTAATACTGATGCAACTAATGTAATTAATGTTGTTTCTGATACTGAGACTAAAACAAGTTCAAACAATATAGTTGTTAGAAATATTGATTTTAGCACAAATGGTAATACTAAATATTATAATAGTTCCTATATCTATGCAAACAATTCTACTAACCTTGCTTTTTCAGCACTTCATTTTGAAGGTAATATTAAAAGGGTATATAGCTGTTCTGAAATTGCAAATTCAAAATTTATAAATAATACTGTATCTAATTTATCAACACCTGATAATGAATCTGTAATGTATATATCCAATGCTGCTAAAAATTCTAATAATTTAATCAGTAATTTTAATTTAAACAATACTAGTTCAACATATGGCATTAGTATTATGAATAGTAATGATATTACAATTAATAATGCCCAAATTGATGGTAATAAAAAAACTGTTGGTATTAGAATTAGTGGATCAACTGATGTAACAGCTAATCCAGATATGGCAGTATATAGTGGTACTACAATTAGCAATTCAACAATTAAAAATTGTTCAGGTAGAGGTATTTTAATTAGTGGTGCAGTTAAAAATATTAATATTTCAAAAACAGGTATTTTAAATACAGTGCCAGATGAAAATAACAAGGATGAACAATTTGGTATTAAGTTTGTTCCAAATTATATTCAAACTAAAGAAGTTGATGGCAAAGATGTACCAACAAGAAACTATGGTTTATTATCAAAGAACGATTACCTTGCAAAAATCTCTGATTGTACCTCAGCAGAATATTGTGCAACTGACACAGATACAGCAAAAGAAATATGTAATGGACATTTACATAATAATGGTACAGGTATTTATATTACTGGTAGTAAGTTAGATAATAATAGTTCTAATAGACCTTACGGAAATAATATAAGAGTGGTTGTAACTAATAATAAAATTTGTTGTAATGATAATTATGGTATCAGAACTGTATCAAATCTATATGATGGTAATGTTATAAAATTTAAAGTTGAACTAAATGAAAATAGTTTTTTAAATAATGCCAAAGATAGAGATGGTAATGGTATTGATGATATTGCTAAATCTGAAGACGATGTAGATATTCGTGAAAGTGTTTCAAAGGAAAATGATTATTATGTTGGAGATACTACAGGTTTAAAATATTCATTAACTGGTGGAAAAAATTGTTCTATCATTGGATATGTTAAAGAAAGTGATCTTTCTACTGCGAAAGGAAATCCAACAAAATCATTTAAAATTCCTTCAACTATTCAATATGGTAGTGTAACATATACAGTTACTGAAATTGCTGCAAGTTCTTTTGTAGATTGTAAAGCTTATGATAATGATAAAGTAAGTGACTATAAAATTGGAAAAGCCAAATGGAATAAAGTATTTGGCAATGGTAGAATTATCATTCCTAGTTCAATTACAAAAATAGGCTCAAGAGCATTTGAAAGAGCAAGTGGAATTAAGAGTATTTATATTGGTTCATATGATAGTTTAAATATTGAAGATTTTGCATTTATTAATTGCTATGATTTAACTGAATTTGAAGTTGCTAAAGCAAGGAAATTAAAAGATACTAATAGTACAAATAGTTATAAAACTAAATTTATTAAAAATTTTATAACTAAAGATGGTGTTCTTTTTAATGTCAGTAATCAGAGTGAGGCAGAATCTAATACTTCTCATAATTATAATGGTAATTTAAAATTATTATCTTATCCTGCTAAACATTCTACCCATAAAAATGTGAAAATGTATATTCATACACTAAGTAGTTTAGGTAATAAGTCTTTAGCTAATTATAATTCTTATTTAACTAATAAAGAAATTTATTTGTATGATAAAGACACTGGCGAATGTTATTATCCAGAACCAAACACCAAAAAAACTACTAGTATTTATGGTGGCTATTATATTTCCTTTAAAGATGTCCCTAATTATGCTACTAATCTATCAGTACATGTTGGTGATTTAGTGTATAATAATGATAAAGGACTTCTTAGAAATTCTAATGGAAATATTTATAGTAGTATTACTTTGAACTATATTTCTGGTGCTAATGTATATAATTTTACTTATGGTAATAATTCTTTATTAAATAACTATGTTACAGATTATTCTGTTCCTAATGCTAATCAAAATGAAAAATATGATATTACCTACACTACACCTCAAACAAGTACAGGCTCTGCAACAACAAATAAATTGTATGTTAGAAATTACAATATCACTTCTTTTGAATATAGAAGTTTTTATAATTGTGGAAATTTAGAAAAACTTACTTTAAATAAAAATTTAGAAAGTTTTCTTTATATGAAAAATGGTCAAGATTCTACTGTTTGTGCAGGTCCTATTGACAAATGTACTAATTTAAAAACTATTGCTGTTGCTGATGGTAATGAGTATTTTAAAGTAGTTGAAGATACAGTACTAAAAACTACTTCTCTTTATAGCAAAAATTTTAGTAAATTCTATTTACTACCATCTGCAAGTGGTGTAAAGGATTTCGCATTAAATTCAAATGTAAAATCTATAGCAAACTATGCTTTTGCATATAATCCAACACTTGAATCAGTTACTTATAATGGTACTAAACTTTATGAAATTGGTATTCGTGCTTTCTATGAATGTAACAAGTTCAAAAACTTCAACTGGTCTAAAGCTCCAGAGTATAAGGGTTATGACAACACTACTCAAACAATGCTAACAGATGGCTTTAATACCTTACCTAATTTCTTAGATTATTCTTTAACTAATCATATTGATAAAAAAGGTGACTATGTTCCTAATGTATTTGGTACTGATAAAACCGATTATTCTGATGCAGTTAAGCTTAAACTAGGTTATTCAAAAACACTATTAAGTGATAATCTAAAAGTTAATGGTATTTCCAATATTTTCAAATCAGCAGTGCAAAGAATGTATAAACCATTGTATTATGGTGTACTTGAAAATGTTGAAAGTAAAGCACTAGAAGTTAAGAGTAATAAACTTGATAAAAATTTCCAAGACTTTATGAATGGTTCTATTACTGATTTTACTGATAGTGGAAACGCTTTTGATAGTCGTTGGTCCGATGAAGAAAAGAAAAATGCTACTAAATCTGGTACTGATAACTATGATAGTACAGATACAAAGAAAGCAAATAATGTTTCTATCCTTAATAAATCAGCTAAATGGACAAATAAGGATGAAATGAAAAATGCTAAAGTTAATGTTGATTATACTTATGGTGACAACAAGACTTCTTATAATTTCTTATTTGTTCTTGATAAAACTGGTTCTATGAATGAAGCTAACAGTGCTTCTCGTTCTAAGATGTATGACCAGTATTCTACTGTTTACAATATGTCTAAAGCTATTCTATCTGATAAAGAAGCAGATAAAGAAGCAGATAATAAAGTTGGTATTATTAATTTCTCTGACAAAAGCCATACTGATATAATGAATGGTTCTAATGGTGATTCAGCAAAAATAAAGTCTTCTTCAACTGATAGTAAAGGTAATGAAACATATACTTTTAATATTGATAAAGACTATATGTTAACCAATAATTTAGATAATATTGAGAAATATTTATCTAATACTGAAACAGAAGGTAATACCCATTATGATGTTGGTATGAATGCTACTAATTCTGTATTACAGAAGATTAAGAGTAATGATAGAAAAACTGCTGTTATTTTCATTTCTGATGGTGCTCCTACTGTGGGTCATGAAGGTGTCGAAGCAGCTAAATTTGTTAGAACTCAAAATCCAGATGTTCCTATTTATACTATTCTTGAATTTGTTGCTGATACAGACACTGCTAATAAATGTAAATCTGCAATGGGTGAAATTTCTGGTGTGAAATATCCTATAGATGATTTAAATAATACTACTAAAATAAATGCATATAATACCTACAACAAATCTGGTAAAGACTCAAATGAATTAACAAATGCATTTAAAGAAATTTATGAAAACTTTACTAGTACTCCTAAGCAGGTATTACAGGACACTATCAGTCAAGCTTTTACAACAGATAGTATTACTTTAACTAGAACAGTTCCTCAGTACGATAAAATTAATTTAGCTGTTGATGTTAATGACACTACTAAAGGTGGAGCTGATTTATATAGCAGATTAAACTCCAATTCTATTAATGAAAGGGAATTACAGTTAGTAGTAGTTAATAGTAATAATGATAAAGTTACTTTAACACCATATAAGAAAATAGTTGCTCAGAACCATATTCGTTATGTTTTTAGTAATGTTCCTAATGAAAAAGATATGACATATTATCTAACAACTTCATTTGGAGATATTAGTCCTGTTTTAGAAAAAGCAACAACAACAAAATTTCTTTCAGCAGGGTTATTAAAATTAGATTATGGCATAGGTAGTGATACAACTTCTTATAAATTAATGTCAACAAAAACTCTATTAGCTACTCATAGTGGTAATATTAAAGTTGGTTCTTCAAATAAAGAAAATTACTCCATTCCTGTACCTTCAAAGAATATAACAAACTATTATTATTTGAAGAAAAATAGTGATGGTTCTGCAACTGTTACTGAAATAAAGAATGTTACTTCAAATTTCGATTTTACTCAGTATTATAAAGACTCTTTGGATGGAATTGTTGTCAAAGTTTATAAAGATAATAATGAGCAAGTTCATATAAGAGTATTCTTAAATGATATTCAATGTTTAGTTAAATATTCTATGAATTTTGGCTTAACTTTAAAGAGTAATTATCAAAAAATATATGGTAAATCATTTGAAACTAACGATACTGACAGTAATACTGATAATGAATGCTTTGTTGTTGATAATAATGATGAAGCATTAATACCTACTGATAACTTTAATAATTTTACTAAAACTAGTGAAACTACTAAAGTTATTAATAAAGTTCCTACTCCAAAACTTCTTAGACAGAAATATGGAAATATTACTGTTTATGTAAGAAAAGAATATTTTGATGGTAAAAAATATTCTTTAAAATCAAATAGTGATAAATTATTCAAAGAAGATAGTACAGTTTCATTGTCAGAATATAAAAATCAAAGTAATAAAATTGTTAAAGTAATTGATAAAAATAATCTATTTGTAAAATATACATATTTACCTGGTTATGATACTAATGGTAATAGAATAGAATATCTAATTGAACAATTAGATGTTCCAAAAAGATATTATGCACCTACCCCACAAAGTAGTATTTATGTTAATGAAAAAGATGCTACTGTATATCTTGACGATCATTTACGTATAGGCTTTATTAATATTAAAAAGAATGCTTTTGATAATTTAATTAAAGATATTTGGTTTAATATTACTGATAATGATGTTTATAATGAAAATGTTGTTACAAATGATAGAGGTTATGCTTATCCTTCAATGAAATCTGGTAAAACTTATTTACCTGTATATAATATTAATAACGAGATTATTGATTATACTGTTACCGAACTTGGTATTAAAGATAATAATGGTAATTATTATATACCAAAAAAATATAAATCAAAAATTATTTCAATTACTAAAAATTTGAATAATTCGTTAAATTCTGCACATTTTGATTTCGACAACTTATCTCGTGATGATTTTACAACTGAAATTAAAAATGTTGATAAGAATTATTATGGCGAAACTAAAGATAACGGTGAAGAGTTTGAATGTGTAGATATTACAAATGGTGTACCAGAAAATAAGAAACCTGTTAGCACAAATGCTGAAGGCAAAGTTTACGAAAATCAGATTGGTTCTTTTGATGTTACTTTCAAAAATAAAGTTGCTGATACTAAATCTACTCTTTGTGAAATTTTAATTGATGGTAAATCTGTGTATAGTCAAAAACTTTCATTTAATAATAATGGTGAAAAAACTGTTAGAGTTATTTATGATTATAAATGGAATATCAATCCTCGTAAAGTAATTGCTCGTATCAATTATAACAATAGAAATGATGAAGTTGTTACTAATGATAATGTAGCTACTACAACTTTACAACCTAAAGAATGGCTTGATTTCTCAGTTAAAATCGATGGACTTTACACTGACTCTAAATGTACTAACAAACTACCAGTAAAAAAGGCTAATGGTAAGTATTATTATGCTAACAAAGGACAACAGTTCTATATTAAAGCTACTTTCACTAATAAGAACAAGGGTAGAGCTTATAATCCACCTATTGATGTTCTTTACGGTGACGATATTTACTTAGAACATTATTTCTTAGCTGAAGATATTCCTGCTAATGGTTCACAAACTGGTGTAATTGAAGTTACTGCTGATACTGATTTATGTGTTAAAGACCTAGCAGTTCGTATTAACTGGACAGGTAGAGGTAGTGAAGCTAACCCTAACGATAACGAAGATAAAGTTACTGTTGAAGTTAGAAAAGTTCTTGACCTTTCTATCGAACCAATAAAACCTAATGTTTCTTATTATAATGACTATGATGTAGTTACTTCTGTTATGGTTTATAATAAAACTACTACTGAAGCTGTTCTTCCAAATGATCATGTAAAAGTTACTTTCAAGGCTTTTGCAGGTGAACAAGCTGGTATTGGTGTTCTTTGTTATCAAGAACAAAAGGAAGTTGTCATTCCTGCTTGTAAAAAGGGGGAGCCTTTCGCTTCTAACTTGGTTTATTTCAAATGGCATGTTCCAAAAGAAAAGAAAACTTCTTATATTTATTGGATAGCTACTATTAATGAAAATAAAGAGTTATTTGAAGCTGATTATTCAGATAATACTACTAATATTTCTGAAGGAAGACCTAGCCTTGAAAAGAAGAATGATGATGGTACTCCTTATATCATTACTAGTCTAGATTGTTTAGTTTCTAGAGAAGATTATGTAGCTAAGAATACTCCTAGTACTAAGTATGAAGAAACTTCTGAAGATGGTTATGTGGAAAAGAATATTGGCAAATCTTTTGACTATATTACTCCAAGAGATGCTGGTTTGAATAATTATAACAATCAAGCTATTTGGTCCGAATGGTCATTTGACTCAACCAATAATAAGTTCATTAAGCATACTTATGGTCAAACTATTGGCAAGTTTAATACTTCTGATTTTACTACTGATAGTTTAAAGAATACTGCAAAGCTAAGTAAGAACAGTTCACATTCTGAAACTATTATTACTCCAGATAAAAATTCACCTACTGTTGAAAGAGATGATAATGGTAACTGGACTATGCGTTCTGGTTATGGATTTAGTTTGAAATATAATCCTAAAATTTCCTCTTTCTATGCTGAAAATGGTGTCTATAATAGTAACTTTGATAGTTTAACAGAAGAAGAAAAAGCTGATAAATTATCTAATGCTACTACTGGTATTCAGATGGCTTCTGCTTATTATCCAGAATTTATGTATATGGATAAGAAATTTACTGATGATAATGGTAACACTCAATATACATGTAACACACTAGAAAGAAATGTTTTAAGTACTAACTTATTCAATTTTAATCTACCTATGAATGATCAATCAGCTTCTATCCTAACTAACCACAAAGAAGATAGTAGAATTCATTTTATTCCTATTTGGTATAAGAATGGCGACTATAATATTTCAATTGTGGCTTCATATTCTTGGACTCCAGCAGGTGCTATTAGTACTTGTGATAATAGTACTAATATTAACATTGAAGGCTCAATGTATGATGACTGGTATCTAACTGGTGATGCTCATTAATCATAACTGAATTTAAATTTTAATTTTTCAGTTACATAAAATTTCTCCTCTATTCGGCTGACTATAAGCTGAGTAGGGGAGATTTTTTTTATAAGATGGTCCTGTAAAGCCCCAAGCCATAAAGGCATGGGGTAGTTCACTGTTAAAATATTAATCACTATTTGCAATTTTCCATAATTCTTTTTTTATTAATTGTTTTTGCTCTTTACTGATGTTTTCAATTTTTTTAATATACTTCCATTTAACTTTTTTAAACATAGGCTTTCCAGTAAATATGTTGGTGAAGTCATATTTTAAATCTATATAATTTTCAGCTATTACAATATCTTTGAGTTTATATGTTTTTTCTAGCAAAAAATTATTTCCTATTGTATTTGTATTTCCTTTTAAATATATTTTTATAACATCATATTTATTTCCTAATTCATTATTTGCAATGTAGTCTTTGATAATTTTTTTAGGAAAGTTATCCAATTCATAGGAAAATCTAAAATAATTATCAATAGAAGGTTGTTCTTTTATCATTTTAAATTCTCCATTTGCTTTTTTAGGATTATTCTCTTGTATATAATAACAACTTAATGTACAAGAAATATTATGTATTTTAATTTTACTTTTATTTCCTATCATTACGCATAAATATATTTTTCCTTTTAATCCCTCACTTGTTCTATGCCTAATTACAAGTTTATCTGGAAAAATAATTTTAGGATTTCTATTTAATAAATAAGCAAAAACATAACTTGTAAAAACTGAAAATAATATTAGTTCTGTAATTGATTGTATTACATATAAAATAATTATGGAAAGTACATTTGGATATATATTATTTATTGAACCTGTTATAGAAGCAAATATTGTTTTGCTAATCATATTTGGTGGTAATCCTACTGAAATATAATAAAGAATTCCAAATAATATTTTCTCAAAAGAATAACAGAATCCAAATATGATTATTGAAAAAAATAGTTTTTTTAGAGTTTTCATTTTATTCCTTAATTGCAATTTTTATTATAGTTTTATCATCATCACAAAAGTAATTTGTGTTAAAGTTTAATTCTTCAACATTTAAAGATATTAGTTCTTTAATAGTTTTAGTTTTTATAAAATTTTCAAATCCATCTGAATATAACAATATAGTCTTTATATTATCTAATGATAATTTACCTGTAATTATAAAATCTTTTGCTCTAATATCACCATTAAAAACTCCATATGAATATGGGTGATTAATGTTGTTACATATAATATTTCTAATTTCGAAAGCTGAAAATTCTTTTATATGTTTATGGACTAATTCTGTTTGACATTTTGTAAATAAATGTTTTTTTGTGTTTGTGATAGCTAATCCAAAACAATCTCCTATATATGAATAGTAAAAAATATTATTATAAATAATAGCAATTATTCCTACTGTTCCAGGTAGAAAATCACCTAAATAATTAATATTAAATTTAGAAATTTCTTCATTTCCTTTCACCATTGTTTCATATAATAAATTTTCTTTATCATCATATTTTTGAATGTTTTTTAATAAAAAATTATGAACATAATTTGAAAAAATAACAGATACTTTCTGTGAAGGACTATTTACTGGATAAAGTCCATTTTCTTTGTCTCTAGATACTCCATCAGTCAATACATATATATTATTATAATTGTCATTAATATAATAATCTTCATTTGGCTTAATAAAGGTTTTAGAATTTTTTATTGTTTTTGAAATTGACTTAATCATAAATTTACCTACTTATTAAAAATATTTTCTGTAAAACTTTCTGTCCTCGCTGCTAAGGTGGTTCATGGCGTAAGGTAATTATCTTAATAATAACACTTTACTTAATATAAATCTACAATTATATAACTTGTTTAGTGTAGGAATTATTATAAAATTTTTGGCTATTATAAACAAATTGCATAATTTTAAAAATATTAAATTTTTCTCTAAATTATCTATATAGAAAAGCTACTAGAAATATACTAAAAAATATATTGCATATCATAACAATTATAATATCAAGTGTGCTATAATAGAAATGTAAGAGAAGGTAACAAACATATTTTAGAAAAGTTGGTGAAAAATTATGGAAAATGTTTCAGTGAAAACAATGCTAAGAGTCCTTCACAAATATGGACTTAATAGTAGTATTATGGGAAGATTATTAGATCTTCCTACCTCAAAAGAATACAAAAACTATATTTTTAGAGGAAAAGTTCCTCCTAAAGAAATTTCTGCGAAAATTCTAAGAATAGAAGTTGAGCCGAATTATCTATTGTATCTCCTTAAAACACATAAAAATGTTCTTTCCTCAGATGAATATATTTTGCTTAGAGAAAACATAGATAAGGTACTAGGATACAAAGAAAGTGATTATGCTTAATTTTATTCTAAAAAAATAGCACACTAAATAACAAAAATGTGTTGACTTGTGATTTATAATATTGTATAATAATAATGTAATAAATTTTATTTAAATCTAATTTTTTTAGATTTCGTCACTTTTTACTTTATGCTAGTTTTTTTAAAAGGATATTGTAAAGTGAATTTTATTTAAAAGATAATTACAAATATGTTTTTATCTTTTTTACTTAAATTAAGTTTTAAGTAATGAGAGCCATTGCGAAATGGTTCTAATTTATTAGATGTTTTATATTAGTCTTTTTGACTATTTTAAAATAATCTATTTAGGTATATCTACAATATTTATAATTGGTTTGTAACGATACTAATTATTTATATTGTTTTTATATATTATTAGACTACATTTATGAACTTATTTCAGTTCTATAAGTGTGGTCTTTTTTTATGCAAAAATTTTATGCAAAAAAATAAAAAATGAAAAATAATAAAAATTTCAAGCCGAAAGGCAGAAAGGAGAGTTAGTTATGAAAAAAACTAACCTCAACAACAATAATCTAAACGAACAGGAGGTTAACACTACTGTCAAAGTAGCAGGAGAGTTTGAAGACTACTCCTACTACCATGGCATGGAGGAAGCTCCAACTTACCAAGATAGCTATGGCTATTATGGTGAGTTAGAGTGTTCACCATCTGAACTTTAATGTTCAGATGGTCCTCTAGACCACTTAGATTATTAAAAAAATAGGTATCCTTCAGTACCTTCCCATAATTGGGTAAAGTAATTTTAATGCTTACCCAGTGAAGGATGGGGAGCATATGAAAGGATTTTAAAAATGAAAAAAACAACAAAGAACAATAACAATGGCTTTAATTTCAAGGAAACTTTTAATGAGTTCCTTGAAAACATCCAAACAAAAAGGGATTCTGAAGGTAGAATTCCTTTTGAAGATGCTAAAACACTAGTTAGTATTGGATTGAAATATCAATGCTATTTCGGCATTGAAGGCGAATTTATCTTCACCTATCACGAAGAATACGGTGCTTGGCTAAAAGACGACTATAATGCAGTTGTCGAAAAAGTCAGATATTCTTCTGACAAGGAAATCTGTTACATTCTTGCTAAAATGCAGGAATGTATCAGAGGTTAAGAAAGGAGACACAATATGTTTAATTTCTTAAAAAGAATAAAAAGAAAAGGAACTAATACAGTTTCTAAAACACCAACACCAGCAGATATTCCTATTCCTCTAGAATATGTTCATTGTAATTGCCCTATTTGTGGCAGAGATACAATGGGCGAAACCGTTGTTTTTATGAACAATGGTAGAGTGGCTAAGGAATATTGTGTTGGACACTCAATGAGTGAGATTAAGTCCCACTTCTATAGCCATTATGGTGAATAATAGTTATTAAACCTCGCTGACAAGAGGTAAGGAAAGGAAGATTTATTATGTCAACTAAATTAAACATTGGTCTCTGTCAAGGCAGACATCCAATGCCAGTAGCAGACTACATTTTCCCTAATGTAGTCAGTGACCCATTCGATTATCCAACTCTTGACCAACAGGTCCAGAGTTGGATCAATGCTAATAGCAATGCAAAAAATATTGCTTTGTATGTTACTGGTCTTACTCCAGTGCTCATCGAAGCAATCAAAGTGCTATCAAAGAATGACATCAATGTTGTTCTTATGCACTTCAACATTGCTACTGGCAATTACGAAGAACAGTCCTTGTGATTGTTCTTCGTAATATTGAAGTAAAAAAACAAGTAAAATAAGCACTTTTGCATTATGTTCTTAAGTGCTTATTTTTTAAAAGAAAGGAAAAAATATGAAAACAATTATACCAGTTCCAGTTAGAGTAAAAATGATGAGAGTCGAAGATATTGACTTTAGATTGGTGGCTTATAAGCTATTGAATCATGAAGAAGTATGTCTTCCTTTTGAAGATGGTACTTACTTAAGTATTAGATATGTACATTGGGAAGCCCTTAAGACTTTTGGAAGAAATCCTTTAGCTTTTAAATTAAAGCAGTATAAAATTAAAAAAAATACTGCTCATAAAATTATTAAGGAAACTACTGTTGCTGCTGATATTTCTGAACTCAATTTAGTAATTCAAAGAGTGATTAGCAACAAGAGAGTTTTGATTAATAATGATATTTTATTTAATGAATATCTTGAAACAGAAGGGAAAAAAGCTATTTCTTTTAAATCTTTTAAAGGAAAAAGTATTTTATCTCCAACAGAGGCACAAAAGATTATTAGGTATGTTAATAATCATTTGGATGAAAACAACAATTATATTGGTGCTGAAGTAGTACCAAAGGAAATACAGGTTGATGGAAATCTTGACTTGTCTGATATTTGGTGGAACATCAAAGTTTTACCTAAAAAACTTGTTGTATTAGGTGATTTTAAATTAGATGCAGCTCCAGTCGAAATCTTTCCAGAATTCTTGGAAGTAAAAGGAAATTGTTTGTTAGAAAATGATAGTGAAGGTTATAGCCATCACAAATATGTAAAGACAAAAAAGTATCCTGTTACTTTAATAGTAGAAAAAAATCTTAATTGGGTTGAAGGTAAAACACTTACCGAACTACCAACTAAATTAAAAGTTGGAGAAAATATTAGTTTAAGATGTGCTAATATAAAAAAAATATCCAATAACTTTACTGTTGGAGGTTTTGTCGATTTAGCTGGTTCTAATATTAAAACTCTACCAGATGGTTTTACTATTAATGGTGGTTTAAGTTTATACAAATCTCAGATTACTAAATTGCCAGATGATTTAACTATTAAAGGCGATTTAAATATATCTAATTGCTATAAACTTAAAGAATTGCCTAAGAACTTAACCATTGAAGGTAATTTACTATGCAAAAATGTGAAAATTAAGACTTTACCAGACGATATTTCAATTGGTGGTGATATTTATGCTCCATTTTCAGAAATTGAAATATTACCAGAAAACCTTAAAATAAAGGGTGATTTGATTTTGTCAAGTTCTGCAATTAAAGAATTGCCTAAAGGTTTAATTGTTGAGAAAGATTTTAGGGTAGATGGTACAGCTATTAAATCTTTACCAAATGATATTTCAATTGGTGGTAATATTTTTGCACCATTTTCAGAAATTGAAATATTACCAGAAAATCTTAATGTTAAGGGTAATTTGATTTTGTCAGATTCTGCAATTAAAGAATTACCTAAAGGCTTAATTGTTGAGAAAGATTTTAGGGCAGATGGTACAGCTATTAAATCTTTACCAAATGATTTGGCAGTTAATGGTAGTTTGGATTTAAGAAGTACTCATATTAAAGAGCTGCCTAAAAACTTAATTTCCGTTAAGGACTTATATTTAGAAGATACATTGATTACTGAATTAAACGATAATATGGTGATTGATGGTGCTTTAACAATAAATAAAACATTAATCAAATCCTTACCTAAGAATTTAGTTATTAATGGCTATTTTAATATGAGTAAAACAAAAATTGAAGAAATTCCAGAGGATTTAATATTAAATGGAGAATTATATGCTTATGAATCTTCATTAAAGAAAATTCCAAAGAATTTCGTTGTTTACCGAACATTGGATTTAAGATGTTCAAAAATGAGGTCTTTACCAAAAGACTTACAAGTTGTAGATGGAAAAAATATTGATCTATCAAATACAAATATAGCAAGGATTCCAGAAAAGTTGCTGAATAATGTATTTGATTGTTATTTGAATTTATCAAATACAAAAATAAATGATCTTCCTGCTAATTTGGTAGTTGAAAGTTTGAATTTACAGAATACAGCAGTAACAAAATTACCTACTAATTTAAAAGTTAAAGATTTTGTTGCAATTTCAGGTTCAAATATTAAAAATATACCAAATGATTTAAAAGCAGACAAGGCTTTTTATGGACCAAAACAACTTGAACTTGATAAGATTTCAAAATCTCTAAAAGAAAATATTTCTTTTAAAGAAAAAGAAGTATAAATATAACACTTGTAATTCTCAATCTTCTCAATACATTTTGTATAGGGAAGATTGAGAAGAAAGGAAAAGAAAAATGAAAAATATTGAATTTGAAAAAGAAGGTTTAAAGGAGTTTTTTGAAGTTTCTAGGAGTAATCATATTAATTGTTCTTTTTATCTTTATGTTGACAACGTAAAGATATTTGTAAGTGACAATTTCCTTGTTGTTTACAATCGTTTTATGTCATTGGACGAAAATGATATATTCCATGCAACATTAGAAGTTTACACTTACTATCCATCAAATTTTTGTGTGGACCAATTTCTATTACTGGAATATGGTCCTACTCCAGAAGAACCTTGTGAAATGGTTGAGACAAACCATGGTGTTATGCCACTTGAAGAATGTATGGAAATCGTTGCATTGCAACATGGCTTTGACAGTATTGAAGAAGCACATGAAGCAGGATTTGTATATGGTGAGTTTCAATATTAATAATAATTCCTATTATATGCCTTTGTGCATTATAGAAATTATGTTTTTTTAGAAAGGAAGAAATATTATGGGACATTCCGTTGAATTTTACGACTATAGTACTAAAGTAAGCAAAGGAGAAATATTTGCTGATATGGACGAAATTGTCATTTATAATGGTGATGATGAAGGACATACAGGTCTAAATCAAAACATTAGATTTTACGATAATGTTTGTTTAGATACCAGAGAAGAAGCAAAGAATTTTATCGAAAAACACGATAAAGGTTGGTGTGACCAACTTGCTGTTAAATATAAGGATTGTGGTCCTGTTAATAGCAAAAAGCTTATTGACCTTAAGAAGCAATACGATACTACTATCGAAAAAATTAAGAAAAGCAAAGGGTTCTACTTTGCTAATCACAAAAGTAAGCTCATTACTTGCAAAAACTGTGAGTCTAAACTTGCAGTAAGTTTTTTAAATACAAACAATTGCCCAGTTTGTAGAAAAGATCTCCGTCCAGAGACTGAACAAGCTAGGATAGATGGTTTGTATAAGAAGAAAGGAGTTCTTGAAGATAGAATTCAAGAGGAAGAACAGAGGCTCAAGAAAAAACAAGCCAAGAAAGGTAAAGAAATGTGGCTTGTAAAGATTGAGTACCACTGTTAAGTAAATCAGTAATTCCTATTGTATGTTTTTTGCATATAGTAGGAATTCTGCTTTTAGAAAGGATAATTATATGGCATTAGTTACAAGTAGTTTGAATGGCAATGCAGTTAAATACAATGATGCTGAGTTTGAAGTATTAAAAGAAGCTAAAAATGTGTATTTACACTATGTTGGTGATGGTTCTAATATTACTAACCCTAGAGGTAACACTTCCTGCTACAGAATGTTTGAAGACTTTGAAGGCACTAATTTAGATTTATCTAAATTTAATACATGTGAAATTACTAATATGAGTTTCATGTTTAATAATTGTATTAATTTAGAGGATTTAGATTTAAGTAATTTCGATACAAGTAATGTTACTAGTATAGATTGTATGTTTCAATACTGTGAAAATCTAGAGTGTCTAGATTTGTCAAGCTTTGATACAAGTAAGGTCATTCATATGTTGGCAATGTTTGAACATTGTCATAATTTATGGTTATTAGATGTATCTAGTTTTGATACAAGTAATGTTTCTGACATGAGTTATATGTTTCATGATTGCAATAATCTAAAGTCTTTAAATTTATCTAATTTCAATACTAGTAATGTAGAAAGTATGTATAGAATGTTTAAAGGTTGTAGAGAATTAAATTCTATTGATGTTTCTAGCTTTAATACAGAGAAAGTTAAAGATATGACAGGTATGTTTAGTGAGTGTTATAATCTTGAAACTTTAGATTTATCAAATTTTTATACTCCTAATCTAGAAGATACAAGAGAAATGTTTGAAAATTGTATTCTTCTAAAGAAGATAGATATATCTGGATTTAATACTAGCAATGTTACTGATATGGGTTTCTTGTTTTCTAATTGTAGCAATTTAAAAACATTAGATTTATCTAATTTTAGTACTCATAATGTTACTGATATGAGTTATATGTTTAATAACTGCTATAGTTTAGAAGAAATAGATGTATCTTCATTTAATATTAATAGTGATATTGTATTTTATGAAGAAGAATATGCTATAAGAAACATGTTTTCAAGCTGTAGAAGTTTAGAAAAGGTAAAAGTTAATTCTAATTATTTAGAATTTTTTACAAACCATAAAAGTTTTATATTTGAAAAATGTGGAAATGTAAATATCATTCCTGTCAACAAGTTAGATAAAGCAGTTGAAGATTTGTTTTATTAAAAAACTTGTTAAAAAAGAAAGGATAAATTTTATGGCACTTATAAATGATATTATAAATGGTCATACAGTCGAATATGACGATACCGAGTTTGAAATTTGTCATTGTTTAAATTATGAATATTTACATTACATCGGAGAGGGAAATGATGTACATAATCCCAAAGGAAATACTTCTTGTGTATTAATGTTTCAAGATTATAAAGGCACTAATTTGAATTTATCAAATTTTAATACGCAAGATGTAACAGACATGAGTGAAATGTTTGAAAATTGTGATAATCTCAAACAATTAAATCTTTCAAATTTTAATACTAGCAATGTTATAAGTATGGAATGTATGTTTTATAACTGTAAAAATTTAAAATTATTAGATATTTCCAAATTGAATACTGAAAGTGTTATAAACATGGAAGGTATGTTTGGAAAATGTGAAAACTTAAAAGAGCTAGATATATCTAGTTTCTACATTGATAATACAAAAAAAATAGATGATATTTTTTGGAATTGCAAAGGGTTAGAAAAATTAAAAGTTTGTTCTGATTATTTACAATTTTTTTCAATTAATCGTATATCATTGGAAACTGGAAATAGAGTGAACATTATTTCTATCAGCAAACTAGATAGAATAATTAATGATTTGTTTTATTAATAATTATTTGCTAATGCTCCTCTATATTTTAATTTAGGGGAGTGTTAAACCTGTTTTTAAAGAAAGGAAATCTAAAATGGCACTTGTGAAAGAATACTTAAATGGTAGTGAAGTCGAATTCGACAACACTGAATTTGAAATTTGTGATGCTGAAGAAGTTTGGAAAAGTCCTCACTCAAAAGAAAAACAGTATTTGCACTACATTGGTAATGGTGTAAATGTAACTAATCCAAAGGGCAATACATCTTGCTTTGCTATGTTTATGGAATTTAAAGGTTCAAGTTTGAATTTGTCAAACTTCGATACTAGTAAAGTAGAAAACATGGAAGATATGTTTTGGCTTTGCGAAGATTTGAAGGAATTAGATTTATCAAGCTTTAATACTGAAAATGTTACTAATATGGACAATATGTTTTTAGATTGTAGAAGTCTTGAAAAATTGAATTTATCAAATTTCAATACTTGCAATACAAAATATATGTTAGGAATGTTTAGCAATTGCGAGAAATTAGAGTTTTTAGATATTTCTAATTTCAATACTAGCAATGTAAGTGAAATGAGTTGCATGTTTATGGATTGCAAAAGTTTAAAAGAACTAGATTTATCAAGCTTTAATATAAGCAGGGTAAAATCACTGGAATATATGTTTTTTGGCTGTTATAACCTTTTAAAATTAGATTTATCTAGTTTTAAATTTACTGGTGATAAGATTATAAATTATATGTTTTGGGCTTGTTCAAAATTAGAAGGACTTAAAATTGATAATCAGTTTTATCAGTTTTTTGTAGATAATTATTATCTTTTGTTTAAGAATAAGAAAAAAGCCAAAATTATTCCTGTAAGTAAATTAGATAAAGCAATTGACGATTTGTTTTATTAAAAAGTATTCATTAATACTCCTCTATATTTTAAATTAGGGGAGTATTAAGCTTGTTTTTTAAGAAAGGAAAATTTATATGGCATTAGTTAAATGCATTTTAAATAATCATGAAGTTGAATACAATGATAAAGAATTTGAATTTATTACATCTTATGACAGTGATTATTTACATTACATAGGTGATGGTTCTAATATTACTAACCCTAAAGGTAACACTTCCTGCTACAGAATGTTTGAAACCTTTAAAGGTACTAGTTTGGATTTATCAAATTTTGATACTAGTAATGTTACAAATATGAGCTTCATGTTTTTTTATTGTCAAAATTTAAAATCTTTAAATTTAAGTAATTTTAAAACTAAAAGTGTTGTAGATATGAATGGTATGTTTTGCAATTGTGCATATTTAAAAAATTTAGATTTGTCAAATTTTGATACAAGTAAAACTACTAATATGGAAAGTATGTTTTACAATTGTTTCAACTTAGAACAATTAGACTTATCAAATTTTAATACTAGAGAAGTAGAAAATATGAATGGAATGTTTTGTGAGTGTAGAAACTTAAAAGAATTAAATGTCTCAAACTTTAAAACTGAAAATGTTACAGATATGTTTTTTATGTTTGAAGGATGCGTTAATTTAGAATATTTAAATTTATCAAATTTCAATACAATGAAAGTTGTAGATATAGGTGGTATGTTCTTTAACTGTAAAAAACTAAAACGATTAAACTTATCAAGTTTTAATACTAACAATGCAAATAATTTAGATGAAATGTTTAAAAAATGTAATAACTTAAAAGAATTAGATATTTCTAGTTTTAATTTTACAAAAGATAAAAAAATAAGTGATATGTTTTGGGGTTGTATAAACCTAGAAAAAATAAAAGTTAGTTCTGATTATTCAGAATTTTTTACAAACAATAAAAAATCTTTATTTAAAAAATATGAGAATATAAATATTATTTTTGTCAGCAAATTAGATAGAACAATTAATAGTTTATTTTATTAAAAATTATTCGTTAATGCTCCCTTATATTTTAACTTAGGGAATTATTAAACCAGAAAGGAAATTCAAAATGGCACTTGTAAAAACCATTATAGATAATAATGAAATCGAGTATGATGACAAAGAATTTGAAGTATTAAAAGAACCAGGAAATGTATATTTACATTACATTGGAAGTGGTAAGAATGTTGCCAATCCCAAAGGCAATACATCTTGCTACTCAATGTTTCATGACTATAAAGGTACTAGTTTAGATCTAACTAACTTTGACACTCATAACATCACTAACATGAGTTGTATGTTTGTCAATTGCAGTAACTTATCATATTTAAATCTATCAAATTTTGATACTCATAATGTGATAGATATGAGTAGTATGTTTAGTTATTGTAAAAGCATAAAACATTTAAACTTATCAAACTTTGACACTAACAAAGTTATAAGTATGCGAAGTATGTTTTATAATTGTGAAAATTTAAAATTACTAAACATTTCTCAATTTAACACTGAAAATGTTATAAACATGGAAGATATGTTTAATAAATGCAAAAACTTGACAGAACTAGATTTATCCAGCTTTCACATTAATAATACGACAAGATTAAGTGATATGCTTTGGAATTGCGAAGGGCTAGAAAAATTAAAAGTTGGTTCTGATTATTTACAATTCTTTTCAATTAATCGTGTTTTATTGGAAACTGGAAATAGAGTGAGCATCATTTCTATGAGTAAACTAGATAAAACAATTCAAGAATTGTTTTATTGAAAATTATTTGTTAATACTCCTCTATATTTTAATATAGGGGAGTGTTAAACTTGTTTTTTTAAGAAAGGAAAAAATTATGGCACTTACAAAAACAATTTTAAATGGTCACACAGTCGAATACGATAATACTGAGTTTGAAATTTTAACAAGTTACTGTAGCAAGGAAAAATATTTACATTATATTGGCAACGGGGGAAATGTACATAATCCAAAAGGCAATACTTCATGCTATAGAATGTTTGATAGTTTTAATGGTACTAGTTTAGACCTCTCCAACTTTGACACTCACAATATTACTAATATGAGCTTCATGTTTTTTTATTGTCAAAATTTAAAATCTTTAAATTTAAGTAATTTTAATACTAAAAATGTTGTAGATATGAGTGGTATGTTTTCGTATTGTGAAAGTCTAAAAAAAGTAGATTTATCTAATTTTATAACTCAAAATGTAAATGATATGAGCTATATGTTTAATAAATGCTACAATTTAATAACATTGAATTTATCCAATTTTCACACTTATAGTGTAAATTCTATGAAAAGTATGTTTTCAAATTGTGTTAACTTAAAAAAATTAGATATATCTAATTTTGACTTAACTAAAGAAGAAAGAATTAATTCAATGTTTACGTTTTGTAAAAAATTAGAAAAAATAATAATTGATTCTAATTTGTTTCAATATATTTCAGATAATAAAAATTCCTTTCTTAGAGATTGTGAAAATGTATCTATTATTTCTACAACTCAAATAAATAAAACAATTAAAGATTTATTTTATTAAAAGTTTAAGCCATCTGCTTTTAATTAAGTAGGTGGCTTATTTTATGCTAAAATGTGAAAAAGAATTAACAAAGATGGCAAGGAACAAAGAAAAATGATACACATGCATATTACTAAACGATACTGAGTATCATTCAGTGGTACACATGTGTATTACTTTTCCAGATAATTTACCAATAAAGTAAAATAAATATACATAAAATTAAAAAACTTGTTGCAAATCACAACAAAACTAATATTAAGTGTGCTATAATAATATTGTGAGAAAAATAAAAATATGACATTCTGAAAACCTATGCAATTTTAGGTTGTAACAAAATAATACAATAAGCTACAAAGTAGATAGCATTTATATTAAAAATTACTCACAAGCTAAATCTGAGGCAAATAAAGATATATTGTAGAAAGAAAAGAGTTTGCAATGGATGAAAATAGAATTATTTTAGAAAAAGACATAGGAATTTGCACCGATCCAATAAGTTATTCTATCAAATTTCCAACCACACAAGATAGAAAATATTTCGATAGAAAAATGGAAGAAAAATATCCAGAATATAGTGTAGAAAAAGTAACAACTCTAAAATTGTTTGTATTTGAAACTGGTGAAATTAATATAGATTACAATGAATATTATGATTTATGTTATTTGGGCAAATTGCAAAAACCAATTTTAGCAATAAAAAAAATAAACTAGAAGAAATAGTTGAAAATTTGCTCAATTATGATAATTATTTAGGCAGAAAAATTAAGCAATTATATTATTAATATTTTTTAGACAAGGAGAAAAACTATGAACAAAATTAAAAAAATCACAAAAAAGAAAATTATTATTATGTCAATGGTAATTCTTATTGCTTTGCTAGTGCCAATTCTTAGTGGATGTGATGTAAATAGCGATTCAAACAAAGCTGCTTACAATACTTCAGAAACTACTCCAAAAAAATTTTCTTCATTGAAAGACTATTATGAAGATTGGGAGAAAAATGAACTAGGGAAAACATTTGGTGAAGTTCCAGATTCAAGATTTTATTCTTATGGAAATTACTATGTAACTGTTTATGATAAAACAACAAAAGTTATGTATGAAACAACTTTAGCCAATATGGGTGGACCAGCATTCACAATGCTAGTAAATGCTGATGGTTCACCTAGAATATACGAAGGAGAGTAATTTTTATGATTGAATTGCAAGGTAAATATAATACTGCTAAAGTATTCACTAACAATATAAACAGTGAAACAATATCTCAAATTATAAATTTGTTAAATCAAACTAGATGAAAAAGAAAAAGATTTACCAAAATTAGATAAAGTAATTAAAGATTTATTTTATTAAAAGTTTAAGCCATCTACTTTAGATTAAGTAGGTGGCTTTAATTTTACCCAAATATGTGAAGAAACATTAACAAAGATGGTAAGAAAACGAGAAAAGTGATACACATGCGTATCACTTTTTGATACTCAGTATCGTTTTGTGATACACATGTGTATCACTTTTTATAATAAAATACCAAAATAGTAAGATAAATACACATAAAAATAAAAAGCTGTTGCAAAACACAACATAACTGATGTGTTGTGTGCTATAATGATATTATAAGGAATTAAAGAAAAGTCAGCTTTTAAGGAGTTAATATGGCACTTGTTAAATATAATTTAAATGGTCGTACAGTTGAATATGATGGTAGTGAATTTGAAATTGTAACAAATTGCTATACCAAAAAAAAATATTTACATTACATAGGTGATGAAAAAAATGTTACCAATCCAAAAGGAAATACATCTTGCTATTGTATGTTTCAGGATTATAAAGGTACTAGCTTAGACTTATCAAAATTTGATACTAATAATGTTACAGATATGAGCTTTATGTTTAGTGATTGTATAAATTTAAAAACATTAAATATTTCTAATTTCAATACCAATAATGTAAGTGCAATGAATTGCATGTTTATGGGTTGTAAAAACTTAAAAGAATTAGACATATCAAGTTTTTTCATTAATGATACCAAAATATTAGATAACATGTTTTTGGATTGTAAAAGTTTAGAAACCTTACAAGTAAGTTCTGATTATTTACAATTCTTTTCAATTAATCGTGGTTTATTGAAAATTGAGAATAATGTAAATATTATTCCTGTAAGTAAATTAGATAAAGTAGTTAATGATTTGTTTTATTAAAAAATAAAGAAAGGACAAGTTATATGTCACTTGTTAAATATAATTTAAATGGTCATACAGTTGAATATGATGATACTGAGTTTGAAGTTCATTATTCCTTAAATAATGATTATTTGCACTACATAGGTAATGGTAAAAATATTACCAATCCAAAAGGCAATACATCTTGCTATTGTATGTTTCAAAATTATAAAGGCACTAGTTTGGATCTAACTAACTTTGACACTCATAACATCACTGATATGAGTTATATATTTGCTTATTGTAGTAATTTATCATATTTAAATCTATCAAATTTTGATACTCATAATGTTAGAAATATGAGTTTTATGTTTTATGAGTGTATGAATTTAAAACATTTAAACTTATCAAACTTTAACACTCACAAAGTAACTGATATGGTTGCTATGTTTTATGAGTGTATAAATTTAAAAGCATTAGATATTTCAAAATTTGATACTAGCAATGTTATGTATATGGAGCGTATGTTTAGGAAATGTGAAAATTTAAAAGAATTAGACATATCAAGTTTTTGCATTAATGATACCAAAATGTTAGATGACATATTTGGGGATTGTAAAAGTTTAGATACCTTAAAAGTAAGTTCTGATTGTTTACAATTCTTTTTAGCTCATAAAAAATTTTTGCTTGGAAACTGTGGAAATGTAAATATTATTTCTATAAGTAAATTAGATAAAGCAGTTAACGATTTGTTTTATTAAAATTTAAAGAAAGGATAAATTATATGTCACTTGTAAAAACAATTTTAGAAGGTAATAAAATTGAATATGATGATACTGAGTTTGAAATTGTAACAAATGCTCATAAAGTAAAATATTTACATTACATAGGTAATGGCAAAAATATTACCAATCCAAAAGGAAATACATCTTGTTATGCGATGTTTCAATATTATGAAGGCACTGAATTAGATTTAACAAATTTTGATACTCAAAATATTACTAATATGAGTTTTATGTTTTTTTATTGTAATAACTTAAAAACTTTATATTTAGAAAATTTTAATACTAAAAATGTTATAGATATGAGTGGTATGTTTAGCAATTGTGCATATTTAAAAAATTTGGATTTGTCAAATTTCGATACAAGTAAAGTTACTAGTATGGATTGTATGTTTTACAATTGTTTCAATTTAGAACAATTAGACTTATCAGACTTTAACACTAACAAAATAACTGATATGGATAATATGTTTTATGAATGTATAAATTTAGAAACCTTAAAAGTGGGTTCTGATTATTTACAATTCTTTTCAATTAATCGTGGCTTATTGGACATTGGGAATAATGTAAATATTATTCCAGTAACCAAAATAGATAGAATAATTAATGATTTGTTTTATTAATTTAAAGGAGAAAAAAACAATGTATTATAGTAAAAGAGTTAAAGAAGCTATGCAGATAGCATATAAGGCACACGATGGACAAACAGATAAGGGTGGGTATCCTTACATTGCTCATCCATTACATTTGGCTGAAAGGTGTACCAGCGAAGAAGAAACTATTGTAGCACTTCTACATGATGTATTAGAAGACGCTCCTACATACTACAAAGAAGTGATAGAATTAGTTTCTAAAGAAGAATTGGATGCATTAGTTTTGCTAACTAAAAAAAAAGGAAGATACTTATTTAACTTACATTTCAAAAGTATCTCAAAATGCTCTAGCTACCAAAATCAAATGTATTGATCTAGAACATAATCTTTCACAAAGTAGATTATCTGGTAATATGCCAAATAGTCTAAAAGAAAGATGTCAGCAACCCACCACTAAAGTAGTGGGTTTCCACAGCTAGGTTTTTTATGAAAAGGCATTAAAAATATTAAAGTCATAAGTTTTAAAAAGGAGAAAATTATGTCAAACTGGAAAAATATTAATATTAACACTAACTTAATTGAAACAGAAACAGACAAAGCTGTTCTTTTCAAAATGCCTCATAATTCAAATTACAATGGTTATGTGTTTTGGCATCCATCAAAATTGGTTCGTAGTGGTAGGCATTCAGCTTCAGTGTCAGTGGGCTATACTGACGATTTTAGATTTAAACTAAAGGAGTATGGAAAAGGAAAATATAATTGGAAAAATGTAATTTCAGAAATAGAAATTGGTGCAACTGAATTTGAAGAAGCATTTAAAAAGACTAACGAAAATATAGTTGCACCAAAAAGAAGATAAGGAGATAAAAACATGAAGATTAATGGTAATGTAATGCACTCGGCTCAAAAATATTTAGACTTAGTAACTGGTAATTACTATATGGTTGATGATATGGAGCAGGTAAAAGCTATCCTCAAAAAGAATGGATACGACCTTGTATCCTTAGACCCTTCAGGCAGTAATGTTTCCTCAGAAATTAAACTAAGTCCAGTATTCTATGTCAGCCTAGAAAATATGGGAGAGTTATTCAAAAACAAAGATTGTGAAAGCAGAAACTTTGTATTAGTAGAAACACTTAAAAATGCTGATTCTGAAACACAAAAATGTTTCCTATGCGAAGTTCCAGAACAAGAGGAGCAATAACTATGGAATTGTTAATAAATGCTACTGAAAAGAAGAATGGTAAGTGGGAATTAATTTTTAGAAAAAATAAATATATGGGAAGACGAAGTAGGAATATATCGTTGTTCCTGCTGTAAAAAATCAACATTTAAAAACACTGGAATTACATATAAATTCAATTATTGCCCAAACTGTGGAGCAGAAATGGAAGGAGAAAAGCACAATGATGGGTGAAAGTATTGTTAAAATGCAAAGAATTAAAAGCAGGAGAAATTTATGGAAAATATTTGATTTATTAGAAGCTAATAGGAATTTGCCAGTTGTATTTAAAATTGATAATAATATGACTTTGGAGAGTAACAATAATTGGAATTTAGGAAAATGCGAAGATTGTTACATTGGAGAATGCACGATAGTCGATGGTAAAGTGTGTGAAAATAGAGAAGTATTTAAAAAGATATACTACAAGAAACACTACGATGAAATTTGCAAAGAATTCAAAAACCAAACAGACAATGAGTTAGAAAAATATTTAAATACTCAAGCAAATTATTTTTTTTACAAAGTCAATAATTGTTGTTATTGAAAAATGTGAGGATAGCACTATTCTCTCAATTTAAAAAAAGGAGATAAAAATGAAATTTCTTTTCAACGAAGAAACAAAATGGATAATACAAAATATTATGATTATTGCCCATATTGTGGTCAACGATTAGATTGGAATAACAATAGCAAGTAAGTGTGTAAATAATTAGTTTAATGAAATGGGGTCTTATATTGAATAATAATGAATTAAATTTTACAAAAGAAGATAAAGAAATTTTAGAAGACATTATTAAAAAAATAATTAAAATTAATAATGAATCAAAAGACCCTATAAGTGACACTGGAGTGAAAAATAAAAAAATAACACACAAGGTTTATAATGATTTAATGATATATTATTATAAATATTTTATGAGGTAAAAATGTACAAATACTATTTTAATATGAATACTTTTGTTTTTCCCCCTAAAGAAAAACTTCCTAAACCACCTAAAGAGCTTGGTAAAACTAAAACTTGCAAAACAAAGAAAAACGAAAAACATACATATTTTCATTGTAGAAGTATGTTGAGATAATTAGATTGGAGTAATAACAATGAGTAAGTATATAAAACTAGATGATCTATTATCCCTCAGTCAAATCTTAACTAGTTCTGACGAAGGTGGGTGGAGCGAAAATGTACAAGCTGTACTTTTGAAGAATATTAAAGAACAACCTACACTAAATATTGTAAGGTGTAAGGATTGTGTATATCAATTTTACAATACATTAAATAAAAGGTGTTGCTGTAGAACATCTAATAATTTTATAGTAAGTGAAAATGACTTTTGCAGTTTTGGAATAGAAAGGAAATAAAACATGACAGAAAATATTAAGCAGAAATTAAAATCAAAAGATTATGAGTTTTTAAGAGATAATGAAAACTTAGGCAACAATATCCTTTTACTAGGATTAAGTGGTAGTTATGCTTATGGTACAAATATTGATGCCTCTGATATAGATATAAGAGGTGTAGCAACAAACTCAAATGATAATATTCTAACTTATAAAGATTTTAATTGCTTTGTAAGTACAAATACAGATACTACAATTTTCTCACTAGAAAAATTTTTGAAACTATTAATTTCTTGTAATCCAACTTGTATTGAACTACTAGGGTTAAGAAAAGAGGATTATCTTTTTGTTTCTTCATATGGTGAACTTATTTTAAAAAATAGAGGAATGTTTTTATCACAAAATGTTTGTAAATCATTTGGTGGATATATTACTTCAATCAAAAAGAAGTTAGAAAATATTAAAAATATTTCTGCTGAAAAAATAAATAAAAATATGATGCATCTAGTAAGACTTTACTATATGGCATTTGATATTTTGGAAAAGGGAAAAATTATTACTTATAGAAGTAAAGAAAATGAGTTGTTAATAAATATAAGGAATAGTGTTTTTCTCGATATTAATAACAAGCCCAATTCTGATTATTTAGATTTACTAAGCGAATTAGAAAAAAGATTTGTTTATGATAAAAGAAATACAAACTTACCACCAGAAGCAGATATTAAAAGCATTAGAAAACTTCACGAATATATTAATCGTGAAGTTGTATTTCAAACACTTCCATATTGATTTAATTGAAGGAGCAAAATGAACAATAAATTAGATACAGCAATTCAAATAGATAGGGTATGGGCAATGCCGAACAAGAATACTTTTAGCATTAAGCCTATACATAATCTTATAAAAGAAGAAATAACTGAAGGCTTGTGGATAGATCCATTTGCAAATGAAAACAAACTGGCCACCATAACAAATGATTTAAACCCAAAATTTCATACAGATTATCATATAGATGCCTTAGAGTTTTTAAAACTGTTCAAAGATAACTCAGTAGATGGTGTATTATATGATCCACCATATTCGCCACGACAAATCAAAGAATGTTACGAAAATATTGGACTAAAGACTAATCAAAAAACAACTCAAGCATCGTTTTGGTCAGAACAGAAAAAAGAAATTTCAAGGATAGTTAAGCCAAATGGAAAAGTAATTAGCTTTGGTTGGAACAGTGGTGGAATAGGAAAGAAATATGGCTTTGCAATTAAAAAAATTTTGCTTGTTCCTCATGGTGGTTGGCACAACGATACAATTTGTACAGTAGAAGTTAAAAAATAATTTTGGAGGCAAACAATGAATACTGCATTATTTAAAGGAAAATTAGAAAATACTAACAGTTGGATATATGGACAATATACAGATTCAAATGTGCATTGTACTGATTTTCCTTGTATCCATCCACTTAAAATTTTCAATGATAATGGTGAGTGGAGCATAAGCCCAATAACACTATGCCAATTCACTGAATTATTCGATAAAAAACAAAACAAAATTTTTGAACACGATTTAGTGCAGATGGGTGCAAGTAAGAAGAATATCTATGAAATTGTTTATAAGTATGGTGCTTATTGCCTTTACGATAAGAATGGAGAGATACATAAAAAAATTGGTGGAAGCAATCCATTCTATTATCCAATCTATGAACTTTTTAAGGACAGAAATTGGGAAGAGAATTGTGTTAAAAATTTGCTTGTTGTAGGAAATTACTTTGACAAAAACATTTAAATGACCTTAATGCTTTCGATGATTTTTTCGGAAGCATTTTTTATTTGTTCTTTTAAAAAAAACTATAAAAACATCATGCAAATCACAACAAACAGAGATATAAGCATGGTATAATCATATTAAGAAAAACTAAATAAAATTAGTAAAGGAAAAAATATAATGTCAATACTAGCTATTATTTTAACAACAAGCATTAGTACAATATTAATTTATAATATTATTTTTTGTATTATATATAATATTACTAATTCTGATAATTATTATATTAACTTTGGAAAAGGGATAATTTATCTTGTAAAAAAATTAATAATAAATCCAATACTATATATTATCCTATATTTTAAATGTAAATCTTATAATGTTTATAAATTTTATGAAATTATATTTGATGAAGAAAAAGAAAGAAAAAAATATGGAGACTTTTGTGAAGAACATATTTTGCATAAAAAAGATTTTAAATACTGTTTAAAAAAAGAAGATAAACATAAATGTTGGGTTGAATATTCACAACCTTTTAAACCAAGTGAAGCACACTTGTTCCGACAATTTTTTGTTAGCCAAACTGAATTACAAAATCAATATAGTAGATTTTGTAAAAATAATAATATTGAATTACTCTCAAGACACAAAATACAAAGAGATATTTCAAATAATAAGCCTAAATTAGATCAATTTAAATTTAGTAGAAATGGTGAGGAGAAATAATAATTATGCCATATACAATTGCATTTTTAATTTACTCTATTATTTTGTCTAGCATTACATTTATTCTTTTAAAATGGGGTAATTTTAAAGTTATTAAAACAATTAAACATATTAAGCAACAAGAAAAATTAATATTAGAAGAATTGAAGGAAACTTACCTATGAAACTAAAAAAAGCTAAATATAGTGCATTAGAAGTTGCATATTATATCATTAATTACGGATACAAAAATAATATTGTAATATCAAATTTAAGACTTCAAAGTATATTATATTATGCTCAATTAAAATTCTTACAACATTCTAAATTATGTTTTGATGAAGACATTATTATCAATTCTAATGGACCAATTGTAAAATCAGTTAATGATAAATTCAAAAGATATGGTGCACTTATAATTCCACCAGTTAAATATTATTATGACTTAAGCAAAGGTTTTTTACATATAAAAAAAGTTCCATATAAGTGCAAAATAGATAAAAAGGACAGACTCATTTTAATAAATGTAATTTTAAAATGTTATTCTTGTAGCACTTCAGAACTAATTCAATGTTCTTCTATTAGTGCATCAAAAATTTCTATGCATTATAGAAGCAATAGTATTTCTGGCGAAAATCTATTTAAGTTCTTTAGTAAAAATAATAATTGGAGATGATATTTTTGAAAGAAAAAATCAAAAAGAAAGAACTTCAGAAATTAATAGAAAATAGTTTTCTTGGTTTAGCTATGGGGGACGCATTAGGTGTCCCTGTAGAATTCAAGTCAAGAGAATACCTAAAAGACAATCCAGTCAAAACAATGATTGGACATGGCTCACATGATCAAGAAAAAGGCACATTTTCTGATGATACCAGTATGACACTAGCAACAGCAGTAGGGCTAACTAAAGGCAAAGACATAGTTTCTCAAATAGCTGAAGAATTTAAGGAATGGTTTTTCAAAGGAAAATATGCTGTAAATAAGAACTTATTTGATGTTGGTATAACAACTCAAAAAGCAATTGTTCATTATCCTCATAACAATAATTTTACTTCCAACTATAAGAACAATGGCAATGGTTCATTAATGAGAATTATTCCTTTAGCATTCTATATGTATAACAAAAAAGAATACAATACGATAGAAGAAAGAAAAAAGCTGGTATATGCTGTTTCTTCTATAACTCATAGTCATATCATATCTAAAATTTGCTGTGTAATATATGTAGAAATAGCATTAGAAATCATTAACAGAAAATTATCAAAAACTTTTAAGTTCGGAGATTTACTTGATGTTATGCAAGAAAAAATTGCAGAGGTATATAATTCTTATTCATTGGATACTGAAGCTGAAAAATATATATCTGAGTTTAATAATATTTTTTACTATCATTTTTTAAATTTTACAAGTGATGATGTTCAATCAACTGGATATGTAATACATACACTAGAAAGTGTGCTATGGTGCATTACTAATACTAAGTCTTACTCTGAAGCTGTTGTGACTGCTGTTAATCTTGGTGGGGATACAGATACAATTGGTTCTCTTGTAGGAGGATTAGCTGGTATTATCTATGGGGACTTGAACTCTAATTCCTATGAAATTAATTTTGAAGGTCGTGATGAGATTGTAGAAAAAGACAAAGCTCTCAGTAAATCTAAACTATATAACTCCCTTGCTAAATACAGGGAGGAAGATTGGCTAGATACATACTGGATTGAAGATTTAAAAGAAAAATCAATGATATTAAAAATTGCTAAGAAATTTAGTAAGGTTTGTGGATAGTTTACTATAGCAAAAACTTTTAATAATATAATTTCATATTTCAACAATATCAAGCCATCTGCTTTTAATTAAGTAGATGGCTTTAATTTTGCCCAAATATGTGAAGAAACATTAACAAAGATGGCAAGGAAACGAGAAAAGTGATACACATGTGTATCACTTTTTATAATAAAATACCAAAACAGTAATATAAATACACATAATAATATTTTTTAAAAAAGTCTTGCAAATCACAACATTTTTGATGTGAAGTGTGCTATAATATGTATACAAGCAAAGAGAAAAGGAAAAGATATATTTTCAGTAAAAAATAATATCGAACAAACATTCGATATTTTAGCTTGTATCAAAAGAAATAGTGAAGACATATACCCAATACTATTTCACAATAAAAATCCCACACAACTTAAAAATAGGGAAGTATGGGGTACATATAGAATATACAAAAGAAATTATTTTAAAAGCAAGGAGAAAAAATTATGGCAGATTGTAGAAAGACAATGGATTTTATTAACGAAAGAGATAAAATTTGCAATTTATATAATGATTGCAATAAGTGTCCATTCACTGAAAAAGAATGTGAGATATTATTTGGAGAAGCAATGGGAATAAACAATAATCAGTATGAAAAAGTCATTGATAAGCTCCAGAATTTATCTGATGAAAATCTAATAGAAAAGGGAAAATGTGATAATTCCTGTAATAATTCTTGTAAAAATTCTGAATGCAAGTGTAAACAAGAAAATACTGAAGATACTTTAAAAACAGATAAAGAAGTAAATAAGCACGAATATTCATTTGATATTAATGTATATGATTTTTCAGGTGAAGGTGAATCTGAATATCCAGTTGGAAAAATTAATGCATCAGTGGGCAAGGGCGAAAATGTTCTAAAGGCTTTTGAGGCCGTACTTGATGTAACTTTCAAAACTATGCAAATTCCAGAAGAAGATATGTATATAGAAGTATTATTTTATTGTGATGGAAATGTCATTGAGGAATTTAATAATGAAGATGACTCATACAATAGTATGATTGATATGATTAAGTATCATATTGAGAAAGGTACTACTAAATTAGGTGAAGATACTGCTGAATTTGACGAGGATTATCAAAGACTTGAAGAAGAACGAAAGAAGAAGATCTATGAAGACTTTAATATTCCAAATGTAAAAACTCCATTAGCTAAACTTCGTTATCTACATATGAAACAAACAGAAATTCTTATTCCATTTCTAAAAGAAATCATAGGAAAATATGGAAAAGATAATGGTGAAATTAAATCAACTTGTTTACAGTTAGCTGTACTTGGTGAAGAAATGTGTGTGCAACTTTCTAATGCAACAAAAGAAGCAATGGAAAAACTCAAGGAAGAATCTGATACAAACTAAATTTCATAAATAATCAAAAAGCCTATCTCTTTTTTTAGAGATAGGCAGAAAGGAATTTAAAATGAATGGACTTTTCATAACAGCTATTGTATTAGGCAGCATTGCAATTGTTTTTTTCATACTTGCTGTAATTGCTGACGAACTTTTATGGGATTGTTTTTTTGCTTTTGGTATATCATCTTTAATAAGTTTTTTTATAGCCCTTTTCTTTTTACTATTAGGGTGTTTAGATCATTTAGATTATATAGAAAATAATAGTACAAATCAAAGTACACCATGCTCTCAAGTGCAAGAAGAAACAAAACCAAAAATAAATGAGAATTATAATTATAACTATAACCATAATTATAATTACAATGAAGGAGAAACAAATACTACATATAATGTACAAACTACAACAGAACCTTGTACTTGTAGTAACTGTTTAAAAGAAAAAAATACTGTTCCTACAACAACTCAGCCTAATACTAAATGTACTTGTAGTAATTGTCGGTAAATAATTTTAAAAAAGCCTATCTCTTTTTTTTAGAGGTGGGCTAATTCTAAATTCAAGGAGAAAAAATATGATCGAATATGTTAGAGGAGACTTACTAAAAAGTTCTGCACAAGTGCTTGTAAATACAGTAAACACTGTTGGAATAATGGGAGCAGGTATAGCTTTGCAATTCAAAGAACAATATCCAGAGATGTTTCAAAAATATCAGATTTTATGCAAGAAAAAGCTCTTAGATATTGGTAAACTGTATCTTTGGAAGTCAACAGATACTTCAAACAAGGAAATACTATTGTTTCCAACAAAAAAACATTGGCTTAATCTTTCGGAAATTCATTGGATTGAAGCAGGACTTCAAAAATTTGTTGAAAATTATGAAAGACTTAATATCAAATCTATTGCATTTCCTAAACTTGGTTGTGGAAATGGAGGACTAAGTTGGCATGATGTGAAGCCAGTAATGGAAAAATACTTAGAACCTTTGCCAATAAAAATATATGTGTATATATAACATATATAACAAAAGAAAAAAAGGAGAAAAATAATTGAATATTAATTTGATTTTATCAGTAGGATTGGGAATTATTACAATCATTTGTTTTATTCTGTTTTTAATACTTCCAATATATTCTACAGTGCAGAGAAGAATTTGCATTATTATTGGACTTATAGCACTGCTCTCATTCGTACTAACTTTAGTATTTTTGGGAATAGCAGGACAAGTTCATGTAAATTAAAAAAATATAAATTTCGGTCTTCTGCATTATAACTTTTGTGTGGTTAATGCACTTTTCATAAAGTGGCATATACTAAACTTAAGCTGAATGTACAGAAGGTTAGGTTACTTTAGGTAAGTTGAGTAACAGAAACCCCTATGCTTTAGCTTAGGGGAGCTTCATAAAGTGAAGTATCAAGGCAAAGAATACTTCATTTTTGGTAGAAGGCAAAATGGCTATTTTGACATCAGAACTTTAAATGGAGAAAAAGTTAATAAAGGTAGTTTAAATTGTAAAAAAGTTAAGCTACTAGAAAAAATTATATTATTGAAAGGAGAGAAGCTGTTCATCCCACCACTAAAGTAGTGGGTTTACACAGCTAGGTTTTTTATGAATTGGAAATATGTAAAGCCTTTAAAGTCTATAAAAAATATTGATGATTTTGAGTGCCTCGTTAAGTATGTTTTTCCAGAGAAATTTAGAAAGTGCATTATTGAAAACAATGGTGGACGCCCTGAATTATGTTGCTTTAATACAGATAAAGCCAAAGAAAGAGCATTGAAGTCCTTTTTGTCTTTTAATAAGAATGATAGAGAAACCGTATGGAAGCTATACGAATGGAGCAAAGATGAACTTGCAGATAAGTATGTGCCATTTGCTATTGATAATTTTGGTAACTTAATATGTTTTAATGTGGACAATGACCATATAGTTTTTATTAATCACGAAAGCCTTTCTATTGAATTTATAAATAGTACTTTCGCAGAGTTTGTTAACTCGTTGTATTAACAAAACAAGTGTATTATGGTTTAGTTCGATATTCTCAGAATGTGGATCAATATATCTTTGCTTAAAGCAAAAATTAAACCTAAAAATTTTAACACGCCGTGAGCAAGAAATCCCCCACTTCTATAAGTGGTGAGATGAATTGTGTAAAACACGACGTACTACAACAATACATACAATCATAAGGAGAACATTCTAATGGCAAACAAAGCAATAAAATATAGAATATATCCTAATG
>ERZ773269.307-NODE-307-length-59053-cov-14.704075_pt1 | contig 59053 bp, 47 predicted proteins | sample MGYA00511958_ERZ773269 | MGnify/ENA primary metagenome ERZ773269 (study PRJEB29015, sample SAMEA2737761) | human gut metagenome | biome: human gut; feature: human-associated habitat; material: faeces | place: China | collected 2012 ... | reverse complement strand
GGAGCACCTCAAAAACACCATCATACACTAAATCAGTAAGTTGGCAGCATCACCGGGCAACGCGGAGGAAGTTTCATCAGGAAAAAAACTGATTTTTTCGAAAAAAACGTCCTACATATTGAATATGTAACTTTCTTACATATAATATAACATTAAATTAAATTTTTTCTTTAAAGGGTAGCATGATATCAGTTAATTTAACTACAATGCATTCTCGACTGGATTTATGTGCCGCCACAGTGTGGTCAATTATAAACCAGAGTGTTCAGCCAGATAAAATAAACCTTTGGATATCAAATGAGCCATATTTGTCAGATCATGGGATATATGAGATACCTGCTTGGGTTGAAGAGCTAAATAAAATAAATAACATAGTGAATGTACATTATGTAAAAAATACCGGCCCATACCGTAAAATAATTAACGCAATTATTAACTCAGAGATTGATGACATTCTTGTATATGCTGATGATGATGTAATATATGGTCGGCAGTGGCTTGAGTTCCTATTAGGCCAGTTTTATGAGAACAACTGTAATGTGGCAATTGCTGCTAGAATTAGAATAATGGAGAGGAATATTTTTAACAAGTACAAATCTTATAGCTCTTATTCTATTAGTATGAAAAAGGATAAATTTGAAAAAGATTTTATAATAACTGGCGTTGGGGGTTGTGTTTTAAGTAAGAGAATGATTAAGCCTAGCATTATCGGAGATGATGCATATTTAATTATTTCACCTAAGACAGATGATATCTGGATTAGTAAAATGTTAGAGGCTTCCAATACGAAGGTCGAGTCATCCCCAGATGCACTGCGATGTGTTCATGAAATATTACATGGCTATAACACACTTAGCTCAATAAATACATTAACATCTAAAAATAACGGTTTAATTATAAAGGCAATCAGGATGGTTAAAAACAAATTCTATTCATATTTTGGGTTGCAAAAAACAAACAATGACAAATCCATCAAGATGGTTAATTTGCATTTTAATGGTAAATTATAAATGATCTTTCTCATCAGGGATTGTCTGAAAACAAAATGTTATCAGTAAACTGTAGTGGTTAGCAAATTATTATTGCTTTTTGGGCAATGATGCCAATTTGTTGATTTCGCATTTTCACTGACGCCAGGATCACCTGATATTACAAGGATAGAATGGCTACAGATTCAAATGGTCACCAACAGGTTGGCAGCATTACTTTGGGATAGGCTCTAACGCTGAAAGGTATAAAAAATTCCTTTTAGTACACCAATGTAATTATTTTATATCACTGACAATAAATATGAATTTAAAATCGAAAACAATACATGCTGTGAAGTGGAATTTGTTGTCTACAGTGTGCGTCACCGGGCTTGGTATGGTCTCACTGTGGATCTTGTCCAGCTTATTTACAACGACAGATTATGGTATCATTAGTGCGGCATTAATATTAAGTACTGTTTTCTCAATCATAACTGATTTTGGTATATCAAACTCAGTTATAAGATCTGAAAAGTTAAATAAATATGAACTGTCTTCACTGTATATAATAAATGTCTTTTTAGGTATGATATTTTGTCTCGGCTTGTTTATTTTTAGTGCTCAGTTAGCATCCTTATTCAATGGTGGAACAGAACTGGCAAAACAGATAAAAATCATGTCATTTTCTCTTATAATATCGTCTTTCGGTGGACAGCCAAGAGCTTTGTTAGCCAGAGAACTTAGATTTGATGTAATATCCAGGATAACAATCCTGTCAGCTATTTTTAATTTTGTGTTCGCAGTCTTCTTAAGCTATGTCTATCGTTCCCCCTGGTGTGTTGCCGTTTCACTGTTGGTTTCCTCATCTATTAGTAGCGTATTGTATATATATTCAAGCAAAGGCTTGAGAGATATTAAGTTACAGTTCTTTACTTTGAAGGAAATAAAAAAACATGTCAGCTACGGTTCTCAGTTGGTCATGGACTCTATCATTAATCAGATAAGTGTGAATACATATCCTGTACTAATGGCACGCTTAATAAGTTTGACTGCTATCGGTGGATATAATATATCCTACAACATTAGCGTGGCGCTTTTTGAAAAATTGAATCCTGTTTTATCACATGCGTTATTTCCAGCTTTTTCCAAGATACAAAATGATGCAGTATCTCTGAAAAAAACTTTTCTAAAAGTAACTATGTTTTCGTCTTTGGTGAATTTCCCCATGTTATTGGGAATGATGTTAATTTCAGACTATGTAGTGACTGTTTTTTTTGAGCAGAAATGGCAGTTCATCACCCCTATTGTACAGATTTTATGTTTGGTTGGGGCGGCGCGATCCCTTGATGTGCCTGTTATCTCTGTCTTGCTTGCTAAAGGGCAAATGTACAGAAATGTTTACCTGGGAGTATTTAAGTTAGCGCTTGGTATTCCTTTAACATGGTTTCTGGGTAAACAATATGGTCTTACAGGGATAGTGTTTTCATTCTTATGTATTCAAATAGTAAATTTTGTTATGGGATATTTTTTCCAGGTTAGACCCTGTTTAAATATCAAAGTAAAGAGTTACATCTATGCCGTCTTCGTACCGCTTATACACACTTTACCTATGCTTGTAACGGGTTACCTGTTGATTCTTTTTTTAACTATTACCTCTCCTATTTTGTCAATGGTTGTGATTATTTTTTCATGTATGTCTGTATACATTGCTTCTATACTCACCTCTCCAGTAAAAGAGATAAAGGAATTTAACGCAATCGTTCTAAACAATATACTGAGGAATAGATGATGTTATTATCAATAATCATACCATGTTATAACTGTGAGTCAAATATCGAAAAATTGCTTCTCTCAATAAAAGAGCAGCTTAATGAAACCGTACAACTAGTGTTGATTAATGATGGCTCATGGGACGCAACGCATGACATAATAACTAAATTTACAAGTGACGACCCCTCTATAAAAATAAAATACATTAATAGTATTAATCAGGGGGCGGCAAAAGCCAGAACAACGGGCTTAAATTACGCAGAGGGAGATTATGTATTCTTCTGTGATTCAGATGATATGATTTCTGCTAATTTCATATCGGTTTTTACAGAGTTAAGTAATGATAAACCGGATATGATATATTTTTGCTCTGCGGTATTAGATTCGCAAGGAAACAGGTTTAAAAAGGTACATTTTCCATTAGCATACATCGAAAGCAATAGTAACGAAGTTTTTAATTATCTTTTGAAGAAAGGGCTGTGGACAGCTGCTGTATGGACTTATATTTTCCGGAAAGATCTCGTATTGAAATCTGGCGCTATATTTACAGACAGAAAGGTACATGAAGATCACTTATTCACGCTGAGACTTCTCGCTGGTAGTGAAAAAATATCAATATGTAATTCTGAGCTTTACTTTCAGAATGTGACTTCAGGTTCACTTACTAAATCCCCTAAAAAAATTGATTATTTAACTGAGCGTTATAAGTCTTATAAAGAGGCTAGGGAAGATATCATATACAAATTCAGTCAGGAAAGCATTGTTCTTTATGATCGATGGTCTATGTCTTCGCTACTGCAAATATTAACAGAAAATAAAAAAATGGTGTTTCAGGGGATAATGCATACAGCTATATATCGAGTATTGTGGAAGGAAAAATTAGTGATTTTAGATTTTGTTAAAAGCAAAGTTAAAAAAAAAATCACGAGATCTAAGAGCCTATCCCAATAGGGGTAATGATGCCAATTTGTTGATTTCGCATTTTCACTGACGCCAGGATCACCTGAAGTTACAAGGATTGAATGGCTACAGATTCAAATGGTCACCAACAGGTTGGCAGCATTACTCATTTTTACGTTGATGGAGAGAATTCATCAATAATTTTATACGGCGTTAAAACACTCGCCGGTAAAGATGACGGAAACACTGGGCATTTATCACCTCAGCATTCATTAATAATTGGTTCAAAAGGTGCTGCGAAAATTATCATTGGCTCAAGTGATTTAACTGGCTCTGTCGGTGAACCAATAATTGGTATCGAGAAAGCTAAGGAAAAATCAATATCTGGGTTGATTTAGTGATTTGATGTAAGTTTTTATGGGCTAAACAATGAATATTACTCCTACGCGTTATCATAACTCTGGAAATGCATCAATTATTTCCATGGTCCAAAGATTTTCTGATATAATAGTTGTATTCTTATCCTTGTATTTACTTTGTTTTATTGCAAACGATTCTTATGACTTTGTTTCGTGCATTCTGAGTTTGCTGGCCATTGTTATATTTCAAATGGCTGGAGGTATTACTGATTTTTATAGATCATGGCGAGGAAGTAAATTATCGTCAGAGTTGTTCATGATCATTCAAAATTGGAGTGTAAGTCTCATCCTTGTTTTCTTCATAATCTCACTCTGGCCAGCTTTGCATATTGATAATATTATCTTTTATCAGTGGTATGCTGTAACATGTTTAGGGTTTATTTTTTTTAGAACACTAATAAGATTTACTATTGGGTTATTAAGGAAACTTGGGTTTAATAAGAGAGTTGTTGCTGTTGTTGGCACAATGCCTAGTGGTATTGAACTTTTAAAAAGTTTCCAGGAACAACCTTGGTTGGGCTTTGTTGTTAAAGGTGTATATGATGACGAAATTTGCAGTGATTATCAAACACTTCCTTATGTAGGTGATATAAACACTTTAATTAACGACGCTAAAGCAGGGAGTGTCGATAGAATTTACATTGCATTAGGGGCAGAGCAAAGTAAACAAATTAAAAATATCGCTCGTGAATTAACAAATACAACATGTTCTGTATTATTAGTGCCCGATCTTTTTACATTTAATATTCTACAGTCTAGGACTGAGGAAATTAATGGTGTTCCGGTCGTACCTTTATTTGATACACCATTAAATGGTATAAATATGGTGTTTAAACGCATGGAAGATATTATTGTCTCCTCCATTATACTTTTACTAATTTCTCCTATTCTGATTATTATATCATGTATTGTTAAATTTACTTCTCCGGGGCCAGTTTTCTTCCGGCAGATACGTTATGGTATGGATGGTAAACCTATACGAGTTTGGAAATTCCGTTCGATGACAGTGATGGAAAATGATAGCAAAGTTGTGCAAGCTACAAAAAATGATGTTAGAGTAACTAAAGTAGGGAAGTTTCTACGCAGTACATCTTTGGATGAATTACCGCAGTTTTTTAATGTTCTTTTTGGTCAAATGTCAGTTGTAGGTCCACGGCCACATGCTGTAGCTCACAATGAACAGTATCGTTCTCTTATACAAGGATATATGCTCCGCCATAAAGTTAAACCCGGCATCACTGGGTTAGCTCAGATCAATGGCTGGCGTGGAGAAACCGACACGCTTGAAAAGATGGAGAAAAGAATTGAGTATGATTTACTCTATATTAGAGGTTGGAGTATTTGGCTTGATTTAAAAATTATTTTTCTTACTGTTTTTAAAGGATTCATAAATAAATCCGCGTATTAAATGGTCTTTGAGCTTTATACTTTTAGTCAATTGATTTATGAATTTACGTTTCATTTTGTGGCAATTTGATAATTTTCACTATGAGCTTATTGCACTTTGGGCTAACATTATCATCACATTTAAGCTGCGAACGTGTCGCAGTGACCACACCTGACAGGAGTATGTAATGTCCAAGCAACAGATCGGTGTTGTCGGTATGGCCGTGATGGGGCGCAACCTGGCGCTGAACATCGAAAGCCGTGGTTATACCGTCTCCGTTTTCAACCGCTCCCGTGAAAAGACCGAAGAAGTGATTGCCGAAAATCCAGGCAAGAAACTGGTTCCTTACTACACAGTACAAGAGTTTGTTGAATCCCTCGAAACACCACGTCGTATCCTGTTGATGGTGAAGGCCGGGGCTGGCACCGACAGTGCTATCGATTCCCTGAAGCCTTACCTCGACAAAGGCGACATCATCATTGATGGCGGCAACACCTTCTTCCAGGACACTATCCGTCGTAATCGTGAGCTGTCTGCCGAAGGTTTTAACTTTATCGGTACCGGTGTTTCCGGTGGTGAAGAGGGAGCTCTGAAAGGGCCTTCCATCATGCCTGGTGGGCAGAAAGAAGCCTATGAGCTGGTCGCTCCGATTCTGAAGCAGATTGCTGCGGTTGCTGAAGACGGTGAGCCATGTGTGACCTATATCGGTGCTGACGGTGCTGGCCATTATGTGAAGATGGTTCATAACGGCATCGAGTATGGAGACATGCAGCTGATTGCCGAAGCTTATGCACTGTTGAAAGGCGGTCTGGCGCTTTCCAACGAAGAGCTTGCGCAAACCTTCACCGAATGGAACGAAGGTGAACTGAGCAGCTACCTGATCGATATTACCAAAGATATCTTCACCAAGAAGGATGAAGAAGGTAAGTACCTCGTTGATGTCATTCTTGATGAAGCTGCAAACAAAGGTACCGGCAAGTGGACCAGCCAGAGCTCACTGGATCTCGGCGAACCTCTGTCTCTGATTACCGAGTCCGTATTTGCTCGTTATATCTCTTCGCTAAAAGACCAGCGTGTAGCCGCGTCGAAAGTGCTGAGTGGTCCGCAGGCTCAGCCGGCCGGCGATAAAGCTGAATTTATCGAAAAAGTGCGTCGCGCGTTGTACCTCGGTAAAATCGTTTCCTATGCTCAGGGCTTCTCCCAGCTGCGTGCTTCTTCTGATGAATACAACTGGGATCTGAACTACGGCGAGATCGCTAAGATTTTCCGCGCTGGCTGCATCATTCGTGCGCAGTTTCTGCAAAAGATCACCGATGCTTATGCCCAAAACGCTGGCATTGCTAATCTCCTGCTGGCGCCATACTTCAAACAGATCGCTGATGACTATCAGCAAGCGCTACGTGATGTGGTGGCTTATGCCGTGCAGAATGGTATTCCGGTACCGACGTTCTCTGCCGCAATTGCCTACTACGACAGCTACCGTTCCGCAGTTCTGCCAGCTAACCTGATTCAGGCTCAGCGTGATTACTTTGGTGCGCACACCTATAAGCGTACTGATAAAGAAGGTGTATTTCATACCGAGTGGCTGGAATAATGTAGACTAATCAATATACCCTAGTTTATATAACTAGGGTATATTATATAATAGGCACTTCTAATAATAATCTTATGCTTTTTTTTTCTTATCATGAATGAAACATTATAACCTGCCGTAATAATTTAATAATGTTTTTTTGATGTGATGGTTAATGCATAATACTATTTTTTTGTTTCTTAAAAATGTTAGCTCTCATTATTAATTAAGTTTTTATAGAAGCTCAATTCTTTGTATAATTTTTAGTATATATCGCATTTGGTTATTTGTGTGAGTAGAGTTTTATGCATGGAAATTTACTATGCGGTCGTTAATACTTCATTTTTCCGAGTGTTAGTGTTTTATTATTAACTAATTTAGCTAGAGAGTAATGATGAGAAAACTGTGGGTGGATTATGCTAAGGCATTTGGGATAATATTGGTTGTTTTCGGGCATGTTAATAGAGGTTTATTTAATTCTGGAATTTTTACAAGTACAGAAATATATCATTCTTTGGATAATGTAATATATTCATTCCATATGCCTTTGTTTTTCTTTTTATCTGGATTGTTTTTCATTGAATCAATAAGTGGTAAAAGCAAGATAAAATTTATATCAGGAAAATTCAAAACTATTTTCTATCCATATGCTGTTTGATCAATATTACAAGGATGTATAGAGGTTTTTCTCTCAAATTACACCAATTCAAAAACTAGTTTAATATCTGTTTTATCATTTCCATTTCATCCTAGAGCACAGTTTTGGTTTTTATATGCGTTGCTTTTGATTTTTATTTTATCAGCTGTCATATATAATAAATATTTCACCAAAATAATACCTTTACTCTTAGTGTTTTCTTTTTTTGCTTATATTTATGGCGAGGATGTCATATCTATTTATTATATAAATTACATTGATAATAACATCGTGTTCTTTTTCTTAGGCTGTCTGGTATATAAATACAATGCTTATTTGAAAGATGTTTTAAATATATATTCATTTATCATATTAACAGTGGTTTTTGTTTTAGTTGAATATTTTTATTTCGTACGCTTAGGGAATGATTATTCTGAGTTAAATTTCACTACCGCTGCGATTGCTATCGTTGGGATATTTTGGATTTCTAATTTATCAGTTGTATTATCTAAGTATAATGTAGCTTGGCTATCTCATCTAGGAAGGCAAAGTATAATAATTTTTCTTGTTCATATACTTGCATCTAGTGGAGTGAGAATAGTTCTAACGAAATTGTTCCATATAGAAAATTGGTACTTTAATATCATTAGTGGTACGGTGGCTGGTATCATATTACCATTATTGTTCTATCATTTCGCTTTGCGTCAGAAAATGAGCTTCTTTTTTGTATATCCGTACGTAAAAACACCCAGTAATTTGAAATAATAACTTTATTTTCTCTTGTTAAATTCATTAGTTCTTTGAGTAATGCAATTTTAATGCTTCCGTGTTGTCTTTTCTTTTACTTTTTGTTATAAGTCTTTATTATCTCGAACAAATCAAGATCATATTTACCATTATCCATTTAACTGATTAAAGTGTAATCTCATGAAAATTACTATTTCCGGTACAGGTTATGTTGGTTTATCGAACGGTGTCCTGATTGCGCAAAACCACGAAGTGGTTGCTCTGGATATCGTACAGGCCAAAGTGGATATGCTTAACCAGAAGATCTCTCCGATTGTGGATAAAGAGATTCAGGAATATCTGGCAGAAAAACCGTTAAATTTCCGTGCCACCACGGACAAGCACGACGCCTATCGTAATGCCGACTACGTGATCATTGCGACGCCGACCGATTACGATCCCAAAACCAACTACTTCAACACCTCTACAGTGGAAGCGGTTATTCGCGATGTCACAGAGATCAACCCGAACGCGGTGATGATCATTAAATCGACCATCCCGGTGGGGTTCACCCGTGACATCAAAGAACGTTTAGGGATTGATAATGTTATTTTCTCTCCTGAGTTCCTGCGTGAAGGCCGCGCGCTGTACGACAACCTGCACCCGTCGCGCATTGTTATCGGTGAGCGCTCTGCACGTGCCGAACGTTTCGCAGACCTGCTGAAAGAAGGCGCGATCAAGCAGGATATCCCGACCCTGTTTACCAACTCCACTGAAGCGGAAGCGATCAAACTGTTCGCGAACACCTATCTGGCGCTGCGCGTTGCCTATTTCAACGAGCTCGACAGCTATGCTGAAAGCCAGGGGCTTAACAGCAAGCAGATTATCGAAGGGGTATGCCTGGATCCACGTATCGGCAACCACTATAACAACCCGTCCTTTGGCTATGGCGGCTACTGCCTGCCGAAAGATACCAAGCAGCTGCTGGCGAACTACGAATCGGTCCCGAACAATATCATTGCGGCTATCGTGGATGCCAACCGTACCCGTAAAGACTTTATCGCGGATTCTATTCTCGCCCGTAAGCCGAAAGTGGTGGGTGTGTATCGCCTGATCATGAAGAGTGGTTCGGACAACTTCCGTGCCTCTTCTATTCAGGGCATTATGAAGCGCATCAAGGCGAAAGGTATTCCGGTTATTATCTATGAACCGGTGATGCAGGAAGATGAGTTCTTCAACTCCCGCGTCGTGCGCGATCTGGATGCCTTCAAACAAGAAGCGGATGTGATCATCTCTAACCGTATGGCGGAAGAGCTGGCGGATGTGGCGGACAAGGTATACACCCGCGATCTGTTTGGTAACGATTAATTCTGCCTGTCTGAGACTGGCGGTTCCCTGCCGCCAGTGTTCTTCTTTATCTCCCCCGTTATATCCCTCACTACGCGTATTTCTCGCACATTCAGATTAACCTCAATAAATTGTGATGGACATTACGATCCTGCTCAAAAGCCGTTGCGGGTTGAAAACAGGTCCGATAAGTTAAACTTACCTTGTGAAGAGCTACCGTCACTGTGATGTAGATGCCGGAGATAAGCGCCGGGAGGTAAAACAAAGCCTGCAACGCAGGCTTTTGTTATTTATGCCCTATGGAAATATGATGAACAGGGCGCGATTAACACTATTTTTTCTTGCCTTAATGCCACGCCAAAAAGCAGAATGAACGCTCATCCTGTAATATCATTTTTTTATCTCTTAATGTTATCTTAATCTAATTGCAATACGGAGCGGTCCTTACCACTTGCGTTTATTAAACGTCAGTTTCGTTTTCTTCCTGTCTTTTAAATAAGAAATCAAGAAATAAACGGAAACAGCAAGTAGTATGGCAGCCACCACTAAGAAAAATAGGTTTTCCATAATATCTACCACAGAGGTAAGCGTACAGCGTAAACCGTCTGGTCATAATCTGAAGCATCCGACAAAGTGGTGTCCACCAATAAGTAGTGGGAACCAAAGTGTCAGATATGCAGAAAAATATGACTCCAGGCAGGCGTAAAGGCTGCCCTAATTATTCTCCTGAGTTTAAACAACAGCTCGTTGCTGCCTCCTGCGAACCCGGGATATCCATCTCAAAGCTGGCGCTTGAAAATGGCATCAACGCCAATCTGTTGTTCAAATGGCGTCAACACTGGCGCGAGGGAAAGCTGCTATTACCTTCTTCAGAGAGCCCTCAGCTACTTCCTGTGACTCTCGATGCCACCGCCGTACAACCAGAACCGCCCGCTGAGGACTCAGAGCTCAGCATCAGCTGTGAGGTAACGTTCCGGCACGGGACACTCCGCCTCAATGGCACTGTCAGCGAAAAGCTTCTGACTCTGCTGATACAGGAACTGAAGCGATGATCCCGCTACCAACAGGCACCAAAATCTGGCTGGTTGCCGGTATTACCGATATGAGAAACGGCTTCAACGGGCTGGCTGCAAAAGTGCAGACGGCGCTGAAAGACGAACCGATGTCCGGCCATGTCTTCATCTTCCGGGGCCGCAGCGGCAGTCAGGTTAAACTTCTGTGGTCCACCGGCGACGGGCTGTGCCTGCTGACCAAACGGCTGGAGCGCGGGCGCTTCGCCTGGCCCTCAGCTCGCGATGGCAAAGTGTTCCTGACCCCGGCGCAGCTGGCAATTCTGCTGGAAGGCATCGACTGGCGACAGCCGAAGCGGTTGCTGACCTCCCTGACCATGCTGTAGGCTTCTTTATCCTGGTTGTCGCAGAATAAGCCAGGTAAAATGCTGGCTTATGAATGACATCTCTTCTGGCGACATCCTTCTGCTGAAACAGCGCCTGACCGAACAGGAAGCGCTGATCCACGCCCTGCAGGAAAAGCTGAGCAACCGGGAGCGTGAAATAGACCATCTGCAGGCGCAGCTGGATAAACTACGCCGGATGAACTTCGGCAGTCGTTCCGAAAAAGTCTCCCGCCGCATCGCACAAATGGAAGCAGATCTGAACCGGCTGCAGAAAGAGAGCGATACGCTGACCGGTCGGGTGGATGACCCGGCAGTACAGCGCCCGTTGCGTCAGACCCGCACCCGCAAACCGTTCCCCGAATCTCTCCCTCGTGACGAAAAACGGCTGCTACCTGCGGAGCCATGCTGCCCGGACTGTGGCGGTGCGCTGAGATACCTGGGTGAAGATGCAGCCGAACAGCTGGAGCTGATGCGCAGCGCCTTCCGGGTTATCCGCACGGTGCGGGAAAAACATGCCTGCACAAAATGCGACGCTATCGTGCAGGCTCCCGCGCCTTCACGCCCCATCGAGAGGGGTATCGCCGGACCGGGGCTGATGGCCCGGGTGCTGAGCTCAAAGTATGCAGAGCACACCCCGCTGTACCGCCAGTCTGAAATATACGACCGTCAGGGTGTGGAACTGAGCTGTTCACTGCTGTCAGGCTGGGTGGATGCATGCTGCCGGCTGCTGTCACCGCTGGAAGAGGCGCTTCAGGACTATGTCCTGACCGACGGCAAACTCCATGCCGATGATACCCCCGTCCAGGTGCTGTTGCCGGGCAGTAAGAAGACGAAGACCGGGCGGTTGTGGACGTATGTTCGTGACGACCGCAACGCCGGGTCAGCGCTGGCGCCGGCGGTCTGGTTCGCCTACAGCCCGGACAGAAAAGGCATCCATCCGCAGACCCATCTTGCGGAGTTCTGCGGTGTGCTGCAGGCGGATGCATACGCGGGGTTCAACGAGCTGTACCGGGATGGCAGGATAACGGAAGCCGCCTGTTGGGCTCACGCCCGCCGTAAAATCCACGATGTGCACGTTCGTAGCCCGTCAGCCCTGACGGAGGAAGCCCTGAGACGGATCGGCGAACTGTACGGCATCGAGGCGGAAATAAGGGGAATGCCGGCGGAGCAGCGCCTTGCCGAACGTCAGTTGAAAACGAAACCGCTGCAGAAATCCCTGGAAAGCTGGTTGCGTGAAAAGATGAAAACTCTGTCGCGACACTCGGAGCTGGCGAAGGCGTTCACGTATGCGCTAAACCAGTGGCCGGCGCTGACATACTATGCAGATGATGGCTGGGCCGAGGCGGACAATAACATCGCTGAAAATGCGTTGCGGATGGTCAGTCTGGGGAGAAAGAACTGGCTGTTCTTCGGCTCTAACCACGGTGGTGAGCGGGGTGCACTGCTGTACAGCCTGATCGGGACGTGCAAGCTGAACAGCATGGATCCAGAAGGCTACCTCCGCTATGTGCTTGACGTCATCGCCGACTGGCCAGTCAACCGGGTCAGCGAACTGCTACCCTGACGCGTAGTACTGCCAACTGAATAACGCATCCCCGTCAATACGGCTCTCGCTGTACGCTTACCCACAGAGCGTATGTTGATTGAATTATTAGTTTGATCAGCAATGCCCCAGTTTTGTTCTGTTGCATGGCTTGCTCTAACATATCCTGGATTTAGGAAAATTCCTACAGAGAGTAATGTTTTTGCTCAATCAGCATATAATGCTGTTTCCACTCACCAAATTGGGATGGATGACAGAAAAGTTTGAGTGCCTGGCGCGCGGATATTTGCTTTTTTGAAAAAGGCTGGATGAAACTGGTTTCAGGCGTGCGAGAAAAAAGGTAAAAAATCTGTCTATAGCACAAAATATTATATATAAAACAATGAATGTGCATTCAGTCGACATATAGTCAGGATAACGGAGTTTCCATAGAAGAGGTTGCCGCAACCTGACGATTGCGGCAGGGCAGGGGATTAGATCTGATAGTAATCCTTATACCACTCGACGAAGTTCTTCACGCCTTCCTTCACTGACGTCTGCGGCTTGAAACCCACCAGGTCATATAGCGGTTGGGTGTCTGCGCTGGTGTCCAGCACATCGCCCGGCTGGATCGGCATCATATTCTTCTTCGCTTCCATCCCCAGCGCCTCTTCCAGGGCGGTAATGTAGTCCATCAGTTCCACTGGCGAGCTGTTGCCAATGTTATAGACCCGATATGGCGCGGAACTGGTGGCGGGGGAACCACTCTCAACGGTCCAGTCGGCATTGGCCTGCGGGATCACATCCTGAACGCGCACCACCGCCTCGACGATGTCGTCGATATAGGTGAAGTCACGCTTCATCTTGCCGTAGTTGTAGACATCAATACTTTTCCCTTCCAGCATTGCTTTCGTGAACTTGAACAGCGCCATATCCGGGCGGCCCCACGGGCCATAGACCGTAAAGAAGCGCAGCCCGGTGGTCGGGATGCTGTACAGATGGGAATAGGTATGCGCCATCAGCTCATTAGCTTTCTTGGTGGCGGCATACAGGGAGACCGGATGATCGACGGAATCTTCGGTGGAGAACGGCATTTTGCGGTTGAGGCCGTAAACCGAGCTGGAGGAGGCGTATACCAGGTGTTTCACTTTGGTATGACGGCAGCCTTCCAGAATATTCAGATAACCCATCAGGTTAGCGTCCGCATAGGCATACGGATTTTCCAGAGAGTAGCGCACACCGGCCTGGGCCGCCAGGTGGATCACGCGATCAAATTGCTCTGCGGCGAACAGCTTTGCCATACCTTCCCGGTCGGCCAGATCCAGCTGCTGGAAATGGAATGCCGGCGATGCCAGGCGATCCAGACGGGCCTGCTTCAGGCTGACGTCATAATAGTCGTTCATGTTGTCGATCCCGACAACATCATGCCCTTCATTCAGCAGGCGCTGCGCGATATGAAAGCCGATAAAACCTGCGGCACCAGTGACCAAAAACTTCATATTTTTCCTCCGGGGTGTGGATATCCCGTTCTACATAAGTGCCGATTTTACACTGGCTTGCGGTTGGGATCACTTGCTTTGCCGCGTCATCTCCGCCAGACGTGAGGTGAAGGACGTTTTTTCTGGCAAAATAACCGTGGCAAAAGGTGATAAATAACAATGTTTCTCATTTGACTGTTAGCCTCCGAATAATAACCTTGTGACTTGTCAGCGGTTTAGCGATTTGTGGCTAAACACAAAGGCAACAAATACCCATTGAGCCCGGCATAAGTTTGTTTAAAGTTATATTTTTTGTGCCCGGTTTATTTATCAAACGGGCTAAAAGTGCGCAATGATGGCTTTCTTTTCTTCATGGATATCAACAAATTGCTCTTTTTTTGCTTGTTTAATGAATGTTTATGATGTGTGTCATTTGAGTAATCCATTAATCAGTAGGCTTTTTTATTTTTATTCCCGCCGACCAGCGCTATAATCTGCGCACGATTTTCTTTGTGGAATGTGCAGTGTAGAGGCATGAGTCGTTTATCCCACCTATCGGAACATAGCGCCGTTGTTGTGTGCGCAGGGCCATCAAGCCTGAATGCGCGTGGTCTCCCTGGCGGCGAAGACGATGTCTCTTCTTATCTTTCCCCACGTCGTAAACGCTCCTTTCTGACGGTTGCCAGCATCGGCTGGGCGTCCGTTGCGCTTTTTTCGGTGGCGGTAAGGGCATGTGTTTTGCCCTGCGTAAATGAGAAAGTCCTGATGGTTAACCCGGCGGCAAATGCAGAAAGTGTGGTGCGTTTGGCGGCCAGGTGAGGGAAGATGCATGTTAAAAGCAGAGATATGCCTGAAGGTATATCTCTGCTTTTAGGTTTTCAGGACACGCGTTCCGCCCGGCTGTCATTGTAGCCGCTGACTGAACGATCTGCCGACAGCCTGAAGCGAAAGAGGGTGGCGCTTAGCCTGGAGCACGGGAGCAGTACGCATTTTGGTTGCGACAGCCAATGGCGGTAGCGTGCCTCAAAAAGGCCACGCCACCTGACGGTCGATTGATTGATAGTAAAATAAAGCAATTATTTATTTAAGGATTTCATTATGTTACTTCCTGTAATTATGGCTGGTGGTACCGGCAGTCGTCTCTGGCCGATGTCTCGCGAGCTTTACCCGAAACAGTTCCTCCGCCTGTTCGGGCAGAACTCCATGCTGCAGGAAACCATCACCCGACTCTCGGGCCTTGAAATCCATGAACCGATGGTCATCTGTAACGAAGAGCACCGCTTCCTGGTGGCCGAACAGCTGCGTCAGCTCAACAAGCTGTCGAACAACATTATTCTTGAGCCGGTCGGGCGCAACACCGCCCCGGCCATCGCCCTGGCGGCCCTCCAGGCCACCCGTCACGGCGACGACCCGCTGATGCTGGTCCTCGCCGCCGACCATATCATCAATAACCAGCCGGTCTTCCACGACGCCATCCGCGTCGCCGAGCAGTATGCCGATGAAGGCCATCTGGTCACCTTCGGTATCGTGCCGAACGCCCCGGAAACCGGCTACGGCTACATCCAGCGCGGCGTGGCCCTCACCGACAGCGCCCACACCCCGTACCAGGTGGCCCGTTTCGTGGAGAAGCCGGACCGCGAGCGCGCTGAGGCCTACCTCGCCTCCGGGGAGTACTACTGGAACAGCGGCATGTTTATGTTCCGCGCCAAAAAATACCTCTCCGAGCTGGCCAAATTCCGCCCGGATATCCTCGAAGCCTGCCAGGCCGCGGTGAACGCCGCCGATAACGGCAGCGACTTCATCAGCATCCCGCATGACATTTTCTGCGAGTGCCCGGACGAGTCCGTGGACTACGCGGTGATGGAGAAAACCGCCGACGCGGTGGTGGTCGGTCTCGATGCCGACTGGAGCGACGTCGGCTCCTGGTCCGCCCTGTGGGAGGTCAGCCCGAAAGATGAGCAGGGTAACGTCCTCAGCGGTGACGCGTGGGTGCACAACAGCGAAAACTGCTACATCAACAGCGACGAGAAGCTGGTGGCGGCCATCGGCGTGGAGAACCTGGTGATTGTCAGCACCAAGGACGCCGTGCTGGTGATGAACCGCGAGCGTTCCCAGGACGTGAAGAAGGCGGTCGAGTTCCTCAGGCAGAACCAGCGCAGCGAGTACAAGCGCCACCGCGAGATTTACCGTCCCTGGGGCCGCTGCGACGTGGTGGTTCAGACCCCGCGCTTCAACGTCAACCGTATCACCGTGAAACCGGGCGGCGCCTTCTCGATGCAGATGCACCACCACCGCGCCGAGCACTGGGTCATTCTCGCCGGCACCGGTCAGGTGACGGTCAACGGCAAGCAGTTCCTGCTGACCGAGAACCAGTCCACCTTTATTCCGATTGGCGCCGAGCACAGCCTGGAAAACCCGGGCCGCATTCCGCTGGAAGTGCTGGAGATCCAGTCGGGGTCGTACCTCGGCGAGGACGACATTATTCGTATTAAAGACCAGTATGGTCGTTGCTAATTTTTTTCGGGACAAAACGCAGAATGACACAGTTAACATGCTTTAAGGCTTATGACATCCGTGGTGAACTGGGCGAGGAGCTGAACGAGGACATCGCCTACCGTATCGGCCGCGCCTACGGCGAATTTCTGAAACCCGGGAAGATAGTGGTGGGGGGCGATGTACGCCTCACCAGCGAGTCGCTGAAGCTGGCGCTGGCCCGCGGGCTGATGGACGCCGGCACCGACGTGCTGGATATCGGCCTGAGCGGCACGGAAGAGATTTACTTCGCCACCTTCCACCTCGGGGTGGACGGCGGCATCGAGGTGACGGCCAGCCATAACCCGATGAACTACAACGGCATGAAGCTGGTGCGCGAGAACGCGAAGCCCATCAGCGGCGACACCGGCCTGCGGGATATCCAGCGCCTGGCGGAGGAAAACCAGTTCCCGCCGGTGGACCCGGCGCGTCGCGGGACCCTGCGCCAGATATCGGTGCTGAAGGAGTACGTCGACCACCTGATGGGCTACGTGGACCTGGCGAACTTCACCCGTCCGCTGAAGCTGGTGGTGAACTCCGGCAACGGGGCGGCGGGGCACGTGATTGATGAGGTGGAGAAACGCTTCGCGGCGGCCGGGGCGCCGGTGACCTTTATCAAGGTGCATCACCAGCCGGACGGCCATTTCCCGAACGGTATCCCGAACCCGCTGCTGCCGGAGTGCCGCCAGGACACCGCCGACGCGGTGCGTGCGCATCAGGCGGACATGGGTATCGCCTTTGACGGCGACTTCGACCGCTGCTTCCTGTTCGATGACGAGGCGTCGTTTATCGAGGGGTACTATATTGTCGGCCTGCTGGCGGAAGCATTCCTGCAGAAGCAGCCGGGGGCGAAAATCATTCACGACCCGCGTCTGACGTGGAACACGGTGGACATCGTGACCCGCAGCGGCGGGCAGCCAGTGATGTCGAAGACCGGGCATGCGTTCATCAAGGAGCGGATGCGCCAGGAAGATGCCATCTACGGCGGGGAGATGAGCGCGCACCACTACTTCCGCGACTTCGCCTACTGCGACAGCGGGATGATCCCGTGGCTGCTGGTGGCGGAGCTGCTGTGTCTGAAGAACAGCTCGCTGAAATCGCTGGTGGCGGACCGCCAGGCGGCATTCCCGGCGTCGGGGGAGATCAACCGCAAGCTGGGTAATGCGGCGGAGGCGATCGCGCGCATCCGGGCGCAGTATGAGCCGGCGGCCGCCCACATCGACACAACGGACGGTATCAGTATTGAATACCCTGAGTGGCGCTTTAACCTGCGCACGTCCAACACGGAGCCGGTGGTGCGTCTGAACGTGGAGTCCAGAGCGGATGTAGCGCTTATGAATGAAAAAACGACCGAGCTGTTACACCTGTTAAGCGGGGAATAAGGTGAGAGATTTACTAACGACGATTTATCGTTATCGGGGATTTATCTGGAGCAGTGTTAAGCGTGACTTTCAGGCACGCTATCAAACCAGTATGCTGGGCGCATTATGGCTCGTTTTACAACCGCTCTCTATGATTCTGGTCTATACTTTGGTTTTTTCCGAGGTAATGAAAGCCAGAATGCCCGATAATACGGGGCCGTTTGCCTACAGTATTTATCTCTGCTCCGGGGTGCTGACCTGGGGATTATTTACAGAGATGCTGGATAAAGGTCAGAGCGTATTCATTAACAATGCTAATCTGATTAAGAAACTCAGTTTTCCGAAAATCTGTCTGCCGATCATCGTGACGTTATCGGCGGTACTTAATTTCGCGATTATCTTTAGTCTGTTTCTTATTTTTATCATTGTCACAGGTAACTTCCCTGGCTGGCTCTTTCTCTCGGTAATACCAGTACTGCTTTTGCAGATCCTGTTTGCCGGTGGGCTGGGTATGATCCTTGGTGTGATGAACGTCTTTTTCAGGGACGTGGGACAACTGGTTGGGGTTGCGCTGCAATTCTGGTTTTGGTTCACCCCTATTGTTTATGTACTAAATTCATTGCCAGCATGGGCAAAAAATCTGCTGCTGTATAACCCAATGACGCGGGTGATGCAATCTTATCAGTCCATCTTTGCCTATCATCAGGCTCCTAACTGGTATTCGTTATGGCCAGTATTGGCTCTCGCCATTATTTTCTGCGTCATCGGTTTCAGGATGTTCCGCAAACATGCGGCGGATATGGTGGATGAATTATAATGAGTTACATCAGAGTAAAGAATGTCGGTAAGGCGTATCGCCAGTATCACTCAAAGACAGGGAGACTGATCGAATGGTTATCTCCACTGAATACCAAACGCCATAATTTGAAATGGATCCTCAGCGATATTAATTTCGAAGTCGCTCCGGGAGAGGCTGTAGGTATTATTGGTATCAACGGTGCGGGTAAGAGTACCCTACTTAAACTCATTACCGGGACGTCCAGGCCTACGACCGGAGAAATTGAAATCTCCGGTCGTGTCGCTGCATTACTCGAACTGGGGATGGGGTTTCACTCTGATTTCACGGGTCGGCAGAATGTTTATATGTCTGGGCAACTGCTGGGATTATCCTCAGAGAAAATAACTGAACTGATGCCGCAAATTGAAGAATTTGCGGAGATTGGGGACTATATTGATCAACCTGTGCGTGTCTATTCCAGTGGTATGCAGGTTCGATTAGCTTTTAGCGTAGCGACGGCTATCCGTCCCGATGTGCTAATTATTGATGAAGCATTATCTGTTGGGGATGCTTATTTTCAGCATAAAAGCTTTGAGCGTATCCGAAAATTTCGTCAGGAAGGGACCACGCTGTTGCTGGTATCCCATGATAAACAGGCGATCCAAAGCATTTGCGATCGGGCCATTTTGTTGAATAAAGGCCACATTGAGATGGAAGGCGAACCTGAAGCAGTAATGGATTATTACAATGCGCTTCTGGCCGATAAGCAAAATCAGTCCATTAAACAAGTTGAGCACAATGGTAAAACGCAAACTGTTTCAGGCACTGGTGAAGTGACTATCTCTGAGGTTCATCTTCTCGATGAACAGGGCAATGTGACTGAATTTGCCTCAGTAGGGCATCGTGTTAGCTTGCAGGTCAACGTTGAGGTCAAGGACGATATTCCTGAGCTTGTCGTCGGATATATGATTAAGGATCGACTAGGGCAGCCGATTTTTGGGACCAATACGCATCATCTCAAACAGACTCTCACCTCCCTGAAAAAAGGAGAAAAGCGCTCGTTCTTATTCTCTTTCGATGCGAGATTGGGGGTTGGTTCCTATTCTGTCGCTGTCGCGTTGCATACTTCCAGTACGCACCTCGGCAAAAACTATGAATGGCGCGATCTGGCCGTGGTATTCAACGTCGTTAACACGGAACAACAAGAGTTTGTCGGCGTGTCCTGGTTGCCACCTGAACTGGAGATTTCTTAATGGGTTCGTCGTTTTATCGTTCATTTGAAGAACGACACAGAGGTTCGGTTGAAGATATCAAGAGCCGCCTGAGTTTTTATTTGCCTTTTCTGTCACGTCTTAAGGAAATTTATCCTGATGGCGTGATTGCGGATATTGGTTGCGGGCGTGGCGAATGGCTGGAGATCCTGACTGAAAATGGCATTGCGAACATCGGCGTCGATCTCGATGATGGCATGCTGGCGCGCGCAAAGGAAGCCGGACTGAACGTGCAGAAAATGGATTGTCTGCAGTTTCTACAAAATCAGGCGGATCAGAGCCTGATTGCGTTGACAGGTTTTCATATTGCTGAACATTTGCCTTTTGAGGTACTGCAGCAGCTCGTCATGCATACCTTGCGGGTGCTGAAACCTGGCGGTTTACTGATCCTCGAAACGCCGAACCCTGAGAATGTAAGCGTCGGCACCTGTTCATTTTATATGGATCCCACGCATAATCACCCTCTGCCGCCGCCACTGCTTGAGTTTTTACCTATTCATTATGGTTTTAAGCGGGCAATTACCGTTCGTCTTCAGGAAAAAGAGGCTCTTAAATCTCCGGATGCTGCCGTCAATTTGATCGATGTACTAAAAGGGGTTAGCCCAGACTACAGCATCATTGCTCAGAAAGCCGCGCCTGAAGATATTCTTGAACGCTTTGAAACCCTGTTTACCCAACAATATGGCCTGACGCTGGATGCCCTGAGCAACCGTTACGATGAGATTTTGCGCGAACAGTTTTCGTCCTATGCCTCACAGCTGGAGACGTGGAACCATACCTATACGCGCCAGATAAGCAAAATGTCGGACACTATTCAGACGTTGCAAGGCCAGGTTGACGAACTAAATCATATCATCGGTCAGAATCATCAGCTTCATCAGCAAATGGCGGACTTACATAACAGTCGTTCATGGCGTATCACTCAACCACTACGCTGGTTGTCTTTGCAACGTCAATTATTACGTCAGGAAGGGGCAAAAGTGAGAGCCCGTAGGGCGGCGAAAAAAATATTGCGCAAAGGAATGGCGCTCTCGCTGGTCTTTTTCCATCGCTATCCTAAGTCAAAGGTTTATCTGTTTAAGGTTTTGAGAAAAACAGGCTGCTACACATTGCTACAACGTTTGTTCCAGCGGGTCATGCTGGTGCACTCTGACACGATGATGATGCAGTCCAGAAGATATGATGTGGGTACTGAAGAAATGACAAGCCGCGCGTTGAGTATTTATAACGAATTAAAAAATAAAAATACGGAGAAATAACGATGCGTATTGTCATTGATTTACAAGGTGCGCAGACGGAAAGCCGCTTTCGTGGCATTGGTCGTTATAGTATCGCTATCGCCAGAGCCATAATCAGAAATAACAGCCAGCATGAGATTTTCATCGCGCTATCTGCCATGCTGGATGAGTCAATTGCGGATGTTAAGGCGCAATTTGCCGATCTCTTGCCGGCTGAAAATATTGTCGTCTGGCATGCCGCAGGCCCTGTGCGTGCGATGGACCAAGGTAATGAATGGCGTCGGGAGAGCGCGGAACTGATTCGGGAAGCATTTCTTGAATCATTGCGTCCAGATGTCGTTTTCATTACGAGCTTGTTTGAAGGTCATGTCGACGATGCGGCCACATCGGTACACAAATTTAGTCGTCAGTATAAAGTAGCCGTACTGCACCACGATCTTATCCCACTGGTACAGGCGGAAACCTATCTTCTGGACGATGTATTCAAATCCTATTATTTACAGAAAGTGGAATGGTTAAAAAACGCTGACCTTCTGCTAACTAACTCCGCTTATACGGCACAGGAAGCGATTGAGCATCTGCATTTGCAGGGCGACTATGTGCATAATATTGCAGCTGCAGCCGATCCTCAGTTTTGTATGGCGGAAGTGACAGCGAGCGAGAAAGAGTCCGTCCTTGGCCATTACGGTATTCAGCGCGAGTTTGTGCTGTATGCACCTGGTGGATTTGACTCCAGGAAAAACTTTAAGCGATTGATTGAGGCCTATGCAGGACTCAGTGATGCTCTACGTCGCAGCCATCAATTGGTTATCGTTAGTAAGCTGTCCATTGGGGATCGTCAGTATCTGGAATCCCTGGCGTCAGGTAATGGGTTGCAGCAGGGTGAACTGGTTCTGACTGGCTACGTGCCGGAAAATGAGCTGATTCAACTCTATCGTCTGTGTAAGCTTTTCATCTTTGCTTCGCTGCATGAAGGCTTTGGGCTGCCTGTTCTGGAAGCAATGTCGTGCGGCGCACCGGCCATTGGCTCAAATGTCACCAGTATTCCTGAAGTCATCGGTAATCCTGAGGCATTATTCGACCCGTATTCTGTCTCTTCCATTCGGGAAAAGATCGCGCAATGTCTGAATGATGCTCCATTCCTGGCGCGCCTGAAGGAAATGGCTCAGCAGCAAGCACGTAATTTCTCCTGGGACAACGCTGCCGTGACGGCTCTGGAAGCTTTCGAGAAGATTGCGACAGAAGACGCCGGCACCGTGCAGGTCTTGCCTGAGGCACTGATTCAGCGGATCCTTGCTATCTCTCACTGTCAGCCAGATGAGCGCGATCTGCGTTTGTGCGCAACGGCCATCGATTACAATCTGAAGACGGCTGAGCTGTATCAAATTGATGATAAAGCGCTGACCTGGCGTGTGGAAGGTCCCTTCGATAGCTCATATAGTCTGGCGCTGGTGAATCGGGAGTTTGCCCGGGCACTCTCAGCCGATGGTGTAGAAGTACTATTGCACTCCACTGAAGGGCCGGGTGATTTTGCCCCGGATGCCTCGTTTATGGCACAGCCGGAAAATAGCGATCTCTTGGCATTTTATAATCAATGCCGTACCCGCAAGAGTGACGAAAAGATAGATATTCTTAGCAGAAACATCTATCCACCGCGGGTTTCCGAAATGGATGCCAAAGTAAAACTCCTTCACTGTTATGCCTGGGAAGAAACGGGCTTTCCACAACCATGGATCAATGAATTTAACCGGGAACTTGACGGAGTACTGTGTACTTCGGAGCACGTTCGTAAGGTATTGATTGATAACGGACTTAATGTGCCCGCATTCGTTGTTGGCAATGGCTGCGACCATTGGCTCAATACCCCAGCCGAAACGACAAAAAATGTAGATGACGGAACCTTCCGTTTCCTGCATGTCTCTTCTTGTTTCCCACGCAAAGGGGTACAGGCAATGCTCGAGGCTTGGGGGAGGGCATTCACTCGTCGTGACAATGTCATCTTGATCATTAAGACGTTTAACAATCCGCACAATGAAATTGACGCGTGGCTGGCTCACGCCCAGGCTCAATTCGCGGAATATCCCAAAGTTGAAGTGATCAAAGAGGATATGTCTGCCAGCCAGCTTAAGGGGCTTTATGAAAGCTGCGATGTTCTGGTTGCTCCAGGTTGCGCCGAAGGCTTTGGCTTACCTATCGCTGAAGCAATGCTGAGTGGGCTACCGGCCATCGTCACCAACTGGAGCGGGCAACTTGATTTTGTTAATTCACAAAATTCATGGCTGGTTGATTATCAGTTTACCCGGGTAAAAACACACTTTGGTCTGTTTTCCTCAACCTGGGCCAGTGTGGACATTGACAACTTAACGGATGCGTTAAAAGCCGCAGCCTCGACCGATAAATCGGTGCTGCGTGGCATGGCCGATTCTGGACGCGAGCTTATTCTGCAGCAGTTTACCTGGAAAGCAGTGGCCGATCGTTCTTGGCAGGCGGTCAAGACCCTGCGTGCGCATATTGATATTGCTCAGCATCGGGCGCGCATTGGCTGGTTGACGACCTGGAACACGAAATGTGGGATCGCAACCTATTCCCAACATCTGGTGGAGAGTGCACCGCATGGCGCGGATGTTGTTTTTGCTCCTCAGGTCAGTGCTGAAGATCTTGTATGTGCAGACGAAGAGTTTGTACTGCGGAACTGGATTGTAGGTAAAGAGAGCAACTATCTGGAAAACCTCCAGCCACAAATTGATGCTCTGCGACTCAATGTCATCGTGATCCAGTTCAATTATGGATTCTTTAATCATCGCGAACTGTCGGCCTTTATTCGTCGCCAGCATGATGCTGGTCGTTCAGTGGTCATGACGATGCATTCAACTGTGGATCCGTTGGAAAAAGAGCCGACCTGGAATTTCCGTCTTGCCGAAATGGCGGAGGCGCTGGCGCTTTGCGACCGGTTGTTGGTGCATTCTATTGCCGATATGAACCGCCTTAAAGATTTAGGCTTAACTGAGAATGTTGCTTTATTCCCGCACGGTGTAATCAACTACTCCGCACCGAGCGTCGCGCGTCAACAGCAGGCTTTACCGTTGATTGCGAGCTATGGCTTCTGCTTACCGCATAAGGGCCTGATGGAGCTGGTCGAATCCGTCCATCGTCTCAAGCAAGCCGGTAAGCCGGTTCGTTTACGTCTGGTGAACGCGGAGTATCCTGTTGGAGAGTCACGCGATCTGGTGGCTGAGCTCAAAGCAGAAGCTCAGCGGCTAGGTGTTACCGATCTCATTGAGATGCATAATGATTTCCTGCCGGACGCAGATAGTCTGCGGCTGCTCTCGGAAGCTGACCTTCTGATTTTTGCTTATCAGAATACCGGGGAGTCTGCTAGCGGGGCGGTACGTTATGGTATGGCGACGCAAAAACCTGTCGCGGTAACGCCTCTGGCGATATTTGATGACCTGGACGATGCAGTCTTTAAATTTGATGGATGCAGCGTCGATGATATCAGTCAGGGAATTGACCGGATCCTGCATTCCATCCGTGAACAGGACGCTTGGGCGACCAGGACTCAACAACGTGCCGATGCATGGCGGGAACAACATGATTATCATGCTGTTTCACGCCGTCTGGTTAATATGTGTCAAGGCTTAGCTAAAGCTAAATACTTTAAATAAAAATATCCCTCTTGTATTTTTGCCTTTGAATACAAGGGGGATAGATGATGATGTGTCATTTATAATGAAAATTATTTTTGCTACTGAGCCAATTAAATACCCGTTAACGGGCATCGGTCGGTATTCCCTGGAGCTGGTTAAGCGGCTGGCGGTCGCTCGCGAAATCGAAGAGCTGAAGCTGTTTCACGGCGCGTCGTTTATCGACCAGATCCCCCAGGTAGAGAATAAAAGCGATACCAAAGCCAGCAATCATGGTCGTCTGTCGGCGTTTCTGCGCCGCCAGCCGCTGCTGATTGAGGCGTATCGCCTGCTGCATCCGCGGCGCCAGGCGTGGGCATTGCGCGATTACAAAGACTACATTTACCATGGCCCTAACTTCTATCTGCCGCATCGCCTGGAACGCGCCGTAACCACATTTCATGACATCTCTATATTTACCTGCCCGGAATATCATCCAAAAGATCGGGTTCGCTATATGGAGAAGTCCCTGCACGAGAGCCTGGATTCGGCAAAGCTGATCCTGACCGTCTCTGACTTCTCGCGCAGTGAAATCATCCGCCTGTTCAACTATCCGGCGGAGCGGATCGTCACCACCAAGCTGGCCTGCAGCAGCGACTATATTCCGCGTAGCCCGGCGGAGTGCCTGCCGGTCCTGCAGAAATATCAGCTGGCGTGGCAGGGCTATGCGTTGTATATCGGCACCATGGAGCCGCGTAAAAATATCCGCGGTCTGCTGCAGGCCTATCAGCTGCTGCCGATGGAGACCCGCATGCGCTACCCGCTGATCCTCAGCGGTTATCGCGGATGGGAAGACGATGTGCTGTGGCAGTTAGTCGAGCGCGGTACGCGAGAAGGGTGGATCCGTTACCTGGGCTATGTCCCGGATGAAGACCTGCCTTATCTGTACGCGGCGGCCAGAACCTTTGTTTATCCCTCCTTCTATGAGGGATTCGGTTTACCTATTCTTGAAGCGATGTCTTGCGGTGTGCCGGTAGTATGTTCCAATGTCACTTCTTTGCCTGAGGTGGTTGGCGATGCCGGCCTCGTTGCCGATCCTAATGATGTAGACGCGATTAGCGCGCATATTTTGCAGAGCCTGCAGGATGATAGCTGGCGGGAAATCGCCACCGCGCGCGGTCTTGCCCAGGCGAAACAGTTTTCGTGGGAGAACTGTACGACCCAGACCATTAACGCCTATAAATTACTCTAAGGGTGTCAGTTGAGAGTTCTACACGTCTATAAGACCTACTATCCCGATACCTACGGCGGTATTGAGCAGGTCATTTATCAGCTCAGTCAGGGCTGCGCCCGCCGGGGAATCGCAGCCGATGTATTTACTTTTAGCCCGGACAAAGAGACAGGACCTGTCGCCTACGAAGACCATCGGGTCATTTATAATAAGCAGCTTTTTGAAATTGCCTCCACGCCGTTTTCGCTGAAAGCGTTAACGCGTTTTAAGCAGATTAAAGATGACTACGACATCATCAACTACCATTTTCCGTTTCCATTCATGGATATGTTGCATCTCACGGCGCGGCCTGACGCCAGAACAGTGGTGACCTATCACTCGGATATTGTGAAACAAAAACGGTTAATGAAGCTGTACCAGCCGCTGCAGGAGCGATTTCTCGCCAGCGTCGACTGCATCGTCGCCTCGTCGCCCAACTACGTGGCCTCCAGCCAGACCCTGAAAAAATATCAGGATAAAACGGTGGTGATCCCGTTTGGTCTGGAGCAGCACGACGTGCAGCACGATCCGCAGCGGGTGGCGCACTGGCGGGAAACCGTTGGCGATAATTTCTTCCTCTTCGTCGGCGCTTTCCGCTACTACAAAGGGCTGCACATTCTGCTGGATGCCGCCGAGCGTAGCCGGCTGCCGGTGGTGATCGTCGGGGGCGGGCCGCTGGAGGCGGAAGTGCGGCGTGAAGCGCAGCAGCGCGGGCTGAGCAATGTGGTGTTTACCGGCATGCTCAACGACGAAGATAAATACATTCTCTTCCAGCTCTGCCGTGGCGTGGTCTTCCCCTCGCATCTGCGCTCCGAGGCGTTTGGCATTACGTTACTGGAAGGCGCGCGCTTCGCCAGGCCGCTGATCTCCTGTGAGATCGGCACCGGGACCTCGTTCATAAACCAGGACAAAGTGAATGGTTGCGTGATCCCGCCGAATGACAGTCGGGCGCTGGTGGAGGCGATGAATGAGCTCTGGCATAACGATGAAACCGCCAGCCGCTATGGCGAAAACTCGCGCCGTCGTTTTGAAGAGATGTTTACTGCCGACCATATGATTGACGCTTACGTCAATCTCTACACTACGCTGCTGGAAAGCAAATCCTGATGCTAGCTACCCCCGCCGTTGCGGCGGGGGTTAATGCGTTAGTGACGACTCTTCAGATTATCAATCACTTCCCCGAGATCCAGCCCCTGGTCCTGCAGCAGCACCAGCAGGTGATACATCAGGTCTGACGCCTCATTCTTCAGCTCGAAGCGGTCGTTCACCGTGGCGGCCAGCGCGGTCTCCACGCCTTCTTCTCCCACTTTCTGCGCGATGCGCTTGGTGCCGCTGGCATACAGCTTCGCCGTGTAGGAGCTCTCCGGGTCGGCGTGCTTACGCTCGGCCAGCAGCTGCTCCAGCTGATACAGGAACAGCCACTGGTGGCCGGCGTCGCCGAAGCAGCTGGTGGTGCCTTTGTGGCAGGTCGGCCCGATCGGGTTCACCAGCACCAGCAGCGTATCGTTGTCGCAGTCCGGTGTGATGCTCACCACGTTGAGGACATTTCCCGAGGTTTCACCCTTGGTCCACAGCCGCTGTTTGGTGCGTGAGTAAAAGGTGACCTTGCCGGTGGCTTCGGTTTTCTCCAGCGCGTCCTTGTTCATGTAGCCCAGCATCAGCACTTCGCCGGATACGGCGTGCTGCACGATGGCCGGCATCATGCCGTCCGTTTTTTCCCAGTCCAGCTGTTCAGTCAACATACCCTTATCTCCACGCCCTGTGCCGCCAGGTACGCTTTCAGTTCGCCAATATTAATAATCTGTTTGTGGAATACTGAGGCCGCCAGCGCGCCGTCAACGTCGGCGTCGCGGAAGGCTTCGAGGAAGTGTTCCATGGTGCCTGCGCCGCCGGAGGCGATCAGCGGCACATGGCACACCGCGCGGACCTTCGCCAGCTGCTGCAGGTCGTAGCCGTTGCGCACCCCGTCCTGGTTCATCATATTGAGGACGATCTCGCCCGCGCCGCGCTTCTGCACTTCCTCCACCCAGTCGAGGGTTTCCCACTGCGTCACCCGGGTGCGGCTCTCGTCGCCGGTGTACTGATTGACGTGATACTTGCCGGTCTGTGCATCAAACCAGGTATCGATCCCCACCACGATGCACTGCACGCCAAAGTGGTCGGCAAGGCGGGTGATCAGCGTCGGGTCGGCGAGAGCAGGGGAGTTAATCGAGATCTTATCGGCGCCGAAGGTGAGGATCTGCGCCGCGTCTTCCAGCGACTTGATCCCGCCCGCCACGCAGAAAGGAATATCAATCACTTCCGCCACCCGCGACACCCAGCTCTTGTCGACCACCCGGCCATCGCTGGAGGCGGTGATATCATAGAACACCAGCTCGTCGGCGCCTTCGTCGGCATAGCGCTTGGCTAGCGGGACGATATCGCCGATGATCTCGTGATTACGGAACTGCACGCCTTTCACTACCTGGCCGTCGCGGACGTCGAGGCAGGGGATTATCCGTTTTGCCAGCATTGAATGGCCTCCGTTACGTTGAATTTGCCTTCCAGCAGCGCGCGACCGACAATCACGCCGCGCACCCCGGTGCCGCGCAGGGCGGCAATATCATTGAGATCGCCGATGCCGCCGGACGACTGAAACGCCACCTGCGGGTAGCGGGCGCAGACTTCCTCGTACAGCGAGACGTTGGAGCCCGCCAGCGTGCCGTCGCGGGAGATATCGGTGCACAGCACATGCTGCAGGCCGACCGGCAGATAGCTCTCCACCAGCTCCTCCAGGGTCACGCCGGAGTTTTCCTGCCAGCCACTGACCGCCACCTGCTTATTGCCGTCGGCGTCGATACGCACGTCGAGGGCCAGCACCAGCCGTTCAGGGCCAAAGCGTTTAAACCAGCCTTTCACTTCCTCCGGGGATTTCACCGCAGTGGAGCCGACCACCACGCGGGCGACGCCGGCTTCAAGCAGGGCCGCGACATCCGCCTCGGTCCGCACGCCGCCGCCAACCTGCACCGGGACGTCAACGCCGGCGACCAGCGATTTCAGCAGCGGGATCTGGCGCTTCGCCGGATCCTTCGCCCCGGTCAGGTCGACCAGGTGCAGGACTTCCGCTCCCTGAGCGGCATAGGACTGCAGGCGCGGCAGCGGATCGCTGCCATAGTCGCGCTGCTGGCCATAATCGCCCTGGTGGAGACGAACGACGGTGCCGTCGATTAAATCTAAAGCAGGAATAATCATCACATCTCCAGGAAGTTTTTCAGCAGCTGCGCCCCGGCGCTCCCGGAGCGCTCCGGATGGAACTGCACGCCAAAGAAGTTATCTTTCTGCACCGCGGCGGTGAACGCCTCGCCGTAATTGCACTGGGCGATGGTGTACGGGTTGACCGGCATGGCGTAGCTGTGCACGAAATAGAAGTAAGCCCCTTCTTCAATGCCGCGGAACAGACGATCGCCCGCTTTGGCATACACCCGGTTCCAGCCCATGTGCGGCAGCGGCAGGCCGTGGTCGGTCATCTTCGGCACCTCTTCCTCGATAATGCCCAGCAGATCGACGCCGTTGTTCTCTTCACTGCGCTTGCCGAGCAGCTGCATGCCCAGGCAAATCCCCAGCACCGGCTGGGTACAGGCTTTGATCAGGTCGATCAGCTCGCGGTCGCGCAGCTGGTCCATCGCCGCCTGGGCGGTGCCGACGCCGGGAAGAAACAGTTTATCGGCACGCAATACCACCTCCGGGTCGCGGCTGACCACCGGCTCATAGCCGTGGCGGCCAATCGCCGATTTCACCGAATTGAGGTTGGCGCACCCGGTATCAAGGATCACCACATTCATTACAGCACCCCTTTGGAAGACGGCAGGGCATCGCCCTGGACGCGGATCGCCTGGCGCAGCGTACGGCCAAAGGCTTTGAACAGGCTCTCCACGCGGTGGTGATCGTTCTTGCCCTTGGTTTTCAGGTGCAGCGTCACCGCCATGGTGTAAGAGAGCGAGCGGAAGAAGTGTTCCACCATCTCGGTGCTCAGATCGCCGACGCGCTGATAGGTGAAGTCCGCCTTATACTCCAGGTGCGGACGGCCGGAGATATCCAGCGCGCAGCGGGCGAGACACTCGTCCATCGGCAGCACGAAGCCGAAACGGTTGATGCCGCGCTTGTCGCCAAGCGCCAGCTTCAGGGCTTCGCCGAGGGCCAGGCCGGTATCTTCCACCGTGTGGTGATCGTCGATATACAGATCGCCGCCGACGTTGACCTCCATGCGGAAGCCGCCATGGGTGGCGATTTGGTCGAGCATATGGTCAAAAAAGCCGACGCCGGTGTGGATCTTGCTGCCGCCTTCGCGGTCCAGCCACACTTTCACATCCACCTGGGTCTCTTTGGTGATGCGCTCGACGTGGGCATAGCGGTCGCGGCGGGTCAGTTGCTCGCAGATGGTCGGCCAGTTCAGCGTCTCGTGGTCATAGCGCAGACCGATAATCCCCATGTTATCCGCCAGCTCAAGGTCGGTGGCCCGGTCGCCAATCACATAGCTGTGGGCTTTATCCAGTACGCCCTCTTCCAGCCACGGCAGCACCAGCTGGGTTTTCGGCTTGCGGCAGGCGCAGTTGTCGCCCGGGAAGTGCGGACAAATCAGCACTTCTTCAAAGTTAACGCCCTGCGAGGCGAAGATCTGCATCATCAGGTTGTGCGGGCCATCAAACGCCTCCTGCGGCAGGCTGTCGGTGCCCAGACCATCCTGGTTGGTGATCATCACCAGCTTATAGCCTTCCTGCTGCAGCTTCAGCAGCGCCGGGATCACCTGCGGCTCAAACGCCAGCTTGTCGAAACGGTCCACCTGGAAATCCACCGGCGGTTCGGAAATCAGGGTGCCGTCACGGTCAATAAAGAGATACTTCTGGGTCATACATTCTCCGCAGTCAAGGCGTCAATCACGCGCTGGCTCTCGGCACGGGTACCGATAGTGATACGCAAACAGCCGCTCAATGAAGGTTGTTTATTCTGGTCACGTAAGATAATGCCCTGATCCCACAAAGATTTAAACACTGCGCTGGAGGCGGTTATCCGCGCCAGGACGTAGTTGGTTTCGGAATCGAAGACCTGCTCCACGCAGGCGATGCCGCGCAGCTGTTCCACCAGGTAGCGGCGCTCGTCGAGGATCTGCGCCACGCGCTGACGCATCGCGGCGATCCCTTCCGCGCTCAGCGCCTGGGCGGCGATATCGGCCACCGGCGTGGAGAGCGGGTACGGGGCGATCACTTTCAGCAGCACGTTAATCACCTCGGCGTTGGCGAGGGTGAAGCCGCAGCGCAGGCCGGCGAGGGCGAAGGCTTTAGACAGCGTGCGCAGCACCACCAGGTGCGGGTAGTCGCTGAGCCAGCCGGCGAGCGTCGCCTGCGGGCAGAATTCAATATAGGCTTCGTCGGCCACCACGATAGCTTTGCCGCGGGTCATCTCCAGCAGGTCGCGCATCGACTGCGGGTCGATAATTTGCCCGGTCGGGTTGTTCGGGCTGCAGACGAAGACCACCTTCACCCCGTCCAGCTGCGCCTCGATGCCCGGCAGGTCGAGCTGCCAGTCGGCCAGCGTCGGCACGGTGCGGCACTCGACGCCGATGGTCTCGGCGCTGACGCTGTACATGCCGTAGGTCGGCGGGCAGTAGAGCACGGCGTCTTCGCCTGGCTCGCAGAAGGCGCGGATCAGCAGCTCAATGCCTTCGTCGGCGCCGCGGCTGACCAGCACCTGCTCCGGTTTAACCTCGGCGTAGCGGGCGTAGCTCTCAATCACCGCCTTCGGCTGCGGCTCCGGATAGCGGTTCAGCGTCTGCTCGGTCAGCTGGAAGGCCACGGCGGTGGGGAATTCGTTAGCGTTCAGCCAGACGTCGCCTTTCCCACCCAGGCGGCGAGCGGATTGATACGGGGTCAGCGCGCGAACGTTGGCGCGGGCTAAATCTTCAATGCTCATGCTTGCTCCTTCAGGGCGGCAACGCGCAGCGTTACGGCGTTTTTGTGGGCGTCAAGGCGCTCGGCGGCGGCCAGAATCTCAATCGTCGAGGCGAGGGCGGCAAAGCCGTCGCGCGATAACTCCTGCACGGTCATCCGTTTCTGGAAGTCGGCCAGGCCGAGGCTCGAGCAGGTGGCGGTATAGCCATAGGTCGGCAGGACGTGGTTGGTGCCCGAGGCATAGTCGCCCGCGGATTCCGGCGACCAGTCGCCAAGGAAAACCGAGCCGGCGCTGGTGATGCTGTCCACCAGCTCACGGGCCTGGCGGGTCTGAATGATCAGGTGCTCCGGGCCGTACTGGTTGGAGATGGCCACGCACTGCGCCAGGTCGCGGGCCACGATGATCCGGCTGGCGGAGAGCGCCACGCGGGCGGTTTCGGCGCGCGGCAGGGCGGCCAGCTGGCGCTCCACGGCCTCGGCGACGCGGTTGCCCATCCCGGCGTCCGGGGTCAGAAGGATCACCTGCGAGTCCGGGCCGTGTTCCGCCTGCGACAGAAGGTCGGAGGCGACGAAGTCCGGGTTGGCGCCGCTGTCGGCGATCACCAGCACTTCCGACGGGCCGGCCGGCATGTCGATGGCCGCGCCGTCCAGACGCTGGCTGACCTGGCGTTTGGCCTCCGTGACGTAAGCGTTACCCGGGCCAAAGATTTTATCCACCTTCGGCACCGACTCGGTACCGAGGGCGAGGGCGGCGATGGCCTGCGCGCCGCCGACGTTAAAGATGGTTTTCACGCCGCACAGCTGCGCGGCGTAGAGGATCTCATCGGCGATCGGCGGCGGCGAGCAGAGCACCACCTGCTGACAGCCGGCGATGCGCGCCGGCGTCGCCAGCATCAGCACCGTGGAGAACAGCGGCGCCGAGCCGCCCGGAATATACAGCCCGACGGAGGCGATAGGGCGGGTCACCTGCTGGCAGCGCACCCCCGGCAGCGTTTCGACATCCACCGCCTGCAGCTTTTGCGCGTTGTGGAAGGTCTCGATGTTTTGCACTGCTACCGCCATCGCCTGCTTCAGCTCGTCGCTGAGGCGCTCGCCGGCGGCGGCGATCTCCGCCTCGCTCACCTGCAGCGCGGCGACGGTGGTTTTATCAAACTTCGCGCTGTATTCGCGCAGCGCCGCGTCGCCGTTGGCTTTGACGTTATCGAGGATCTCCGCCACCGTTTTACTGATGCTGTCGGAGGCGGAAATCGCCGGGCGCGTTAAGAGTTGTCGCTGTTGGTCTGCGCTACAGCCGTTCCAGTCGATGATTGTGTTGAAGCTCATGATTGTTTTCCCCTGTGTGTCCCGTGACCGGCTGGCCGATTACTCCATCATCTTCTCAATCGGCAGCACCAGAATGGAGCTGGCGCCCAGCGCCTTCAGTTTTTCCATGGTCTCCCAGAACAGGGTTTCGCTGCTGACCATGTGCATCGCCACGCGCTGCTTGTCGCCTGCCAGCGGCAGAATGGTCGGACGCTCGGCGCCCGGCAGCAGGGCAACCACTTCCTCAAGGCGTTCGGTCGGGGCGTGCATCATGATGTATTTCGACTCGCGGGCCTGGATCACGCCCTGAATACGGGTCAGCAGGCGGTCAATCAGCTGCTGTTTGGCGTCGGCCATTTCGCCGTCGCGCTGGATCAGGCAGGCTTTGGAGCGGTAGATCACTTCCACTTCGCGCAGGCCGTTGGCTTCCAGGGTGGCGCCGGTGGAGACGAGGTCGCAAATGGCGTCGGCGAGGCCGGCGCGCGGCGCCACTTCCACGGAGCCGTTCAGCAGACAGGATTTAAAGGAGATACCTTTTTGATCGAGGTAGCGCTTCAGCAGGTGCGGGTAAGAGGTGGCGATACGTTTGCCGTCCAGCGCCGCCGGGCCGTTCCAGGCTTCATCCACCGGGGTCGCCAGCGACAGGCGGCAGCCGCCGAAGTCCAGACGACGCAGGGTGAAGTAGCGCGGGTCTTCGCCCTGGGCGCGGCGGCTGAGCAGCTCTTCTTCCAGCACGTTTTCGCCGATAATGCCGAGGTCGACAACACCGTCCATCACCAGGCCCGGGATATCGTCATCACGCACGCGCAGAATGTCGATTGGCATATTTTCCGCCAGCGCAATCAGACGCTGGGTGTGCAAATTGACTTTAATGCCGCAGCGGCTGAGTAATTCGCGTGAATCTTCGCTTAAACGGCCTGATTTCTGAATAGCTATGCGTAAACGGGTGTTGTCTAACATTGTTCTTTTCCTCTGAATACCTGTCTGAATCTGTCCGAATTTGGTCCAAAAAAAAGCCCCCGGAAGTGAATCTTCCGGGGGCTCTCTGCGCGTTCATGCACCACTGGAAGATCCAAACGTCTTCCAGCACACATCGCCTGAAAGACTAGTCAGGATGATGGTGATGATGGTGGTGTTTAAATTGAACGCGGTTCATAAAATTCTCTGTGAATGACTATGCATTTGATGTCCTTTAACCTAAACCACTTCCGCCGCAGAAAGCAAGGGCTTTTTTCTATCATTAATTCATTTCACATTGAGCGAAGAAATTGTCAGTTGCCGCTGGCTGGCGTAGCCTGTAATCAGCACAGCGAAAGAGTCAGGAGCTTGGGATGAAAAAGGTCGCGATAGTCGGTTTGGGATGGCTGGGGATGCCGCTGGCGCTGTCGTTGACGGCGCGAGGCTGGCAGGTCACCGGCAGTAAAACCACGCAGGATGGCGTGGAGGCGGCGCGGATGTGCGGGATCGACAGCTATCCGCTGCGCCTGGAGCCGCAGCTGGTCTGTGATACCGAGGACCTCGACGCGCTGATGAACGTCGATGCGCTGGTGATCACGCTGCCGGCCCGGCGGACCGGCGCGGGGGAAGGGTTTTATCTGCAGGCGGTGCAGGAGATCGTCGATACCGCGCTGGCGTACCATATTCCGCGGATCGTCTTCACCAGCTCCACCTCGGTGTATGGCAACGTCAACGGCACGGTGAAAGAGAACTCCCCGCGCCTGCCGGAGACCGCCAGCGGGCAGGTGCTAAAGGAGCTGGAAGACTGGCTGCACAACCTGCCGGGGACGTCGGTGGATATTCTGCGCCTGGCCGGGCTGGTGGGGCCGTCCCGTCATCCGGGACGTTTTTTCGCCGGCAAGTCGGCGCCGGATGGCCAGCATGTGGTCAATCTGGTGCATTTGCAGGATGTGGTGGCCGCCATCGAACTGCTGCTGCAGGCTCCGAAGGGCGGGCACATCTATAATCTATGTGCGCCCCGCCATCCGGCACGCGGCCTCTTTTATCCGCAGATGGCCCGCGAGCTGGGGCTGCCGCCGCCGGTGTTCAGCGACAGCCCGGACGGCGGCCAGGGCAAGATTGTGGATGGCAATAGAATCTGCAATGAGCTGGGGTTTGAGTACCAGTACCCCGATCCGCTGGTGATGCCGATGGAGTGATGCGCCAGCGGTGATTCGCATACCGTAAGGGGGTAGCGATGAAACCACTGCTGGATGTCCTCGTGATCCTCGACGCACTGGAAAAAGAGGGGAGCTTTGCCGCGGCGTCGGCAAGGCTCTTTAAAACGCCCTCGGCGCTGAGCTACACCATTCACCGGCTGGAAAGCGATCTCAATATTCAGCTGCTCGACCGCAGCGGCCACCGCGCGCGCTTTACCCCCACCGGACAGATGCTGCTGGAGAAAGGACGGGAAGTGCTACATATCGCCCGCGAACTGGAGATCCGGGCGGTTAAGTTGCAGCAGGGGTGGGAGCATACCCTCCGCCTGGCGGTGGACAGCACCTTTCCCGTGGCGCAACTCTCGCCGCTGATCGCCGCATTTTATCAACAGCAGCCGCTGACCCGGCTGCACTTCACGCTGAACTCCTCGCTGCTGGACTGGCGGCCGCTGACTGAAGGGCAGGCCGATCTCCTGCTGGGGGCGCTCGGCGAGCCGCCGCCGCTGAGCGGCTATGATTATCTTCCCCTTGGCGAGCTGGATCTGGAGCTGGTGGTCTCCCCGCAGCATCCTCTGGCGGAGCGTCGCGCCCCGTTGAGCTGGCGAACTCTGCGCCGTTATCGCGCGGTGGCCACCGGCGAAGGCGGGGCGCTGCTCGGCGATCAGGAGACCCTGACGGTATGTGACGTTACGGCGCAGCTGGCGCTGCTGCGCATGGGACTGGGGTGGGGCTGCCTGCCGCGTTACCAGGTGCAGGGGCTGCTGGAGGGCGGCGAACTGGTCAGCTTGACCGTGCGCGGGCAGTCGCCTCGTCAGCACGCGTGGATCGGCTGGAATGACGCTACCTGCGGTTTGGCTGGTAAATGGTGGCGGGAAACGCTATTAGCAAATAGTGCTATTTTTACAATTTATCATATGGAAACCGTATAGATATTAGCACGTTAAAAAATATGCTTACGCAATGAACTTCATAACATCTTGTCAACGCCGTTGAATTTGTTGCAAAATATGCGGCCTGAAAACCAGAGACTAGCCGACGCTTTTTTTTAAAGTGTCGGTTATTTTTTTGGTCGAAAGACACATCATTCAATACCAAGAGGCCGGGCTTCGTACCGGATAGATATTTACTAAAAACCGACAGTCGTTGTCGCTGAGGAATAGAAAGAAATGGGGCAATTTTTTGCTTACGCGCTGGCGTTCACCGTAAAAGGGGATAACTATGTCGCATAACGCTACTCCAAATACCTCTCGCGTGGAATTACGTAAAACACTTACGCTAGTTCCGGTTGTAATGATGGGCCTGGCCTATATGCAGCCGATGACGCTGTTCGATACGTTTGGTATCGTCTCTGGTATGACCGACGGTCACGTGCCGACGGCCTACGCCTTTGCGTTAATCGCTATCCTGTTTACTGCGCTGAGCTACGGCAAGCTGGTACGTCGTTACCCGTCCGCCGGCTCGGCGTATACCTATGCACAGAAATCCATCAGCCCGACCGTTGGCTTTATGGTGGGTTGGTCCTCGCTGCTCGACTACCTGTTCGCGCCGATGATCAACATTCTGCTGGCGAAAATCTATTTTGAAGCGCTGGTGCCTTCGATTCCGTCGTGGGTGTTTGTTATCGCGCTGGTCGCCTTTATGACCGCCTTTAACTTGCGCAGCATTAAATCCGTGGCCAACTTCAACACCGTGATCGTGGTGCTGCAGGTGGTGCTGATTGCCGTCATTCTCGGCATGGTGATTTATGGCGTGTTTGAAGGCGAAGGCGCTGGTACGCTGGCCAGCAGCCGTCCGTTCTGGTCCGGTGACGCGCACGTGATCCCGATGATTACCGGGGCGACGATCCTGTGCTTCTCGTTTACCGGCTTCGACGGCATCAGCAACCTGTCTGAAGAGACCAAAGATGCAGAGCGCGTCATTCCGCGCGCGATCTTCCTGACCGCGCTGATCGGCGGCCTGATCTTCATCTTTGCCACCTACTTCCTGCAGCTGTACTTCCCGGACATCTCGCGCTTTAAAGATCCGGATGCGTCACAGCCGGAAATTATGCTCTACGTGGCAGGTAAAGCCTTCCAGGTTGGCGCGCTGATCTTCTCCACCATCACCGTACTGGCTTCCGGTATGGCGGCGCATGCTGGCGTGGCGCGTCTGATGTACGTGATGGGTCGTGACGGCGTGTTCCCGAAAAGCTTCTTCGGATACGTCCACCCGACCTGGCGCACTCCGGCGATGAACATCATCCTGGTCGGCGCTATTGCCCTGCTGGCGATTAACTTCGACCTGGTGATGGCGACGGCGCTGATTAACTTTGGTGCGCTGGTGGCGTTTACCTTCGTTAACCTGTCGGTAATTTCGCAGTTCTGGATCCGTGAGAAACGCAACAAGACGCTGAAAGACCACTTCCAGTATCTGTTCCTGCCGATGTGCGGCGCCCTGACCGTCGGCGCGCTGTGGGTCAACCTGGAAGAGAGCTCGATGATTCTGGGCCTGATCTGGGCCGGTATCGGTCTGGTCTATCTGGCCTGCGTGACCAAAAGCTTCCGCAACCCGGTGCCGCAGTACGAAGACGTGGCGTAAGGCGTAGCGTGATGTGATTGAGAAAAGCCGGAGGGAAACCTCCGGCTTTTTTTTCGACTGTGCTTGTTCGATACCGAGGCCTGTTTTTTGCCCGGCGGCGCTGCGCTTGCCGGGTCTGGGGAATATAAGCTGACGGCAGGTCTTTGCAGGACGGGTCAGGCGCAGTGGCTACCCGGCGTAAATACTTATCCCTCCCGCACCATCACGTTAAGCAGCGTATCCAGCAGGCCGGGAAAACGGGCGTCCAGATCTTCCCGGCGCAGCGAAATCATATTCTCCCGTCCCTGAGGCCGCTGCCAGATCACACCGCTGTCGCGCAGGACGCGCCAGTGGTGGGTCATGGTGGACTTGGCCACCTCTTCCTGACGCAGCGCGTTACAGCTCTGCTCGCTGCCGTCGGCCAGCGTGCGGATGATCTCCAGTCGCAGCGGGTTGCCGAGCGCGGAAAGGACATTTTCCAGGCGAATTTGTTCTCGTTCGGGGTGATTGGCGATCATAATAATCCTGTGTCGGCGGTGGCGCGGCGCATGGCGGTCGCAGCCCGTATCGGCGGCTGGCGGCTACTATACCCAAACTCCAGGTCTGATGCCACGCGCGCCGCCGCAACCTGACCAATCATAATAATAGTCAAAATAGTTCGAATATACTCGTACAATTGTACTATCATAGGCGGCAGTTAAATGAACTGCGGATCATTCCGACCGCAGACTGACAGTCAAAACGACTAAGGACGCATCATGCCCCGACCCATCCCTCTCGAACGTTATCGCAACATCGGTATCTCCGCGCATATCGATGCCGGTAAAACAACCACCACTGAGCGCATCCTGTTTTATACCGGGATGAGCCATAAGCTGGGTGAAGTACACGATGGCGCGGCAACCACCGACTGGATGGCCCAGGAGCAGGAGCGCGGGATCACCATTACCTCGGCGGCGGTGAGCTGCTTCTGGCCGGGTATGGACCGCAGCTTCGAGCCGCACCGGATCAATATCATCGACACCCCGGGGCACGTGGATTTCACCATTGAGGTGGAACGTTCCATGCGCGTGCTCGACGGCGCGGTGATGGTGTATGACTCCGTCGGCGGAGTGCAGCCCCAGTCGGAGACTGTCTGGCGCCAGGCGAATAAATACCATGTCCCGCGGCTGGCCTTCGTTAACAAGATGGACCGCCCCGGGGCGGATTTCTTCCGCGTGGTACAGATGATGATTGACCGCCTGAAGGCCAACCCGGTGCCGATTGTCATCCCCATTGGCGCCGAAGAGCATTTCACCGGCGTCGTCGACCTGGTGAAAATGCGTGCCATCCTGTGGGATGACGCCACTCAGGGCATGACCTTCAGCTACGGGCCGGTCCCTGACGATCTGCTGGCAACTGCCCGCGAGTGGCGGGAGAAAATGGTCTCGGCGGCGGCGGAGGCCAGCGACGCGCTGATGGACAAATACCTCGAAACCGGCGAGCTGGACGAGGCGGAGATCGTCGCCGGTCTGCGCCAGCGCACGGTGAAGGGGGAAATCCAGGCAGTGCTCTGCGGGAGCGCCTTTAAAAACAAAGGTGTGCAGCGCATGCTCGATGCGGTGGTGGAGCTGATGCCGTCGCCGCTGGATATTCCGGCGATACAGGGCGTGGATGAGAAAGGCCAGCCGGCGGAACGCCATCCGAGCGATGATGAGCCGCTGTCGGCGCTGGCGTTCAAACTGATGACCGACCCCTACGTCGGCCAGCTAACCTTTATCCGCGTCTACTCCGGGACGCTGAAGAAAGGCGATGCGGTGTGGAACCCGGTGAAGGGCAAGAAAGAGCGCATCGGGCGTATCGTGCTGATGCAGGCCAACGATCGCCACGAAGTTGACGAACTGCACGCCGGGGATATCGCGGCCTGCGTTGGGCTGAAGGATGTCACTACCGGCGATACGCTATGCGACCCGGATGCGGTGATTACCCTTGAGCGGATGGAGTTTCCGGAGCCGGTGATTTCGCTGGCGATTGAGCCGAAGACCAAAGCGGACCAGGAAAAAATGGGCATCGCGCTGCAGCGGCTGGCGGCGGAAGATCCGTCGTTCCGTCTGCATACCGATGAAGAGTCCGGCCAGACGATTATCTCCGGCATGGGCGAGCTGCATCTGGAGATCATTGTCGACCGGATGAAGCGCGAGTTTGGCGTCGAGGCCAACATTGGTCGTCCGCAGGTCACCTACCGCGAAACCCTGCGCAAGAAAGTGACGGACGTGGAAGGCAAATTTGTGCGCCAGTCCGGCGGTAAAGGGCAGTACGGGCACGTCGTGCTGACCCTGGAGCCGCTGGAGCCGGGCAGCGGTTTCGTCTTCGAGGACGCCACCAAAGGCGGGGTAGTGCCGCGCGAGTACATCCCTTCCGTGGAGAAAGGGCTGCGCGAAGCGATGGGCACTGGCGTGCTGGCGGGCTATCCGGTGGTTGACGTGAAAGCGACCCTGACCTTCGGGTCGTACCACGACGTGGACTCCTCAGAGATGGCGTTCCGCATGGCGGCGATCTTCGGCTTCCGGGAAGGGGCGCGCAAAGCGGACCCGGTGATCCTGGAGCCGGTGATGCACGTGGAGGTGGAGACGCCGGAAGAGTACGCCGGGAATATCATGGGCGATCTCTCTTCCCGTCGCGGGATGGTGCAGGGGATGGAAGAGCGCTTCGGCAGCCAGATCATCCGCGCCGATGTGCCGCTGGCGGAGATGTTTGGTTATTCCACCACGCTGCGCTCGATGTCTCAGGGACGAGCAACCTACAGCATGGAGTTCCACCACTACGCCGAAGCGCCGCGCAACGTAGCGGATGAAATCATCGCCAGCCGCGCGAAAAGTTAAGCCAGTCATCCCGGGTAGCGGCTAGCGCCTTACCCGGGCTACTCTGGTACCAGCGTCAAGGCCCGGGTAAGGCGAAGCCGCCACCGGGCAAAAAGATAAGCACGAACTGGGGAGGCAATGCCCGGCGGCGCTGCGCTTGCGCGGGCCTACGGTCAGGCGTCCTCCCCGGTCATCGTTTGTAGCCCGGGTAAGGCGTTAGCCGCAACCCGGGAATTTCAGCCAATCAGACAATATCCTGTGCGTACTGCCACAGCGCCTTTAGCTGCGCCAGCTTCTCTTTATCATCCGCATACTGCTGATACAGCATCTGCAGCTCATCGGCATAGGCCTGCAAAAACTCAGGCGTAAATACCTGACGACGGTGCTCTAACCAGCGCTGCTGCTCATGTTCATCGAGCGTGCCGGGGAAGTTGCGCGCCCGGTAGTTAAACAGCAGGCGTTCGATGCGCTTGTCGGCGAAGGTGATATCCAGCGCCGGCAGATTGCGCGGTTCGGTTTCCAGCACGATTTTCATCGCCGCGCGGTCGGCATCGCTAAAGAACCCATTGTAAAGCTGGGCGTCGACGTTTTCGGACGGCACGAACGGCTCGGCTTCGGCATACACCGCCACCACTTTCTCCCGCACCTGCGGATTCGCCCGCAGCAGCTGGGCATTGTCCAGACAGCGTTGAATGGAGATCCCCAGCCGGTCGGCATCCTGCGGGCGCAGGGTATTGGCCTGGGCCAGCACCGGACATTTGTTCAAATGCACCAGCTTAATCGGTGCTGCCGGCAGATCGCCAAGCTCGGCGCGTGGGGTGTAAAGCCGCTCGCGCAGGGCGTCGGCATCCAGTTCCAGCAGCGGCGCCATATCCCCCACCAGATCGACCATGATCACCGCATTGCGGTTTTCCGGATGCCAGGCCAGGGGCGCCACCAGGCTGGTGTTGCCGCGCGCGGCGCCGAACATGCCGGAGACATGCACCAGCGGCTTCATTTGCGGCACGTCGATGAGCGTCGCTAGCTTGCGCTTATTGCGGTGGTTGTAGAGATAGTCAAACAGCCGCGGCTGCCGGGTTTTCACCAGCTTCGCCATGGCGATAGTGGCGTAAACGTCGGCCATCGCGTCATGGGCGTTCTGGTGTTCAATACCGTTGGCGACGGTCAGATGTTCAAGCCGGAAGCTCGGCAGACCCTCGTCATTTTCCGGCCAGACGATCCCTTCCGGACGCAGGGCATAGCAGGCGCGCATCACGTCGAGCAGATCCCAGCGCGAGTTATCGTGCTGCCAGCTCCAGGCATAAGGGTCATAGAAGTTGCGATAGAAGATATTCCGCGTCACTTCGTCGTCAAAGCGCACGTTGTTATAGCCGACGATGCAGGTCTGCGGCACCGTGAACAGATCGTGGATGCGGCGGGCAAACGCGGCCTCGTTATCCCCTTTGGCCAGCGCTTCCTGCGGGGTGATCCCGGTGATCATCACCGCCTGCGGCTGCGGCAGATAATCGTCAGCGGGCTTGCAGTAAAACACCTCGGGCTCGCCGAGCACGTTTAACTCCGCGTCGGTGCGGATGGCGGCGAACTGCGCCGGCCGGTCGAGGGAAGGGCTGGTGCCGAAGGTTTCATAATCGTGGAATAAAAATCCGGGCTGGTTGACGCTATCTTGCATAGTCTGTTCATTATCCGTGGTGGCGTGCGACCGGTATGGTAAACGATTTGCCCGGTCATCAGAAGGGTAACGGCAAGCAACTTCCTCTGCTGTGTCATATTTTCTTGCAATTAAACCCTGATATGAAACGCGAAGTTCCGTAAAAAGGACGGCGGATCTGTAAATCTAGAGGATATGCCGTTGAAAGGCCGTTTGTTTATTGCTGTATCTTTGCTCGCTTCGAGCGTTTCCTGCGCATTTGCCGTCGACTTACCTGCTACGGTCGCGCCGCCTTCTATTCAGGCTGGCTCATGGGTGCTGATGGATTACACCACCGGTCAGGTGCTGACCGCGGGTAACGAACATCAGCAGCGTAACCCTGCCAGCCTGACCAAACTGATGACCGGCTACGTGGTCGATCGCGCCATCGACAGCCATCGTATCACCTTTGACGATATCGTCACCGTAGGTAAAGACGCCTGGGCGAAGGGCAACCCGGTGTTCGACGGGTCATCCCTGATGTTCTTAAAGCCAGGGGATCGCGTCAGCGTCCGTGACCTCAGCCGCGGGTTGATTGTCGACTCCGGTAACGACGCCTGCGTCGCGCTGGCCGACTATGTCGCCGGCGGTCAGCCGCAGTTTGTCGCCCTGATGAATCAGTATGTCGAAAAACTGCATCTGCGGGACACCCATTTCGAAACCGTCCACGGCCTCGATGCCCCGGGCCAGCACAGTTCGGCCTATGACCTGGCGGTGCTGTCGCGGGCGATTATCCATGGCGAGCCTGACGTCTACCACATGTACAGCCAGAAAAGCCTGACGTGGAACGGCATTACTCAGCAAAACCGTAACGGTCTGCTGTGGGATAAAACCATGAACGTCGATGGCCTGAAAACCGGCCACACATCGGGCGCCGGGTTCAACCTGATCGCCTCGGCGGTGGATGGCCAGCGCCGGCTTATCGCCGTGGTAATGGGGGCCGACAGCCCGAAAGGCCGCGAGCAGCAGGCCGCGAAACTGCTGCACTGGGGGCAGCAGAACTTCGACACCGTGCAGGTGCTGCAGAAAGGGCAGAAGGTCGGCACTGAGCGCATCTGGTACGGCGATAAAGAGCAGATTAAGCTCGGCACCGATCAAGATTTCTGGTTAGCGCTGCCGAAGGCGGAAGTATCGCGGATTAAGGCGAAATACGTGCTGGATAAAAAGGATCTGGAGGCGCCGATCGCCGCCAATCAGCGGGTCGGCGAGATTTCTCTGTATGACGGCGACAAGGTCGTGGGCCACTATCCGCTGGTCACCCTCGAAAGCATTAATAAAGGCGGGGTATTCTCGCGAATGAGCGATTACCTGCACCACGAGCTGTAACCATGATAACCGCCTCTTTGCAGGCGGTTTTTTTTCGGCTGCCGCCCGGCAGACGCGGCGACAAAATCGCCGTTTTTTTCATCAGCCGCAATGGCGACTCTGTGAATTCGCGCACATACTGAGGGGGGATCTCCTGCTAGATTAACTGTACATTTATACAGTAATATATTCACGAAGGAGGCAAGATGAACTACAGTGTCACCACCCTCGGCAAGAAAACCATTGCCGGTTTCCATCTGGTCGGGCCCTGGGATCAAACCGTCAAGCAGGGGTTTGAGCAACTGATGATGTGGGTTGAGAACCATAAGGTGCCCGCCCGCGAGTGGCTTGCCGTCTACTACGATAACCCGGAGGACGTGCCAGCGGAAAAACTACGCTGCGCCACCGTGGTCGCCGTTGACGAGGATTACGTCATTCCCGCCAACAGCGAAGGGGTGATACTGGCGGCGATTGCCGGCGGGGATTACGCCTGCGCCCGCGCTCGGGTGGTGGATTACGATTTTGCTACCCCGTGGATGCAGTTTTTCGACAGTCTGCTGCAGAGCACAACGCATCGCGTGGCCCCCAGGCCCTGTTTTGAGATCTATCTCAACGATGGCAACCACGACGGCTACTGGGATATCAACATGTATGTCCCCGTTGAGCGCGTTGCGTCGTAGCGGTTTATCCCTGTTCCGGACAAGGATTTTTACATTCCCGGCACGCTCCGGGCGAAAAAGCAGTTACAATTGGCCTTTTCGTTTTGCCGGAGAGGGTTGTGCGCGCTGATAAATCACTCAAGCCATTTGAGATCCGCTTGTATCGCCATTATCGGGTGGTGCATGGTGTGCGGATTGCGCTGGCCTTTGTGCTCACCTTTTTGCTGGTGCGCCTGCTGAACGTGCCCGAGGGGACCTGGCCACTCATCACCCTGGTGGTGGTGATGGGGCCGATCTCCTTCTGGGGCAACGTCGTGCCGCGGGCGTTTCAGCGCATCGGCGGCACGATCCTCGGCTCGGCGCTGGGGCTGGTGGCGCTGAAGCTTGAGCTTATCTCCCTGCCGCTGATGGTCCTCTGGTGCGCGGCGGCAATGTTCCTCTGCGGCTGGCTGGCGCTGGGCAAGAAACCCTATCAGGCGCTGCTGATCGGCATTACCCTGTCGGTGGTGGTCGGGGCGCCGCCCGGCGATATGCATACCGCGCTGTGGCGAAGCGGCGACGTGATCTTCGGCTCGCTGCTGGCAATGCTGTTTACCGGTATCTGGCCGCAGCGGGCGTTCATCCACTGGCGCATCCAGATGGCCAGCTATGTCACCAACTTTAACCGCCTCTACCAGGCCGGCTTCTCGCCAAATCTGGTGGATCGGCCGCGGCTGGAAAAGCATCTCCAGCAGGCGCTGAACGACGTCGTCAAAATGCGCGGGCTGATCACCCCCGCCAGCAAAGAGACGCACATCCAGAAGGCGATCTTCGAGGCTATCCAGACCGTCAGCCGCAACCTCGTCTGCATGCTGGAGCTGCAGATCAACGCCTGGTGGGCAACCCGTCCGGGTCACTTCGTGATGCTCAATGCGCACACCCTGCGGGAGACGCAGCAGATGACCCAGCAGACGCTGTTGGCCATCGCCCACGCGCTGTACGAAGGAAACCCTCAGCCTGTGCGCGCCAACAATGAAAAGCTGAATGAGATTGTCCTCGAACTGCGCCAGCTGATGAAAGAGCAGGGGGACGACAGCCTGGCGGAAACCCCGATCCATGGCTATGTTTGGCTCTCTATTGAACTGGCACGCCAGCTGGAGCTGCTGTCGCATCTGATCTGCCGCGCATTGCGCAAATAAGCACCAGATGCGCCGGGTAACAGCATGGGTTGTTTCGATTCAGCAGCGTTTAGGGTTATGATAAACGCAAAGGAAAAAACATTGTCATCAGCGACTGCTAGCAGTTATGTTAGCCCTATAACGCAGTCGCTTTACGAATCCGAATCTCAATTATTAGGGGTGTAAAAATGGAAACAACTAAGCCTTCTTTCCAGGACGTACTGGAGTTTGTTCGTCTGTACCGTCGTAAGAACAAACTGCAGCGTGAAATTCAGGACGTTGAGAAAAAGATCCGTGATAACCAGAAGCGCGTTCTGCTGCTGGACAACCTCAGCGACTACATCAAGCCGGGCATGAGCGTGGAAGCCATCCAGGGCATCATCGCCAGCATGAAGAGCGATTACGAAGACCGCGTTGATGACTACATCATCAAGAATGCCGAGCTGTCCAAAGAGCGTCGCGACATCTCCAAAAAACTGAAAGTGATGGGCGAAGCCAAAGTCGAAGGCTAATCCCTGCTGTCCGGCGGCGGTCAGCGTCGCCGGGCTGTTCTGCACTACCAACTCCTGTCTCTTTTTCTGCGAAAACTTTGTCCCGGCAACTGCCTCTCCTCACCGACTCTTTGCTATACTGCCCCGCGAAAACGTATTGATATCGGAAAGGTTTCTCTCATCCTGGCCGGGCATCTGACGCAGCGGCGTCAGGGCGATATCTCAACACCTCTCACCTCTCCGACGATCGATTCGCCAGAAGACAAACTCAGGTGCTGACCGGGCGCGACAGAACTCTTCCGCTGCTTTCGCCGACAGGAGTCAACCCCACGTGATTAAGTCATTCTTTGCTGCACTCTCGTTTATCAGCCGTCTGCCGGTCCCGGCGCGGTTATCCCAGGGCCTGGAGATCGAACAGTACCAGCGCAGTATCGTTACCTTCCCGCTGGTCGGTTTACTGCTCGGCGCCATCGCCGGCGCGGTGGTGTACCTCCTGCAGCCATGGTGCGGCGTCCCGCTGGCGGCGCTGTTCGGCGCGCTAGCGCTGGCGCTGCTCACCGGCGGATTTCACCTTGACGGGCTGGCCGATACCTGCGACGGCATCTTCTCCGCCCGCACCCGCGATCGGATGCTGGAGATCATGCGCGACAGCCGGCTGGGTACCCACGGCGGGCTGGCGCTGATTTTTGTGCTGGTGGCCAAGGTGCTGGTGGTCGGCGAACTGCTGCTGCGCGATGTCAACCCCATCGCAGCGCTGGCGGCGGCCTGCGCCGTCGGTCGCGGGATGGCGGTACTGCTGATGTATCGCCATCGCTATGCGCGGGAAAAAGGGTTGGGCAATCTGTTTATTGGCAAGATTAGCCTGCAGCAGACGCTAACGACGTTGGCGATAGCGATCGCGCTGGCCACCGCCCTGCTGGGGCTGCAAGGGCTGCGCGCCGCGCTGATCGCCCTGGTGCTGATCGGGGGCCTGGGGTGGGCGCTGAAGCGCACCCTCGGCGGGCAGACCGGGGATACCCTCGGAGCGGCGATCGAGCTGGGCGAATTATTCTTTTTACTGGCGCTACTGTAAGGCCTGGCATCCACGGTGAGGAACAGAATGGAAACACTTTCGGCGTTACTGGCTGCCATTCCGCAGCCCGATGTGGCGGGCATGGCGCGCGCGCAGCAGCATATTGACGGCCTGTTAAAGCCGCCCGGCAGCCTTGGCCGTCTGGAGAGCCTGGCGGTGCAGCTGGCCGGTCTGCCGGGGCTGCAGGGGCAGCTGGCGCTGAGCGATAAAGCCATCGTGGTCATGTGCGCCGATCACGGCGTCTGGCATGAAGGCGTGACCCCTTCGCCGCAGGCGGTGACGGCCATTCATGCCGGCAATATGGTACGGGGCAACACCGGCGTCTGCGTGCTGGCGGCGCAGGCCGGGGTGAGAGTGGAGGTGGTGGATGTCGGCATCGACGCCGAGCCGCTGCCGGGCCTGATCAACCTCAAGGTGGCCCGCGGTAGCGGGAATATCGCCCGGACGGTGGCGATGAGCCGTCAGCAGGTGGAGACGGTGCTGCTGGCCAGCATACGTTTCACCCGCCAGCTCGCCGCCGACGGAGTGAAAGTCTTTGGCGTGGGAGAGCTGGGGATGGCCAATACCACCCCGGCGGCAGCGACGATCAGCGTCCTGACCGGCAGCGACCCCGACGCGGTGGTGGGCTGCGGGGCCAATTTGCCGTTGGCGCAGCGGGGCCATAAGGTGGCGGTGGTGCGCCAGGCGATCGCTCATAACCAGCCGAACCCGGCGGACGGGCTGGACGTGCTGGCGAAGGTGGGCGGTTTTGATCTGGTGGGCATGAGCGGGGTAATCCTCGGGGCGGCTTCCAGCGGCTTGCCGGTGGTGCTGGATGGCTTCCTCTCCTACGCTTCGGCTCTGGCGGCCTGCCGCATGGCCCCGGCGGCGCACCCGTATCTTATCCCTTCGCACCTGTCGGCGGAGAAAGGGGCGCGGATCGCCCTCGACGCGCTGGGTCTGCGCCCGTATCTCGATATGGACATGCGCCTGGGTGAGGGCAGCGGCGCTGCGCTGGCCATGCACTTGCTGGATGCCGCCAGCGCGATGTACCACCAGATGGGGACCCTGGCGCAGAGCAACATTGTGCTGCCCGATAGCGCGCCAACGTCCTGATGATAAAGCGCATCGTTTCGACGATGCGCCGGGTTTACAGCGCCTGCTGCCAGACCGCCTGCGGTAGCAGGTAAACCTGCGCCGGGGCGCGCATACCGTCGCTGACAATATGGCCGATACCGCTGGCCATCACCGCCAGGGTGACGTCAAAGGCGTTCAGGCTGTCGCCGAAGCCGGCGGTCAGGTTGAGCATCGAGCCATTGGCCATCAGGTAGACGGTTTTGTCAGCCATGCGGTAGGCGTTGATATACGGCATCACCTCTTCCTGAGGATACTGGCGCAGGTATTCGCCATCGATCTCTTCCGCCACGTGGCCGACGTTAAGGATAAACACTCCCGCTTTCGCCCGGTCCAGAGCCTGGCGATTAACCACGTTTTTACCGCCGGTCGCCGTGGCGACCACGTCCGCCGAGGCGATAGCCTCCTGGAGATCGACCACGTGCCAGCCGTCATAGGCCGCCTGCAGTCGACGGGCAGGATCGATCTCCGCCACCATCACCTGGCCGCCAAAAGCTTTTGCCGCCGCCGCGACGCCCTGGCCAACCAGGCCATAGCCGATTACCAGCACTTTTTTCTCATGCAGGGTGAGATGAGTGGTCTGGAAGAAGGTATGCCAGGCGGTGAGTCCGACCATATGGCGGTTATGCAGCCCCTCTTTGACCGGCAGATCGTCCCAGTTAAAGATCGGATAGCCGGGCTGAATATCCCCCAGCCGATTGACGCCGGAGCCGGTGGCTTCCAGACCCGCCACGATGTTGCCGAACTCGCCGCGCTGGTGGAGGAGGGTGGTGATATCGGCTCCCATTTCGCACAGGTGAGTCGGCTGCCAGGCGATCGCTTTTTCCCATGACTGTTGCCAGTCGGCATCGCTCATATTGCGCCAGGCGCAGGCCTCGGCGCCACGCTCCACCAGCCAGGCCACCACGTCGTCCTGCACGGTGGTGGGGTTACAGGTAGTTAAAAAGACCTGAGCGCCCTTGTCGAGGATCCCCTGCACCAGCGGGATCATTTTCATGTCGAGGTGCATACAGCAGGCCAGGCGGACGCCGCTGAGGTCGGGCAGGGCGGCGACCTGGCGCAGGGTACGCGGCATATTCTGGCTGGCCCATGCCACTTCTTTCGCTAAAGAGATTTTATTATTCACTGGGTTATGACCTTCAGTTCGCAAAGGGGTATCCCCCTGACAGAAAAGGGATTCTATCAGTCCGGGCGAGAATTCACAGCCCTGTGCCGCCTGGAAATCGCCGCCCGCGCGATCCCCTGTGAAATACAGGGTTGTTAATGTAAGGTTAAAAAAAGAAAATAAAATATAAGTTATTCCTATGATCTGAGCGATAAAGCGATGTTGAGTGTCATTCCCGCGGGCCTGTTTTCACGGCTGCGGATTTTCCTTGGGCGGTTGAAGCCGCATGCGCTGCCGGTGGCTCGACGGCATATTGTGCTGGGCTCCATCGGCGCCGGCACCGGCCTGGCGGTGACCAGCATGTTCAGCCACTGGCTGCTGGGCGAAGTTAACTTGTGGTTTATTGCCCCCATGGGCGCCTCGGCGGTACTCCTGTTTGGCGTGCCGAGCAGTCCGCTGGCGCAGCCGTGGTCGATTGTCGGCGGCAATGTGCTGTCGGCGCTGATCGGCGTCACGGTGGGTATGCTGGTGCCCGACCCGGCGCTGGCCTGCGGGCTGGCGGCGGCGCTGGCCATCGCCGGAATGTATTTTCTGCGCTGCCTGCATCCTCCCGGCGGCGCGGTGGCCCTGACGGCGATCCTCGGCGGCGCCGGGGTGCATAGCGAAGGCTATCACTTTGTGCTGACGCCGGTGCTGCTCAACTCCCTGATGCTGGCGCTGCTGGCCATCGTGTTTAACAATCTGGTTGGCCGCCGCTACCCCCATCCGCTGGCTGCGGAGGAGGTCAAATCCCGGACGGTGCCGCTGGGCATTTCGGTTACCCGGGAAGATATTCACGCCGCGCTGCTGGAAGGACAGTTCCTCGATATTGACGAAGACGATGTCCAGGAACTGCTGGAAAATATCGAACAGCAGGCGCGCCAGCGCATCGCGGCGGCTGGCCGCCGCTGACAGCGCTCTCCCGGCCGCGGGTTAGAGATCGCCGGTAAGATACTGGGCGACCCCGCGGCCAAAGCTCCAGTCGCCTTTCTGGTTGCTGATAATCGACACCATCAGATCATCGCCGCTCAGGCTGCAGTGCTCCGCCAGCTCCTGCTGCAATATGGCGAAGAAGCGCTGCTTCTGCGCGTCGCTGCGCGGGCTGGTATAGACCCGCACCACCACCAGATCCCGCGTGCGGGTCAGTCCGAGGCCGGTATCTTCAATCACCATATGGTGGGCTTTGTTTTCGTGAACAATCTGGTAGCGGTCGTGTTCCGGTACCTCGAAGGCGCGCAGCACGGCGCGATGAGCGGCATCCAGCAGGGTTCTGATCTCCTGTTCCGTACGGCCTTCTATCAGGTCAAATGTCAGTAATGGCATGCAGGTGTTCCTTATCGTTAGGCAATAATCGCGGTCTGATAAAGATGCTAGCCGATGCCGTCGCGGGCAAAAACCGCTATAGTTGAATACATTGTTTTTACTGGTGAACAATCAACATGAGCGAGAGTCGTCCGGAGAGTTACTGGGCCCATCTCTACTGGCTAACGGTGCTGGAAGAGCAGAAAAGCTATACCCGGGCCGCGGAAAAGCTGGGGATCAGCAAGTCGGCCATCAGCCAGAAAATCAGCGAGCTGGAGCGGGTGACCGGTAAAACGCTGGTCCATCGCACCACCCGCAGCGTCAGCCTCAGCGACGACGGGCTGCGGCTGGTGGCGGAGCTCAATGAGCCGTTTGGCCAGCTGCGGGATATTTTCACTGGCGCCTGCGATGAGGGCGGGCCGCTGCGGGGGACGCTGCGCCTGACCGCGCCGGTGGCCTTTTCCCGTCAACAGCTGGTGCCGGCCATCGCGCCCTTTTTGCATCAGCATCCCCAGCTGCATCTGCAGCTGGAGGTGACCGACCGGCTGGTCTCTCTCGGCAGCGAAGGGTTCGACCTCGCCATCCGCCACTGTCGGCGCGAGGCGCTCCCGGACACCCACGTCGCCTGGCCGCTGTGTCACACCGCGACGCTGATCGTCGCGTCCGCCGACTATATCCGCCGCCATGGCCGCCCCGAGACGCCTGACGATCTGCGTCATCACCAGTGCCTGACCTATCCCCGTGGGCCCCAGCGCCCGCAGTGGACGTTTGCCTCCCGCCAGACGCCCGATGAACGGGTGACCATCAACGTGCAGGGGCCGTTCGCCACCAACAACAGCGAGTCGCTGCGCGATGCGGTGCTGGCGGGGTTGGGGGTGGCGCTGCTGCCGGATTTTAGCGCCCGGGAGGCCATCGGCCGCGGGCTGGTGCAGGAGCTGCTGCCGGCGTGGCAGCCGGTGGAGGTGTTCGCCGATCGGCTGTACGTCATCCGGCCCTATGCTCCGCGGGTGTCGCGCGCGGTGGAGACATTCAGCCGCTACCTGAAAGCGACCTTCAGCGAGCCGCGTCCAGCTCCCGCGCCAGCGCCTCGCTGAATCGGGGGAGCAGATGGCGCTCGCCGGGAAGCAACTGCGCCAGGGTGACGGTTTTGTCGGCGCGGTAGACCCGCCCGCTGCCAAGCTGCGCTTCGAAGGCGTTCGCCGCCTGATGCGCCGCGCTAAGGTCGGCGTCAATAAGGATCACCGCATGGGCCAGCACCACATGGCCGCCGCTCGCTGTCAGCGGCCGCCAGTACTGGGCGGTACCGACAATCTTACGCGCCGCCTCTCCCTCCCCGCAGGCGAGGTTATAACGGCCATCGCAAAAGGAACCGCTCACCGCCCGGGGGTGGCTGGCAACGCCGAAGCGCGCGAGGGTGCGCTGCAGCACAGCGCACAGCGAGTGATAGATGGGTTCGGCGGCTTCGCCGAGAGGCTGCTGCACCGGCCAGGCGAGGCTGAGGTTGATAATCCCCGGCCCCTGGGGCACCAGACCGCCTCCGGAGCGGCGGAGCCATACCGGCCAGCCCCGCGCGGCAAAATGCGCGCTGACCGCCGGCAGGTCCGCAAACTGACGATAGCTCCCCGGCACCACGAATCCCTGCGGCGCCTGCCAGAGCTGGGCGACGGCCTCGCCGGCGCAGGCTTTGGCAAACAGCGGCTGTTCTGCCAGGGTGGGGTCCTCGCAAAACTGCAGCGCCAGCGAGGCGGGGGTAAAGCGGCGTGGCCAGCAGTCGGCCAGAGGCAATAAAGACATGCATTCTCCTTACCGGAGGGCGCGGGTCGCGCCCTCCGCAGGCTGGTCAGTCGACGGTATGTTTTTTCATCAGCAGCGCGGTGAGTGCTGACAGCAGGCATCCCGCGGTCAGATAGAGGGCCACGCTGTGCCAGGCTCCCCCGGAGAAGGTGACCAGCGCCGCGGCGATAAACGGCGTAAAGCCGCCGCCGACTACGCTCGCTACCTGGTAGCCGACGCCGGCGCCGCTATAGCGATAGCTGGCGCCGAACAGCTCGGTAAACATCGGCTGCTGGACGCAGACCACCATATCATGGGCTATATTGGCCAGCATCAGGGCGAAGAACAGGATCCAGAAAACGGACTGACTCTCCAGCGCCATAAAGAACGGGAAACCGCTCAGCGTGCCGATTAGCGCCCCGGTAATGTAGATCCGCCGACGGCCAAAGCGGTCCGCCAGCCAGGCGAAGCAGGGGATAGTCAGGCAGCTGAGGCCGCCCACCAGCAGGCCGATGTTGAGAAACAGCTCGCGCGGCAGGCCGAGGTTTTGCGTTGAGTAGTTGAGGGCGAAGGCGGTGACGATATACATGGTCAGCAGTTCGCACAACCGCAGGGCAATAATCAGTAAAAACGCCCCGGGATGGCGAAGCAGGGCTTCCACCACCGGCAGCCGCTTTTTCACCTGCGGCGCGTTGGTCTGGCGCTGTTGGGCCTCAAACTCCTGCGATTCGGCCATACCGTTACGGATCCACAGCGCAATCAGGACCAGCGCCACGCTGAACAGGAAGGGTAAGCGCCAGCCCCAGCTGAGAAACTGCTCGTCGGTGGTCAGGCTGCTGATCAGCGATACCAGCCCGGTGGAGAGCAGCAGGCCGACGCCGTAGCCCACCTGCACGCCGCTGCTGTAAAAGGCTTTTTTTCCCTTCGGGGCGTTCTCCACCGAGAGCAGCGCCGCGCCGCCCCATTCGCCGCCGACGGCAAAGCCCTGAACCGCCCGCAGGAATACCAGCAGCACCGGCGCCCACCAGCCGATCTGGCTGAACGACGGGAGCAGGCCGATGCAGGCGGTGGCGATACCCATCATCCAGACGGTCATCATCAGCATCCGCTTGCGCCCGAGACGGTCGCCGAAGTGGCCAAAGATAATCCCGCCCAGCGGGCGAAAAAGAAACCCGACGCCGAAGGTGGCAAATGCGGCAAGGGTGCCCATCGCCGGGCTGATTTGCGGGAAAAATTCGCGGTTGAACACCAGCGCGGCGGTAATGCCATAGAGAAGAAAATCGTACCAGTCGACCACGGCGCCGGCAAAGCTGCCCCATGCCGCCCGCCGGGCCCGATGCAGCGAATCCGGCGCCTCGTCGGGCTGCACGCTTATTGTTGAATCCATACCCTGTCCTGTCAGTCACATATTCGTTGTTATTGGAATGAGACGCTTTTAGCATTGCGTCTGCTCTGAGACTACCGCGCGGCGGCCGTGGAGGAAAGTAGTTTGCCTGCTAAGCGGAGAACTGGTGCAAAAATAAGCGGCCGGAAAGGCGGGCGAAATCACACCCTTTACTAAACATTCTGGCAATTTGCCAGCCAGCTTATACTTTTAATTAAATCAACGGATAACAAAGAGGAGCACCTTTTAAGAATTGACGTAAATGGTTTACACTTAACATGTCTCCTTCTCTGGAATGGTGAGTTAAATGCGTCTACTTCTTGCAGTTTTATTTTGTTCTGTCATGTTGCCTTCTGCTTATGCTGAAAAACTGCCTGCGCCGACAGGAAAACCTGTACTGACCATTTCCGGGAAAATCGGAAATACGAATGTCGGTGACAAGGCGGTTTTTGATCTCGCGATGCTGGAAAAACTGGGTATGAAGACGGTGGAAACCACCACCCCCTGGTACACCGGGAAGGTCCGTTTTGATGGCATTCCCCTTAATAAACTCATGGATTTAGTCGGCGCTAAAGGCCAATCCGTCCGCGTGCTGGCGCTCAACGACTACACCACCCTTATCCCGATGGACGATTTTTATAAATTCCCGGTCATTATGGCGTTAAAAATGAACGGCGAATATATGCGCGTTCGGGATAAAGGCCCGTTATTTATCGTCTACCCTTACGACAGCAGTGCTGAATTACAGAACCAGATCTATTATTCCCGATCGGCCTGGCAAGTTTCTAAGATTATTATAGAGTAAGGGTTGGATCTTGAATCGAATACTCACGGCTATTATTTTGTCGTTGTTTATTGTTACTGGATATATTACTTATCTGGTGCATGAGCGACAAAGTGAGTTGCAAAAATTTACCCGCTATACGGACTCGTGGTCAATGTCGCAGATGGTATCGGAATATATGCGACTGGAGTCTCGTCTGGCGGGCATGGCGATTGGGGCCGAAGGGGCGGACCACGATGAGGTGCGCCTGCGCCTCGAGATCATGATGAGCCAGATCGAACTTCTGCAGCAGGGCGATCTGGGTCGCTTTATTAATAAAAGCGAACAGCGGAAGGCGGTGGTCGCCACGCTGATCCGCAATCTCCATTTGCTTGATAAACAAGTTGACACCATGACGCCGGCACAGGTTAAAGCGATCCTGCCGGTGTTAAGCGAGCTGGATGGTCCACTGACCTCAATGGCGGCCGCCACGCTGACGCAAGATATTAATATCGTTAATATCACCCATGATAAAATTCAGCATCTCTATTATATCTACTCGGTGATCTCCATTTTGCTGATCGCCATGTGTATTACCCTCGGGCTGCTGATGCTGCGGCAGAATAATAATCTGCGGCGCGCCCACGTTCGTATGAAAACCCTGGCCAACGATCTGCAGGCCTCGAAAGAGAAGCTGCAGGTGCAGAACCGTCGTCTGCAGTACGACGCCTACCATGATTCGCTGACCGGTATGCCAAACCGTCTCTCTTTCTGGCAGCGTCTGCAGGAGATCGTCAATCAGGTGCGTCCCTATAACGGATGCGCCGTGGTGATGCTTTTTGACCTCGACAGCTTTAAGGATGTAAACGATACCCTCGGCCATGACGCCGGCGATAAGCTGCTGCAGGATCTGGCCAGCCGCCTCTCTTTTTTCCGTAAAACCTCTGAGACGCTGTATCGCCTCGGCGGCGATGAGTTCGCGATGCTCTCTTACGATCTCACCGAAGAGATGGCCCTCGAGCGGGCCAATGTTATCCGGGAGAAGATCAGCCAGCCCTATCAGATCTACGATGCGCAGATTAATATCGACGCCTGCATCGGGATCGTGATCTCTGATGGCGAAAGCCGGACCGATTATCTGTACAAGTGTGCCGACCTCGCGCTGTATGAGGCGAAAAAAGAGGGCAGCGGCCATGTACAAATCTTCCGGCCGGGGATGCTGCAGCGTCTGCAGGAGAATAAATCGTTTGAAGACGATCTGCTGCAGGCCCTGTCCCATGACGAATTCAAAGTCTACTACCAGCCGATCGCCGATACCGTCACGCGCGAAATCTACGGCTACGAAGCGCTGGTTCGCTGGTTCCATCCGGTGCGCGGCGCCGTGCCGCCGACGGTGTTTATCCCGGTGGCAGAGAAAATCGGCCTTATCAATGCCCTCGGCGAGTGGGTGCTGAAAACCGCCTGTGCCGAAGCGGCCAGCTGGGCGACGCCGCTCAAGGTCTCGGTCAACGTTTCGCCGATTCAGCTGATGAACACCTCGCTGACCGACACCATTATCAGCGTATTGCAGCAGACTGGCCTCGACCCGCGACGGTTGGATCTGGAGATCACCGAGTCGGACGTGTTCAATGAGAACACCCGTTCGCTGGAAATTCTCAGCCAGCTGCGAGAGCAGGGCATTCAAATCTCCATCGATGACTTCGGTACCGGCTATTCTTCGTTGTCACGTTTAAGCTACTTCCCGTTCGACAAAATCAAAATCGACCGCTCGTTTGTTATTAATATTCCGGAGCAAAAAGACGATCTGGATATCGTGCGCCTGATTATCAGCATGGGAAAGAGCCTGCATATGCGTATTGTGGCTGAAGGCGTGGAGACCGAAGAGCAGTTGGCCTCGCTGCAGGCGCTGGGCTGCGACCTGGTGCAGGGCTATTTAATCGGCAAACCGAGTCCGCTGCGCTAATTTAAATGTAAACGGCTTAACATAATTATTGCGGGGCGATTTCAGGACACTGTAATCGCCTTTTTTATTTTATCAAAGCGTTAATCCCTGAGGGGTATAAAAAGGAGTAGAGGTAAAATTCACCAGCAAAATAATATCCTTCCCCTTTGAAAGAGGTATATGATATGCATCATATCGATTATTTCTGACCGTATCCTGTGCGACGGTAAAGTGAGGTGCAATCATGCAGCGAATTATTATTCCCACCCATTACGTTCATACCCGCAGCACGCCGCTGTGGACAAAGGAGACCGCGCCGGCCTCTATCTGGCGCCGCCATCTGGACGCTGGCACCCGCCAGGGGGTCTATCCCCGGCTGTCGGTGATGCAGGGGGCGATCCGCTATCTCGGCTATGCCGATGAGAGCAGCCCCGAGCCGGTTGAAACCCTGACCATTGAAGCCGGCCAGTTTGGCGTTTTTCCGCCGGAAAAATGGCACTGCATTGAGGCCCTGTCGGAGGACACGGTATTTAATGTCGACTTCTATGTTGATCCGAATATTCTTATCGAGGGCTAAAAGCATGAACAGTGAAAATAAAGGTTATACCTTAGCGGTAGAGAATGGCCGCCTTCAGCGGAAACAAGAAAAAATATTCCTCAAACCGATGGCATTGTATATTCCGCAGCAGGCGGTGGAGGCCGTTAATGGACTGCTGAGCGATCTGCCGGACGACAATTTAGAGGGGGAGTTTGTGCTGACGGTCACCAATAACAATAACGGCGTCTCGGTCGATAAAAGCTTTTCCTCGCTGGCGGCGCTGCGCGACCCGCTCACCGCGGCCGATGCGGTGAAGGAGCTGATCAATATCGTCCGCGGCTATGAGTCCGACGAAGAGACCAACGTTTGCGGCTGGTAAGGCCGCTATCCCGCTGCTGGCTGGCCGCTGTCGCCCGAGGCCATCTGCCCCACCAGCCACTCCCGCAGCGCGATAATATCCGCCCGCTGCGCTGCCGCCTCGGTGGTGACCAGGTAGTAGCTGGCGCCAGGTAACGCGCTGCTGAATGGCGCGGATAACACTCCGCGCTGCAGCAGATCCCGCGCCAGCAGTTCGCTGGCGATCACCGCCCCCTGGCCAGCCACCGCCGCCTGCAGGGCATGGGTTTCATCGCTAAAAGTTAACCCCGCGTCAATATTCAGCGTCGGCGGTCCATAGCGGCGACGCCAGTTCTCCCAGCTCGGCGAATCCGCCGGTACGTGCCGGTTGGCGACGTGAAATAGCGTCACTTGCGCCAGATCGTCAGGCCGACTGAGGGCCAGCGTCGGGCTGGCGACCACGATAAAGCGATCCTCATGCAGCAGCGTACAGCACAGATCCGGCTCGGGCGTTTCGCGATAGCGAATCGCGGCGTCCACCGTGCCCAGATGCAGATCTACCCGTTCGACGCTGGTGTGCAGACGCAGGTCGATAGCCGGAAAGCGGGCGGTGAAGTCCGCCAGCCGTGGCACCAGCCAGTGGGTGAGAAAATTGGAGGTGGTGGTGACGGTTAAGGATGGCGGCTGGCGGGCCTGGGCTATCTGCACAACGGCCTGTTCCAGAGCGCTGAAGGCGCGCTGGGTGGCGGCGTAGAGGATCTCGCCGTCGGCGGTCAGGCTGACGCCCTGCGCGCTGCGCTCGCAGACCCGGCACTCCAGGACTGATTCCAGCAGTTTAATCTGATGGCTGACCGCCGTCGCGCTGACGCCGAGCGCCCCGGCGGCCAGTTTAAAACTACGCTGGCGGGCGACGGCGTGAAATGCGCGCAGGGCGCCCAGCGGCGGCAGGCGGGGTGTTCTCATGGCTGAGTTTTTCTCATCTATGGCTGAAAACTATGCGTTTGTGTGTCCGTGTATAGTGGCGATAGGCTACGGGCATGTAAAGACAATGGCATGAGTTATTTTCATGTCGTTTACGGTGTCAGGAGCTGAATATGCACGTTTTACACCACCATGCCGCCGCGGACGCGGCGGGAACCATCGACCCGCGCGGCCGCGCCATCGCTCTCAGCGTGCTCTTCGCCGCCGGGGCCTTGCTGTTAATCATGGCCCCCGTTATCGGGGCGAGCGGCACGCTGGGTCTGCTGGCGCTCCTGAGCGCGGCCTTCGGCGCCGGATGGGGATTCGCGCGCGCGCAGCCCAGGCTCTATCGGGCGCCCCTGGCGGCGACGCGCTGGGCTTTCCTGCTGTCGGCGGCCGGCTGGCTGCTGGCGCTGGTGGCGTGGTATGGCGGCCAGGCCTGGCCGGCGCTGC
>ERZ773269.295-NODE-295-length-60350-cov-16.731421_pt1 | contig 60350 bp, 56 predicted proteins | sample MGYA00511958_ERZ773269 | MGnify/ENA primary metagenome ERZ773269 (study PRJEB29015, sample SAMEA2737761) | human gut metagenome | biome: human gut; feature: human-associated habitat; material: faeces | place: China | collected 2012 ... | reverse complement strand
GGGAGCGGTATGATGATTCTTGCTAGTTTTAGTATCATTAAACTCCTCCCCAATTATCAAGATATTTCACAAAACGTTGCGCTTCAAACAACTATTGGAACTTTATTGCTCTACATTCTTATCGGTTTTCTCTTGATGATTATAGGCGTTCTGATTGCACTCCCTCAGTACTATGCCTATTCTCAAGTGGAATTTATCCTCTTTGACAGCTTGGAAAACAATAGCTACGATGGCGCCTTTAAAGTAATCCGTGCGAGTCGTCAGATGATGAAAGGTTACAAGGGAAAGAGATTTGTTCTTGATTTAACCTTTATCGGTTGGTACTTGCTAAGTGCCCTTACTTTTGGAATTGCTTCTATTTATGTTTATCCCTACGTTTATACAGCTCAGACTCTTTTCTATGAAGCTGTCAGAAAAAGAACAAACTCCGATTTTTTCTTAATTTTTCTAACTCTGAAAAATAAAATTAACCTCACAAAGACTTGGACAGTTGTTCAGGTCTTTTAAGTTCACTCTATTTTTATCTCGCACAATCACTCAACTAACGCGCAGTATCATAAACTCTACACAAAAAAGCCACCAATTGGGTGACTTTATTAGGGAGATTATTATGAAAAAGTTTAGGATTTCTATCAAACAAAGTTAGGAGGTCTTCATTTGATAAATATAGTATAACCAAGTTAGCTTAAACCAAACTTAATTTTTTAGAACAAATTGATTTTTTTAGAAATTTCTTGAAAGGCATCTTTCAGCGAATCTTGATCTGTAAAAGTTGCTACTTCCCAACCTAAGAAATCACATTCTTTCCACCAACGTTTCATGTCAGCTGGACTGAAATCTACTTTCTTGCTCCTTGTTTGATGGCGGCGAACCGCTTCTTCAAAAGTCAAATCATAATAGTAAGACAGAACTTTTGGATAAAAGAGAGCACGCAGTTCTTCTAGCATTTGCCCGTAAATATCTGTTTCATAAAATCCTTCAACGATAACCAACAAATCTCGCTCATAGCCATAGCGAGCAATGGTTGCCGTCAAAGAGATTGACAGATTGTCCAGCTCGACTTTTTCTTTTAGCATGTCACGGCGAACGATATCTTGAGAGATGACAAGTGCCCTTCGTCCATAATACTCTTGCAATTTCTTTGCCAGACTCGTTTTTCCTGAACCAGAATTGCCTCTGATAATCACCAACGTTGCCATTTATTCTCCAAAAATTAGACGGGTATGCTCCCGCTTGATACAGCGGTTCATGACAATATCATCGTGCCCAACTGCACGAAGGATTTGCTCGGCTTCTTCATTTTCCAAGCCCAATTGTGCCCAGAAAATCTTAGCATTCACTTGCAGAAAATCACGCGCCACATCTGGCAAAAACTCACTACGACGGTAGACATCAACAATATCCACCGAGAAAGGAATGTCCTTGAGACTAGCATAGACGGTTTCTCCTAAAATCTGACCACTGGCTGCTCGGGGATTGACCGGAACAATCCGATAGCCCCGTTCTTGCATCTCTTTGGATACACGATGGCTGGTTGCCTCCTCACGATCCGACAAGCCAACAACCGCAATCACCTTGCTATTTTTTAAATACTGTTTGATAACCCCATCGCTGGGATTTTGGAAATGATAGGTCATAAAATTTTCTCCGTAATCTTTCATGTATCGTGAGCCATACCGTCCCTTTTTGAACCAGAAACACAAATATTTTATAAAGTTGATGTATTTGCCTTGAAAGTTTCTGATCTGAACTGAACACAGCTAAAAAATCAGAATGATATAGCTCTTTGGGGGACTTTTGATTCTACTTCGCTTCATACCAGGTTTTGCCAGCACTTTCGTCCGCTTTCAAGGGTACAACAAGTTCAATGGCAGATTCCATGATGTCTTTGACCAGCGTTTTGATAGCGGTCAGTTCGTTTTCAGGTACTTCCAGCACAATTTCGTCATGAACTTGCAATAGCATTCTGGTTTTAAAATTCCCATCTGTCAGAGCTTGATCCAGTCGAATCATAGCAATTTTGAGAATATCAGCTGCACTGCCCTGAATAGGCGAATTGATTGCTGTTCGTTCTGCAAATCCTCGGATATTGAAGTTACGAGAATTGATATCTGGGATCTCCCGACGACGGTGAAAGAGAGTTTCTACATAGCCCTTGTCTCGTGCCTCTCGCACTACATTTTCCATATAATTCTTGATACCTGGATAGCGCTCAAAATAAGTATCAATATAGGACTTCGCTTCCTTACGACTAATACCCAGATTGTTGGCAAGTCCAAAGTCAGAGATTCCGTAAACAACACCAAAGTTGACAGCTTTGGCATTGCGGCGGTCATTTGGTGTCACATCTTCTGGTCTTTCGATATTAAAAACCCGCATGGCTGTCGAAGTGTGAATGTCCGCTCCGTGTCTGAATGCCTCAATCAGATGTTCATCACCTGAAATATGCGCCAAAACCCGCAACTCAATTTGCGAATAATCAGAGCTAAGTAAGACACTGTTCTCCCACTCTGGCACAAAAGCTTTCCGAATCAAGCGCCCTTGCTCTAGGCGAATTGGAATATTTTGCAGATTAGGGTCAACACTTGATAGTCGTCCTGTCTGAGTCAAATCTTGAAGATAGCGAGTATGAATCTTTCCGTCCGCCAAAATCCAGTCCTGTAGCCCCATGACATAGGTTGATTGAATCTTAGCAATTTGCCGATAGTCCAGAATTTTTTCCACAATTGGCGCGATTGGTGCCAAACGTTCCAATACATCTACTGCCGTAGAGTAGCCCGTTTTGGTTTTCTTAGTAAAAGACGTTGGCAAACCTAATTTTTCGAAGAGAATGCCCCCCAACTGTTTAGGTGAGTTAATGTTAAACTCCTCGCCAGCAAGCTCATAGATGTCCTGCGTTAGTTGGGTAAGAAGCACCTCATTTTCAGCCTGCATGGTTTGCAATGTTTCGCGCTTTACCTTGATACCAGCAATTTCCATTTTAGCTAGTACAAAGGCTAAAGGTTGCTCCATTTCGTACAGCAGATTAAGCTGGTCATGCTGGCGCAGCAAGTCTGTCATAGGCTTTTCCGTTTCAACGAGAACTGTGACTTTTCTGGCTAAATGGCTCAATAAAATAGCTTTTTCAGGCAGTGCCCGCTTAGCGCCTTTCCCATAAACCGCCTCATCTTCGGCGAGTTTGGTCTTGCCATAAAGACCAGCAATTGTTGCGATTTCATTGTTATCAACGGTTGAAAGAAGGTACTTAGCTAAACGGCTGTCAAACGATGGTTGCGAAAGCTCAATACCTAAGCGACTGAGTAAGACCTTGGAGCGTTTAAAATCATAAACCTTGAGGGCTGTGTTTCCCAGAAATTCTTTGAAAGCTGGTTGCTGCAAAAGGTTGATGTCCTGACTGGCATAAATCTGCTGTGCATTTCCCCACGCAAAGCCCACCATCTCGTCTATGTGGTAATTGTCCCCCAACATTTCAAAGTAGAAAAAATCATCTTTACTGAGCATTTCTGGACGGACTTCCGTCACTTCCTCAAAAGCAATGTCAGCCGCCTCTTCTGGCTCTACTTCCGCTTCCAGCGCTTGCTTAAATTGTTTAAAGCCCATTTCATCATAGAATCTACCTAGTTGTTTAATATCTGATCCTCGATAGAGAATATCTTCTAAACCGATTTCAATCGGAGCTTGAGTGTCAATAGTGACAAGTGTTCTAGACAAGAAAGCTATCTCTTTATCATTGATGAGATTTTCCTTCATCTTAGACTGCTTCATTTGGTCAATGTTGTCATAAATGCCTTCCAGAGAGCCGTATTCCCAAAGGAGCTTGAGCCCCGTTTTCTCGCCGATTTTCGTCACACCAGGGATATTGTCCGAAGAATCACCCATAAGAGCCTTAAGGTCAATAAATTGTGTGGGTGTAATTCCCATTTTTTCCATGAGATAAGCTGGTGTGAATTCCTCGAACTCAGCCACACCTTTTTTAGAGATTTCCACGATAGTATTATCATCGGCCAGCTGGATTAAGTCCTTGTCGCCGCTCACAATTGTCACATCGTAGGGAACAGCCGTGTTTTCAGCCATTTTATCCAAAGTACCGATAATGTCATCTGCCTCATACTGATCCAAATCATAATAGCGAATACCCAACTTATCTAGCATTTCGCGAATAAAAGGCAGCTGTTCACGAAATTCCTCTGGCGTTTTAGCCCGACCGCCCTTGTAATCAGCATACATCTCTGTCCGAAAGGTGGTCTTTCCCGCATCAAATGCCACCAAGATATGGGTTGGCTGTACACGTTCTATCAAGTGATTCAGCATAAGATGGAAGCCGTAAATGGCATTGGTGTGAAGCCCAGACGGACTCTTGAATCGGTCAATTTGATTGTATAGTGCAAAAAAAGCACGAAAAGCGACGGACGAACCGTCAATCAATAGTAATTTATTCTTATTTTCCATAGACTTATTATACCACAGCTCAGACAGCAGTCCAAAATAACATAAACCTATAACTCAAAAATCACGGGAGGTTCCGTGATTTTTTTGGCTATCCTAAATACAATTTTTCATTTGATTTTATTTAAATAACAAAAATCTCTACTTAACAAACAGTACTCCATCTAATGTATAGAATCAACAAGAAAATAATTAATTTAATCTTGTTATATTGATGTTACTCAACTATCAATGGATTATCTATTTCAAAAACTTTATAAATTATTTCGTCTATTTCCTTTTGTCTATTTTCCCCACCGTAGAGAATCTCATCAACCATAAGAGTCAGTTCATTATTAGTCTTAGAATCGATTCTCGGGAACGGGAGTTCAGATAAATTTCCCTTTAGAACCTTCAACTCCCCAAATAATTTTTCATATAAAAACTGATAAAGGTTTGAGTTTAAAAATGCCAATACTGTCTTAGTTGACATTCCTGGAATATTTGGTATTAGAATATTAGCACTATTCAGGAATAGACTTGATGAATTATCGTATGCAAAAATTAGCTTATTGGAAACGAATTTATAAACCAGCTTTTCTTCAGCCCTATATATATCGTCTTTAGCTACCTGCTGAAAAGAATCCCTATCATAAAAGATATAATTTTTAGCATCCTTTAGTGTAAATTTTTCTATCTCTTTTCCGGTATAAATTTTTTCCAATAGCGGGCCATTGGAGGTATGTAGCTTTTCTTTATTGTTTCCAGTAACAATACCCAATGCCCATTGACTATTCGACAAGGAATAGACAGATTTATTCAAAATCTTTTTAATAACCTCTTCTTCTCTGGGCTTCAATAATGCAAAAACTTTATTTTTAGTATGTTCAAAAGCACTATAATCCACATAGAATTCTTCATTTTTCTCCAGTACTTTTACGTTTGGACTATAGACAGCTTTATTAAAGTGCATACTAATGAAATTAGTCACAACACCAGTAAACGACGAACTGTATCTATGGATTTCGTCTAAATCATGATTGGATATTATAAACTCACGGATAATCTTATGAGACTTGACATTTAATATAGATTCTGGAAATAAAAAATTGATTTTACCACCATCTCTTAGCAGATTATATGACTTTACAAAAAAATGAACAAAAGATTCTTTTGAATCAATTAAATCTGAAACTACTTTTGACTTATTACCCCAAGGCGGATTAGTGGCAATATAGTCAAATTGTTTTGGGTGCTCAAAGAAACTACCGTCATGCAGAAAGTTTGCACATATTATATTAGGTGTGAATTCAAAATCTTTATAAGCAAGAACTAGGTTCACTTTAGCAATAAAAGCCGCAATTGAATCATCTTCAATACCATATAAGTTCAGAGGGTTTGATGTTTGTATTCTCATCAAAAAAGCACCACTACCACAACATGGATCTAAAAAGTTTAACGAATCGCCTAAGTCAAATCCTGATAGCATATCATCAACAATCTCAAAAGGTGTATAATATGATCCTCTTTTATTCTTCTCTCCTTCTGATAAGAGTGCCTGATACAAGGTTCCTAGAAAATCTTCCTCGCAACTAAACTTTGGAATACATCCCTTGAATTGTAGTCGTTTAACATGGTGTTCAGCTTGAAATCCTAGCAGTATCTCCCTAACCGACTGGCGTTCATGGATGTTTTCATTCTGTAACAGCTCTTTAGCTACGTGGTAGATAATGTCTTGAATTCTGCTTTCCGAATGGAACTCAATTATTTGTTTTATAAGCCCTATTTTGTCATTATCTAATAAATATTCAACTGGAATTATTCTTTTTGTTGATTTTTGTTTGTTAGCACGACTCTTTAACTTATTATCAATATTCACCGAGAGTTTATCCCAATTACGTCGCGTTGCATCTGAAATTATAGTCTCCATATGCCTCCTTTCGTCTTATGTGTATGTTACCTCAAGTTTATTTTTTTATCAAGTAAACTATTATCTATCGGGTAGTGTTAGAAAAAGCTCATAAAGCTCCTCATAGCTAACCCATCGATACAGCTGATTATCTAGGTGATATTGAATTGTTTTTTCATTTAAATGAAATTGCCCCTCCCCCTCATTTCCTCGGTGTTGCTTATTTGAATAATTGGGTAGTGAAAAAACTTCACTACTCTTTGCCTTAAATATCACAATTTTATCTTGAAAGAATAGTCCATAATAAAGTACGTCAAATTCAGCAGTTTTTACTTGTTGGATATTACAATCGAATTTTGAAGAATTGATTTCATTGCTATCCATCATCCGATGCTCTACTGTCGAATTAAGAATTTGTTGGATAACATTTTGCTCAGTTATTGTGGATTTACTTTTTTTCATCACTGTAGAAAATTTGACTTCAATACGATTCTTATCAGAATCAGTTAAATCATATGCTAAATTACGCGACATCTCGGAACTTACAAGTGCCTTAATCATATACTCAGCAACAGTACCAAAACGTCTTGTGCGAAGAGAAAAAATACCTTCTTTAAATTCTTGAATATTCATTTAGTCATCCTCCTAGTGAATAAATTATATCATATTTTGAAGCTTCGAAATAGAGGAGGTAATCCGCTCTACTTAAAACTCTTTTTGGATAAATATATAGTTCTCCTTGTAATTATTTAAATACTCTTATATCTACTTTTAAGCTAATTTACCAAAACCCATTATAAAAGCGTATAATTGATAACTAATTTAGTTTCTCATTATTTTTAAGTTTTTTTATGCTGTTTTCTGAAACTAAATATAATTTGTCCAGCGTACGCGTACAAGCAACATAAAGTTTTGACTTTGTTGAAGGTGCCAGTTCTTTTAATGTGCCTTTTCTATAGTGCTCATACGTGGTTTTATTTAATACAACGCAAACTTTTTTAAACTCAGAACCTTTACTCTCACCCCAGTTTTGACTTGCGCACTTATATCTAGAAGAATTTTGATAAAATAATTTCATAATTGTATCGTCACTCACGATTTCATTAATTCTGCTGTCGTTGTTGACAAATTCTACTTTACCAGAATTATTATTGATATTAGATAAAATATTAATACCTAAATTATCTTTTACAAATTCACAAACCTCTATAGGGCATCTTCGACTCTCAGATAGACTACCAACATCAATATCGAAGTTTGCTTTTTGAAATTCCTTAATCCAATTACAAAAATTTGAGTGAATTTTTTTTCCTTTATTCCCTGAGTAAGAAGTGCTAAATGTCTTTTGATAAAAATCCCCAAAAAGATACACATTTGCCCTCAAATTAACTAAACTTAGCATCCAATCAAAGTCATAAGATTCAAAATCCTGACATTCGTCAATGAAAATATTATCAAAAAATTTGTCTATTCTAGTCAGGTAACTACTATCAAAATCAACACTTTTAGAGCCGTATTTCAAAAAACCTCTTAGTAATGCTTGGGATAAACGGTTATGGATAATTCTACCGGAGTCATCTATTGAATTTATATCAAATTCATTATTAGTTTTGTAATTAAAATTAAGCCCTCTCGGTCTCCTTCCTAGATACGGAACTAGGCAAAAACTGTAAAGAAATTCAAAAACTCCAAAAACGTGAGTATTTTCTGGAATTCGTCCAAATCTATAAACAAGTCTACTCTTAAGAACTTCTTGGTTATTATTAGTATATGTTATGATAAGGTTTCTTTCTGCAGGGGCTATCGTTTCAATAATTGTTCGCGTCTTACCGCTGCCTGCGACAGCATGAATCAATCGTTTTTCACCCACTCGATAGCCCCTTTCATATATTCTGGAATTTGAAGACTGTCAACAGCATTATTCATTTCTAAGTTTTCTAATAGTTTCAGTGCAAACTCTGCCTTCTCTCGGAGCATATAGGGTTGAATATTCCTCGAATTAGCTATCTTAAGACTGTCTATTAGTTCCTGATTATTACGATATAAGCAAATTTCAAATGTCCGATTGTCATTATTAGCATCAGAAAAAATACGGATATTATCAAATTGATCATACGGTCGATATTTCTTTGTAATTTTAGTATCATAATCACTATCATTATCAGTAACTACTGCAACCTTTTTATTTCTAAAGTACTTTGCAATCTCTAAGTATCTCTTAAAACTTAGACCATCCACGGATATAATACTAACATCACTATTCTCAGGTCTATTTCCACATACCATTTCGAAAAATTTTTCCATAAGTATATATTCAGCATTACCTTCAACCAAAATCACCTTATTACTAAGTGCAAAATTAAGTAAATTTTGGTTTGTAGATTTCTTAAAGAATCGAATTGTATCGGAGTCTATATTTTGCAATTTAGCAATCTGCCCATCAGATAGAAGAATTATATTGTCTATCCCTAGACGGGAGGCTACCATATTTGAATGCGTTCCAATGAAAACCTGCACGCCTGTATCAGAGCTCAAAATACCAATTAACTTCTGCATATTTAGATAACTGAGATGATTTTCAGGTTCTTCTATTAATAATATTTTTATATTTTCATGTAAATTATTGTGAGAATTTGCCACTCCAAGAAGTACTTTCTCACCTTGTCCCAAATTTTTAATATCAACCCCATTTTTGACTGCCGATACAGCTGTACGGAATGATTTTTCAGACTCCTCGAAATGAAGAGAAAAATCTGAACCATCATCTTTTAAAAGATTATTATCCTTCAAAAAAGTCAACAGCTGCTGTGTAGATTTTCTAAATTCATTATTAACTATCGCTCTATTTTCCTGCGTTATTTTATTCAAATAAACCTCATCGATTCTTTTTTGAATCTCTTGATTGGTGTCAATGATGCTAGTATTGATAGTACTGTAGGAAAATTTAAAAGGTTTAGTATAAGAAGTGTAAGTTTTTCCACTAAAAGATAAAAACTCTACTTTATAAAATTCAAAAGGAAAAACCATCCAGTCGCTATTTTCTAATGCTTCAGTAATGTTTGGAAGATAGTCTTGATTTGGAATAATTCGTAGCCCAGCTCCAAAAGATTTAATTTTTTTCGAGTTATGCGTCCCTTCGAGATTAAAATTATTTGCTATTTCAGGAATAGTTTCATCAAAATATATTTCAACAAAAACCTCTGGCAACAAATCAATATTTCTTGCCGTTAAAAAGTTTACAATAATCTCAGAGTTAAATAAGCTAGCTAAACTTATTTTTTCAATCTGAGCATGGCTACCACTTAATACCAAACTAATAGCAGAAAGAACGGTTGTTTTACCAGCTCCATTTTCACCAATAAATATGTTTTTGTTTTTATTGCAGATGAATTCAGCATCCTGGAATCGTTTATAGTTTTTTAGCACAACTTTCGAAATCATATTTTTACCTTTCCGTTTCACAATTAGATGGAGGTTGCTTTCAATCTTCAATCCATCTCCATTTTATTTTATCACATAGGATTGCTCCGCACGAAATATTATTCCCATCAATTTTAATATTTTACATTAGCAAAATACTGGACTTTTTCGCAAAGAGAGTTATACTCTGAGGGCAATAACCTAACTCAAAAGGAGGTTTTTATGGAAAAGTTAAAACAACCACCCCACCGTTCGCTAAATTAAAGTGCCGAACGATTTCAAGATGTTTACCATCAAGCATATCTTGAACTGGAAGCTGGAAATAGAATTAAACTATTTCGTTTCCGACAACTCCAAGGTAGACTGGAGGACTGGTCGATGATAAAGAAACTTTCGAAGCATTTTACGATTTGGACGAAGATAAAGTACCTGCCAGATTAAAGATCTAAATGAAGTCAAAGATCTACTGGATAAGATTGAACAAACTGAGTTCTCTTCAGATTACACTCGAGAGTTAATGTCTCAGACGGCTGAAATTTGGGCGACAGATAGCCTTGAAAGGTAGGACAACATACAAAAACGGCTGAGAAGTTCAGTCGTTTTTACTTGATTTTAATATTCGCATCACTATTCGCTTCGCGTGAGATTTGGTTGGCAGAGTGTCGCCGTTTCTTAGGTGTTTCGTCAGGCGACTTATTATCTATTCTGAGGTATTTTCAGGGCGTCTGGGTACTATTTCGATAGATGAATAGAAAATATAAATTCCAGCATTCAAACAGTTAAGCTGAGCCATAAACCAAAGATTGAAGTAAGGCGAACATCACCAAGCTTTCAGTATTTACCAAGTGATACCAGAAATGTCAGAGTGGGAGTTCGATGAACTTGGGGCATACCTGCCTGCTATCAGCCTACCAGTATTCCTTAACAATTTAACCGTTAAAAATAGCGTTATGGGGTTTAAGATAACGAGGTTCGAGCAATTTACCAAACATACTGAAATAGACGAAATTAACGCTACAATTAGAAAATTTAGCACAAAACCGCAAGCGATTATTGATAGCGAAACCGAACAAGAATTTTGCCAAAAGTTGCTTTAGATTTTGTAAAGTAATGAAACGATTAGAACTACCTCAACCGATATTCTTCCAACTCCTCCATACTTTCTGCATCCTCCATTACCTCAACTGGAGCAAGATAAAAATCAATTGGTAAATCAACGTGTTGCCGAACAAATAATTGACACAATTTTCTAAAGAAATCATTGTCTGTTTTCACCTCTAAAATTTCCAAAAGTTTTAAACCGACGGTTGTAAATGAATAACTATTAAAGTGTATATCAAAAGGTTTAGATTCAGTTGTAAACGCAAAAACCAGATTATCATTCTGAAATCCAGCAGGATCACTTTTTACAGAAATGGTGTTATCTACTCTCGCCCCGATATTGATAAGTCCAAACTCTTCCATCAAAAGAAATTCCGCATTGCCAATCCCAAAATCTTTGTAAAGTTCAACTTCCTCATTACTTACTGGAGCGTAGAGATAATATTCCCCATCTTCGTCAATAACAGCCAGCTTTGCTAAAGATTTAAAAATCGTAATTTCCTTGATAGTCATTTGCTTAATAGTTGCCCAAAATTTAGGCGGAAGAGCTTCATTGAGTGTCGCCTCCTCCAACTCATCTCCCCAAGCTGGCAGAGTTGGAGGATTTTTTGTTACAGGAATTGTTGTTGTTTTGTAGCCTATAGCTTTATCATGTCGAGAAGCTAAAGCATAGTAAAAGCACTCCGCTAAAAATAAGTACGGTCTATTGTCTTTATTTTTAGCATAAGACTTAAGCAAACCTCGGTAAATATCTTGATTCAAGTTTGTAGAGTCTTTCAATAGTCGATATGTCTCCTCAACCATCTTCAAGCTATCAAAATTACCATTTCTGAAGTTTTGGTTGTGTAGCCCTGTTTCAACTTTTGACAAATAAGTATCAATTGTTTTCTCAGAGAGAATATCAGTTATATCATTGTAAATGTTTCGACCTTGGTTGACACCAGAAAAAACTTTCGAAGCAATATCGCTAGGATAATGATAATCCGTAAGTACCATCAAAATGGTTTTTGTCATTGCAGTTGGATTCTTCCAGCTGTGATTTTCTTTTTCTAATAGATGAAGTAACTTTTTAATCGTAAACATATCACCTCTCCTTTTTAGCAATCAAATCGCAAGACTTTGGCAAAAAATAACTCTTTACACCTGTTATACTATAACCAAGTTAGCTAACTGAATTATATCAAAAGGAGACCCACTATGTCACATCTACCACAAAACTCTCAGAACCCAGAAGTCTTGCCAATTTCAACACTTAATCCACAGAAAATGGCAATTGCTCGCCAGCTCAACCAAGACATGGCAGTCATTCAAGCCAACGAACTATTGGCTCAAGATGTCTTAAATAAGATTGCTAACCTTTCGGAGTTAGAAAGTCATATCTTGGCACAAAATCCACAAGCGAAAGGTCGGACAGACTTCATTATCAAGACATTCACTTATGCTTCAGCACAACGTTTCAAATAGGAGGTGATTATGAATTGGTATCTTATTGCTCTCTTGGTGCTCGCTGTTCTCTTCTTTCTCGGATTAGCCTTATTGGAATAAGGTGAAGATGAGACAACTTCGAACAATCCAACCGAAAATTACTCGCAAGACGAAATTGCTCTGGCAGAATTTCTCGAAACCCGAGAAGCTATTAACGAAGATTTCCTGATAGCACAGAAAAAGCTACTGGAAACTCTCAACAATGAAAGGAGGTGATTTTAAGATAGGACGTTGTATTTCTTACAACAACGAACAAGTCGAGCGAATTTAGCTAACCCTACCTCTATTCATCGCTTTCGCATCGCTCCAAAAGTTCAAAACACTTATGATTTGAAATACCCTAAAGCTGAAGTATAGTTGGAGCGTCTAACAAGACAGAAAGGATTTTCAAATGAAAACACAACAAGATCAAACCAAACACGCATCAAAAAAATTCAAAACTATCCTCGCAGACCCACCTTGGGAAATTGCACAAAAAGGCAAGCTTGGTGCGAGTAGGCACTACAATTTGATGAGCTTGGAAGCTATCAAAAATATGCCAGTCACAGACCTCGCTGAAGACAATGCTCATCTCTGGCTCTGGACATACCCTGCCGCCCTCGAACAATCTTTCGAAGTGGTGCGCGCTTGGGGCTTCGAACCAAAATCCATCTTTACTTGGGTGAAACCTCGACTTGGATTAGGAAATTACCTTCGAAACTGCACCGAACAGATGATTTTTGCGACACGAGGCAAAGCTCCTATCAAGTTCAAAGGGCAAATGAATTGGGGAATGTTCCCTGTTCAAGACCATTCTCACAAGCCTGAAGAAGTTTATTCGATTATCGAACGCTGTTCAGACGGAGATTATTTAGAACTCTTTGCACGCCGTCCTGTTCCCTCAGATAAAAACTGGAGTATTTGGGGTAATGAAATTAAAAGTGACATTATCATTCCGAACTATCCCGTCCCAGAGTATTCTGAAAATGCTCGAGATTTCACCAACGGAGGCGATGATGAATGAAGAAATTTCTAAGTCTCTCTGTTTCGTTTTTCTTCGGCTCGTGGCTAATTTACCAAGGAGCGCTATTACTTCAAAATATTTGGCTCTTTCTTGTTTTGCTAATCGGGGGAATATTAACCGTTGGTTTAATTGGCAAGTACTTTCTAAACAAAAGTAAATGGAGGTAATATGAAAAGACCACACTCATTAGTTTGGCAACGTGTCGAATGGACAAGACCGTTCTCATTTGAAAAGGTTTGTGATTTTATGGCACAACTCAATGGTTTTTCACGCAGACAACCTTTCATTTGGGAGATTCGATTAAAACAAAATAAAGCCGACTTCCTGATTGGCGCCGACCCATTAGATATCAAATTTCTTAAAAGTATGATGACCGCTCATCATTCTGTCCGTTTTGATAGCACAAAACATTCGAAAGTTGCCAGTGCGTACCACTTAACGCTTTCGAAAAACCATTTCGCCCTCCAAACCAAACAAACAGAAAACCTGGTGCGCACTGTCCTCTCGCATTCTGGCTTACTTCGAAAGAATGAAGCTATCATCATTCAATTGGTGGTTGGAAAATCGACATCCCCAAAACCTCTTCCTAAAGATTTACCAAACCCAAACACAACTTTCTGGCAAACTGTGACAGGTAATATTCCTAAATTGTCATCAGACGAAAAAGCGCTCCTTAAAGAAAAGCTTCATCATAGCCAGTTTCAGTTGTCAATGCGTTTAGGATTTCAAGTGGAAAGCAAGCCACGAGAACTTCAGTTACTGAAGAGTTTGTTATCTTCCTTTAGACTATTGGAGCGAGCTGAGGCGAAGTTCTCTGCAAAGCCAACTTCAAGCGAAAAAATAAACCACGGCATGATTCCGTGGCACTTCCAAACGATTGTATCTAGCATTGAACTCGCCAGCCTCTTTCTACTACCAGCCGGCGACGCTCCATACGCAGGCGTTTTACCTCTTTCGCCTAAAGCTATTTTACCACCACTTGGACTATCTCATCAAGTCCAAAGACCATTTGGATTAAGTCTAGAAAATCCAGCAAGATTTGTGGGAATTTCAGCTCAAAGCGGACTGTCTCACACATGGATCTTGGGCGGAACTGGAAGTGGAAAATCAACCACAATGCTTAACCTCATCTTGGCAGATGCTAAAGAAAATCGCTCTGCTGTGGTGATCGACCCAAAAGCAACTCTTGTCTCAGATATTTTAGAGAGGCTCCCTAAGGGACGAGACCAAGATACGGTCATTTTAGATCCCAGTCAAACTGGGAAGGCCATTTCAATCAACCCATTTGATTTAGTCACTTTCGGCGTTCCAGCAGAATTAGTTGCAGATATGTTACTTGGTGTCTTTCAAGAAATTTTCGAAGACTCCTGGGGTGTCTACACACAAGATATTCTCTCCCATACTTTTCACACACTGGCAAAAATTCACGGATCGACTTTACTTGATTTAGTACCACTCTTAACTAACAAAATTTTTAGATATCAGTTATTGAAAGGTATCTCAGACCCATTTTTATTGGATTTTTGGCAAGGTTATGACAGTTTGAGTGACTCTGCTCGACAGGCCATGATTTCACCCGTTCTCAATAAATTTCGAGGGATTTTACTTCGCCCTGCCCTTCGAGGAATCTTAGGAAAATCTTCAAGCAATTTCTCTTTAAAAGACATCTTCGACCAGTCAAAACTATTATTAGTTCCCTTGAATAAAGGAATTATCGGATCAGAAAATGCCAAATTTATTGGAGCAATCTTGTTAGGGTGCTTATATCAGTTAACGCTTCTCAGAGCCAAAGAAACCCTTCGCAAGCCAGTTTTCATCTATATTGACGAAGTAGCAGATTACCTCAAGCTCCCAGTTTCTCTGGACGACGCACTCTCTATGTCTCGAAGCCTTGGTGTTGGATATATTTTAGCGAATCAGTTTTCAAAACAGTTGCCTAAACAGCTCCGCCACGCCATTTACGCCAACTGCCACAACCAGATTATTTTTGGACTCTCAATGAATGAGGCGAAGGAATTAGCTGGACTCGTCCCTGAACTCTCCGATGAAGATTTCTACAAATTACCGCCGTTTCAGGTCTATGCCAGAGTCTCAATCATAAAGAATACTTTCAAATGGCTATCTGTTAATACTTTGCCAGCGCCACCAGCTTTTCGAAAGAAAGAGGAGATTTATGGTGAGAGTTTCGAACGATACGGCTCGACTCTTAGAGAAGAACCGCCACGCAATAAACCAGCCAAATCAATTTCAAACATTGGCAGGAAGAAAAAGGAGGTACAAAATGGAACTGATTAAACAAGATTATGAACTGTTAAGTTTACTTAATCATTGTCGTTATATCACAACCAAACAAATTGTTCGGCTGTATTTCCCAGACAACACCCTTAAAACTGCCACAAGGCGAGCTAACCTTTTTACCAAGAAACTATCTAACTTAGGGCTCATCGTCCACCTTGAACGGCGAATTGGCGGTATACGTGCTGGGAGTGGCTCGTATATTTGGTATCTAACACACAAAGGGACTAAGGCGTTGCATGAGATTGAACCAAACGTCAAACTTCGTTTCAAAAATAAATATGAACCGACACAACATCATCTGAAACACCAACTCTTTGTTACGCAGATTTTCGTGGAGTTGAAAACCTTAGATTTAGAAAAGAAAATCACTCTCGAAACCTTTTCCTTTGAACCAAAATGTTGGCGGAGCTTTGCGACCCTACTCTCCAACTCTACACTGAAGCCCGACGCTTTCACAAAATTAACCGTTGGAGATTTCGAAGATAGCTATTTCTTCGAGGCGGATAACGCAACCGAACACCTTGGTAGAGTGGTTGTCAAGTGTAAACAGTATATTCAATATTTCAACACTGGAATTGAACAACGAGAAAATGAGATTTTCCCTTTGGTGATTTGGGTTGTACCAGATGAGAAACGTAAGCTGGCAATATTGAATCGTATCAAGGAGGATTTAAATGCTTACTGGGAACTCTTCACTGTTGTTACTTTAGAGGAATTACCTGATTTTATTCAAGGAGGACGTGATGAATAAAGAACAGAAACTTAAAATCGGCAAAGTGACAGTTGTGATAGTGCGAAAGTTTACAGGAAAAGATAGTCTTGAAAGGAAACTCCAACGCTTGATTCTGGAGAAAGGTTAACTGGACTTCCTAGCCCAACAGAGTTATCATGTCAGTGGGTTATAGGTGAATCGAAAGGAGCACGCTATGAACAAAAGTACATTGACAATTAAAGATATCAAAACACAGAATTTGAATAGTCTGCCGGACAGGATAACTGCACTCTATTGCCGTTTGTCTGCTGAAGATGCCAACGAGGGCGAGAGTAACTCTATTTCCAACCAGAAACAAATTCTCGCTCAAGTGGCTATGCGTGAAAATTTGCCAAATCCATTCTTCTTTGTGGACGATGGTTTCTCAGGTTCGAATGCTCAGAGACCAGATTTTCAACTGATGATAAACTTGGTTGAATCTGGTAAAATCCAAGCGGTTATCGTGAAAGATTTGAGCCGCCTCAGTCGAGATTACCTCTTAACTGGACAGCTAACAGAAATCACGTTTCCATCGAAAAATGTTCGCTTCATTTCTTTAAATGAGAATCTGGATAGCTCAAAAAGTAACAGTCAAGACGCTTATCTCGCACCTCTAGTATCCTTGTTTAACAACTGGTATTCGCTCCAATGTAGCGAAAAGATTAAGTTATCCAAGCACACCAAGGCAAAAACTGGCGAAAAAATCAGTTGGATTGCCCCATACGGCTATCTCAAAAATCCAGAAAATCCCAAAGAATGGATTATTGATGACTACGCCAGCCAAATTGTGAAACGAGTATTTAAGGAGTATTTAGCAGGAATGTCATTGATGGAAATTGCTCGCAGACTTCGAAAAGACAAGATTTTGACCCCTGCTAATTACAAGAAAAAATTAGGGCTTTCGAATTATCGGATTATTGAAACAGACCCTTATTACTGGAAAAATCAGATGATTTGCCAGATGCTCGAAAAGGAGGAATACACTGGGGCGACCATCAATTTGAAAACAGCAAAAGTTTCCTACAAACAACGGAGTTGTAGATTGCGACCTCGAGAAGATTGGTTGATTTTTCCAAACACTCACGAGGCAATTATCTCACAAGAAGATTTTGAAATGGCTCGTAAAATGCTCGGTCATAAGCGAGTTAGCCAGCGACACAATTGGAAAGATAAACCTGGTCACGAAAATCTATTTGCAGGTTTAGTATTCTGTGAGAATGGACACAAGCTTAGTTTTTGCCCACAACAGAAAAACGACATCAATCTTGACCACTATAAGTGTTATCACTACCGTCGGGCTGGCGATACCTGTTCTGGCTTACATTATCTTCGGAAAGAAGTTCTAGAGGAATTGGTTTTGAAAGACCTCCAGCAACTAATCTCAGCCACTCATTTTGACGAGAAACAGCTTCTTGCAAAGCTGAAATCTCGCTTTGATGTTCAAGAGATTAAGAAACAAGATAGCCTCCGTAAACAGTTATCTCGTTTCAAAAAGCGTTCGAAGGAGTTGGATACTATTATCCAAAAACTCTATGAAAAGCAACTGCTGGACGAGATTAGCGATGAGCGGTTTCGCAAGTTAGCAGATAGCTACGAGAGCGAGCAAGTTGAACTCAACCAGCAAATTGTAAAGCTTCAAGAGGTTTTGATTAGCCAAACTGAATCCAAGGAAAATGTCGACAAATTTATGCAAACCATTCGCCGATACACGAACCTTGAAACCTTGACGACTCAGTTAGTGAATGAGCTAATCGACAAAATTATCGTCCATCAGCCAACAGGACGTGGCAAGAACCGCCAAGTCATGATTGAACTTCATTACCGATTTATTGGAGAACTATAAAACGAGCGAGGTAAAACCTCGCTCGTAAACTAATAACAGATGGACTGCTCGGTGAGTGGTGGATATTATACCATGAAACCAAAGAAATTTTCTGATTAAGGATAATGACCGCACGCAAAAGACTTAAGAAAAATTTCTTAATCCCTTATATATTTTGATACAACAATTTCTCCAAATGTTTCACCGCATCTGCAAAGTGATCCACTACATACGTCGCCGCCTTTTGGATGTTCTTCGGAGCATATGCCATGCAGTAGGAAATATCGGATTTTTCAAAGACTGCAAACTAACTAATAAAAATAAAGAATGAGATAAACCGGAAATGTTCATTTTTCTAGTCTATCTCACTTTCATTTTATAAATCTAATACAAGCGAAAAGCTACTACCTTGTCCATATTCGCTCTGAACGAAGATATCTCCGCCTAGTTGATGTGCTAATTCACGTGCAATATAGAGCCCTAGACCGTGCCCGCCAGTTTTCATATTGCGAGAAGATTCTACCCGATAAAGTCGTTTAAATATTTTCTCCAAATCCTCTGACTTAATGCCCTGACCTTCATCTGCCACCGTTAAAGTCAAGCGCTTATTGTCAACCGCCGCATCAATAGTAAGCTTAGTGCCTGCTTCTGAATACTTAAAAGCATTGCTGACAAGATTGAGAATAATCCGCGAGAGTTTATCATAGTTGCTGATAATTTTTGCTGATTCTGGCTGCACTGAAATCTGAATATCTCGGTCTTCTTTATCAATCACCAATTGGAACTCCGACATAATATCAATCAAGAGCTTATCAAGGAAAATCTCTTCTTTTTCAAGCGGTACATCTGGCTGATTCATCGTATTCAGAGTGATAAAACTTAGCTCCTCGACCAGCTTATTCAACCGATCGGTCTGCCGACTGATGGTTTTGAGATAATACTGCTGCTCATCTGCCGCAATCACACCGTCTAGCATTCCTTCAACAGTTGCTTGAATAGATGTCAAAGGCGTTTTAATATCATGTGAAAGCTGAGCAATCATCAAGCCTTTTTCTTTTTCACTTTCTTCTAAAGAGGCAAATGTGTTTTGCAAATCAGTAGACATTTCATTAAAAGCATCTGCTAATTCTTTAAATTCTGTTGGGTTTTTAATTGTATTGACCGTTTCAAACTTCTTATCTGAAATACCTTTGATGAGCTGTTTTAATTTATCCAAAGAGAGGAAAACGCGGCTCAACAGCAAAAGACTGACCAATGCACCAGTAATACTTGCTAGAATACTAATTCCAATAATAAAATAAATATCACTTTTTGCAATCAGCATGGTGTTGACAGACCAGATGATTGCAACAACCGTGATCGTTGTGGAAATGAGGTATCCCACAATAATAAAGTGCTTTAATTTCATCTTACACCTCTATCTTATAGCCCAGTCCCCAAACAGTCTTAATCGTGGGTGTTTTTTCTGTACTGTATTTTGCTAAATCTTGCCGCAGAGCATGAATGTGTACGTTTAGCGTATTGGTGTCATCCACAAAATCTTCTCGCCAAACTTTTTCGTATAATTCTGTCTTTGAAAATACACGCTGAGGATTACTAGCAAGAATCCATAGTAGTTCAAACGATTTAAGGGTCATTATCAATGGTTGTCCGTGAACTGTCACTTTGCGTGTTTCATAATTTATCTCTAAATCTCCTAGTTGGAGTTTTTCATCTGCTCCCACACTGCGGTGAATGCGCCGCAAGATATTATGCACCCGCAACACCAACTCCCGCGGACTGAAAGGTTTGGTAATAAAATCATCCGCTCCCATACTGAGGGAATAAATTTTATCCGGTTCAGATGTTTTAGCAGTGATAAAAAGGAAAGGTTGCTCCGGAGCAAGATACTGCACTTCACCAATCAAATCATACCCGTCCATGTTGGGCATCATAATGTCGGTGACAATCAAATCAATCGGATATTTCTTAAAAAGCTCCAAAGCTTCCTGCCCATCATGCGCCACATTGACTTCATAACCTGCCTGTGTTAAATAACGCTTGTTAATCTCGGTAATCTCTACTTCATCATCTACTAACAAAATTCTCTTCGTCATTTTCTTACCTCTATTGTGAAAAATAGTGTTATACCACGAAAAAGTATAACACTATTTCTATACTTGATTCAAGCGTTATTGCTCACAAATGCGAGAATTACTTCTTTTCTCTGCGTTTCATGCCAACAAGTGCTAAAATAGCTGCTGCACTTAATCCAAGAAGTCCTAGGACTGTCAAGCCAAGAGAGGATTTTTGACCTGTATTAGGAAGCGATTTTTTGCTTGCTGTAGCTTGTCCACCTTTTGAAGTTGTTGCAGAAGGTGTGCCACCTTTATTTGAATGCTTGCTTCCGTCATGATCTGCTTTTTTACCTTGGTTTTGTACCTGATCATTTTGACCTTGTTGAGATTGTCCTTTAGAGTCCGCTTTCTTTTCACCTTTTAGGTTAATCGTCACAGATTTCGTCGCAATGACATTCTTCAAGTCCGCTTTGCCATCTTTGGTTGCTCCATACACTGTAACAGTCGCTTTATACAAATGTGTTCCATTGGCTTTTAACTGTTCTAACAGAGCTTTGTCTTGTTTACCTGCAGCATTACCGTCCAATGAAACTTGGTAGAAATATTGGCCTTTGCCTAAGCCCGCTAGTGGCAATAGACCTGGATGCTTAGCTGAGCCATTATCTGACCAGGGTGCTCCGTTTGATGATTTGAGCAGAAGACGAGTCAGCATACCATCACCACCAAAGAGTTCATACGGAATCACTTGATTGACACCGGCTGTAAATGGTCCAGGAAAGACTGCATTTTTCAAGTAGCTTGCTGGAACATCAATCTTATCTTTGATATTTTCTGAAACAGATTTCTTGATTTGTTCTGCTGTTGTTGTGCCATTTAAGTTCAATTTTACTTGACGAGTCGCAATCACATTGTTCAAGTCTGCCTTACCATCCTTAGTTGCACCGTAAACTGTGACGGTTGCGGTATAACTGTGTGTGCCGTTCGCTTTCAGTTGATCTAAGAGCGCTTTGCCTTGTTTACCTGCCGCATTACCATTGAGTGACACTTGATAGAAATATTTACCTTTTGGAATGTTGGCAAAGGGTAGTAAGCCAGCGTGTTTTGCCGTGCCGTTATCTGACCACGGTGCACCGTCTGAGGATTTCAACAAGAGACGTGTTAACATCCCATCACCACCGAAGAGTTCGTACGGAATGACTTCATTCACCCCTGCTGTAAAGGGACCAGGGTGGTTCGCGTTTTGTAAGAAGGAAGCTGGTACATCTGTACTGCCCTTGATATTATCCGCTACAGATTGCTTAGCTTGAGCAAGAGATGGATCTTCTTGCGCTTTTGGAGTTGCTTCTTTTACAACTGTTTCTGACGCCTTTTGGATTTTTTTCGCAGCTTCTGCAATGGATTTTCCTGCTTTGTTTTCTTTCGTAACTTCTTGTTTTTCTTGCACCTTTTTATCTGGTGTTTGAGTTGTTCTGCCAGACAAATCTTGTGAGGACTTAGTTGCATCTGGCGTTTCTTTCTTGTCAGCTGTTGTTTTTTCAGATTGTCCTACTTTCGAATTAAGTATGGATTTTCCAGAGTCTGTCGGACTATTTGACGGGGCTGTCGTGACCACCTTGTTTTGCGTACCAACTTGGGCATTTACCGGATTGCTAATAAGAATAAAGAATCCACTTGCCACAACTACGGACGCAACACCTACACTTAACCGACGGATAGACCATTTTGTATATTTTTCATTATTTGAACGATGATTTTTGTCAACCATATTATTTACTCCTTTGATTATTTTTAATGGTTGATTAAAGTTTACCAAGCTCTTATTAACTATCCGTAAGACAAAGTTAAAGTTTTTCTTAAATAAGCATTATTTCTTGCTTATTTATAGAATTTTCACATGTTGTGATATACTAGATTACATGAACAACATTTATTATTTTGTCCGTCACGCGCACTCAACTTACACACCTGACGAATGGACACGCCCTTTGTCACAAAAGGGACTCACTTCCCTCTCACAATTAAAAATACTAGAGAATAAGCCAATCTCTGCTATTTATTCTAGTCCTTACCAACGAGCAATTGAAACGATTGAGCCTTTGGCACTAACCTTTGGGCTTCCGATTCAACTTGATAAGCGATTGATTGAACGAAAACTAAGCAGTCAGCAGGTTTCCGACCAAACATTTGAAACTACACTCAAGCAACTTTGGCAAAATCCTGACAGTTCTCTACCGGGTGGCGAATCAAATCTCATAGCTCAAAACCGAGCTCTATCATTTCTGCAAGAATTAGAAGAAAATCACCAAGATGAACACATCATCATCAGTTCTCACGGCAATCTGATTTGTATCCTGCTCAGCTATTTTGATGGACAAATCCATTATGATTTTTGGAAACAACTGCCCATGCCCGCTATTTTAATATTAAAAGATGAAAAAGTATACTTGCAGTAAGATTCGAATCAACTTTATCTATCAGTCACAAATTATTTTTTCACTAGTGAAACTCCTAAACCATTCCTATTTAGTTTAGGAATTTTTATTTGACAAATGATTTTCCAATCACCTCAAACTCTTATACAGTTTTTTTGTGTTCATAAAAATGTTGACAACAATCCAAAATAAGTATATAATTTAAGTGTTCAAAAAATGAACAAAGGAGTGCGCCATGAATGACTTGTTTACTGTTTTATACGAACTTAATCAAAATAGATACTTGTCTCAACGAGAAATATCAGATAAAACTAATATTTCTCTAGGAAAAATTAACAATATCCTTAAATTATTAGAAGAAGAAAACTACTTGTTAATTGAAAAGAGAAAAAAGAATATTTATCATTTGACTGAAGCTGGCTTACAGCTATTGGAACGTTTCTTAAGAGAAGAACAGCAAAAAAAAATTTCACTGAGCAATGATAAAAAAGTTATCACGAATGCTGTCATCCTATTAGCTGGACAAGCACAAGAAATTAATATTCCTGTTGGATTACTACCTTTAGATAATGAAACCATTTTAGATAGAAGTATTCAATTATTGATTTCATCAGGTATTACCAATATCGTATTAGTTGTAGGTTTTGCCAAAGAAATGCTAATTCCGATTGAAAAAAAATATCCTCAGATACACATAGTTGTTAATCAACAATTTAAAACGACCGGAACAATGGCCTCTTTAGCAAAAGCAAAATCCTTTATAAATGATGATTTTTTACTGATTGAAGGAGATCTAGTATTCGAAGAACGTGGCTTGACACGACTTCTTCATTCTAACGATACTAGCAGTATTTTAATTACTAGTGTCCGAGAAAATTATGATGAAGCTATGGTTGAAATTCAAGGAGAACAAATTTCTAAGATAAGCAAAGATATCCATCAGTTTAATCATATTGATGGAGAGATGATTGGAATGTCTAAATTCTCTTTTCCTTTTTTTGAAAAAATGTTAACTATTTTTTCAAAAAATGAAAATCCTCTTGTTAATTATGAGTATATCATGATGGATGTTGCTAGAGATTATCGTTTAGGATATGTCCGCGTAGATGATTTTATCTGGGGAGAAATTGATGATCAATCACAGATAAAATCTGTCACACAAATTATTTACCCACGCATTCTTCAAAAAGAAAAACGATTAGAAATTGACACTGTTCGCACGTTCATAAAAGATAAACTAGATGTTACAGATAAAGATATTGATTTATTAGAAAGTGCCGGTGGCATGACCAATAAGAATTATAAGGTCATTCTAAATGGACAAGCTTTTATCGTCCGAATTGCTGGAAATGGGACTGATCGCTTTATTGATCGTACAGCTGAAAAAGAAAACAGCATCATTGCTCAAATTTTGGGACTTGATGTCGAGACAACTTATTTTGATGCTGAGACAGGAACTAAAATTAGTCAATTTATCACAGGTGCAGAAACACTGAATCCAGTAACAGCGGCTTATCCTAAAAATATGAAATTAACAACTAATTTACTGAGAAAACTACATCATTCTGGTTTAGAGTTCAGCAATGAATTTAATGTATTTAGAGAAATTGAAAAATATGAGCATTTAGCAGATGAAATGGCTGCCACTTATTATGAAGGATACCAGGTCTTACGACCTCTCGTTTTATCCTTGGAAAAAGATTTATTAAAAATGGGAATTGAAAAAAAACCATGCCATATTGATACTGTACCAGAAAATTTTGTTAAAGATAATCAAGGAAAAACTTTTTTAATTGACTGGGAATACTCTGGAATGAATGACCCTGTATGGGACTTAGCGAACCATAGTATTGAATGTAATTTTACAAATGCTCAGGAGCAACAGTTACTAGAAACTTACTATCAAACCAAAGAACTTCCTCCACTGATTGAATTAAAAGTTCTTGCTTATAAAATTTGTTCTGATTTTGTCTGGTCAGCTTGGACAATTTTTAAAGAAAGTAGAGGTGATAACTTTGGGAGTTATGGAAAAGACCGTCTGGAGCGCGCTTGGAAAAATATGACCTTGTATCAAGAAAAAAGAGAGGATTATCATGAACTCTTATCGTAAAGGAATTTTCAGTGGTTTATTATCGGGACTACTATGGGGAGCAGATACAGCTTTTAATGGATGGGTGTTACTCGCCGTTCCATTTTCATTGGTTGACAAACGTTTAGTGGCTGCATCGTTACTTCTAGCTTTTTTCCACGATTTATTTTCTGCTTTATATTTAACACTTTTGCAGGGTATAAAAGGTGAACTACGAACGACTATTTCAAAATTCAAACTCAAAAGTGCTTTATTTGTAATGTTTGCTGCTTTATTTGGCGGTCCTATTGGCATGCGTGCTTATTTATATGCCATTGATACAATTGGAGCTGGATATACTGCAAGTATCTCCGCTCTATATCCAGTTGTAGCTGCCGTTTTAGGAGCTCTATTTTTAAAGGATTATTTAACCAAAAAAGGATGGATAGGACTGCTTCTATCTGTACTAGCTATCAGTATATTAGGATATTCTCAGCTTAACTCTTTAAATGAACAAGCAGTTTGGGGTTTCATCGCGGCCTGTATTTGTGCTGGCGGTTGGGCATCAGAAAGCGTTATTTGCGCCTATGGTATGAAAGATGATATTACTCCAAAAGAAGCACTGCTCATACGGCAATGGGTATCCAGTATCGTTTACTTTTTCTTTATCGTTTTTGAAGGACATGCTTTGTTTAATTTTTACAGCGTATTAAGTCGTCCTATTACTTTTGCTATCATCGCCTTAGCGCTTATCGGTACTACATCCTACCTTTTCTACTATCAAGCTATTGATACAATCGGACCCGTCAAAGCAACAGGAATGAATGTCACCTACTCCATCTGGGCTATTATTTTTAGTATCTTACTAATTGGTGGACATTTTGACATAAAGTTGATTTTATGTAGTATCATGATTATCATCGGTACTCTTTTCATCTCAAAAGAGTGAACCATAACATTGTATAAATCAGAAAGTAGGTTATTATGAGAGCTATTATTTTAGCTGCTGGCATGGGAACTCGTCTCCGACCAATTACTCTAACGACTCCCAAATCTTTAATCAAGATAGGAGACGAAACCTTGATTGAACGACAAATCCATTTCTTACGAGAAAAAGGCATAGATGAAATTATTATTGTTACAGGTCACTTAGCCGAAAAATTTGAATTTTTAAAAGATAAATATCAAGTAACTTTAGTACATAATGACAAATATGCTATTTATAATAATTTTTATACAATGTATTTAGTCAAACAGTATCTATCAAATACTTATGTTATTGATGCCGATAATTATTTAGTTGATAATTTTTTGTCAAACAATCTAGAAACTTCTACTTATTTTTCTGCTTATAAAACAAATTTTAAGCAAGAATGGGTTCTTCACACCAATAGTGATTCTTTTGTGACAGATATCACTATTGAAGATGGAGAAGGACCTATTATGTGCGGAGTTTCCTATTGGAATTCTACAGATGGTGCTTTATTACAAGAAGCAATTGAAAAAAAATTTGAGTTAGGAAATTATGCAGATATTTATTGGGATAATATCGTTCTAGATCAGCTCCCTAACTTAAACGTTAAAATCCAATCTATTTCCCATAACAGTATTTTTGAAATTGATAGTCTAGAAGATTTGCAACATCTACATAATGTATTAGGATACTTCCAATATCAAAGTGATAAATAACGAATTCTTACAGAAAAAGAAGCAGAAAACTGTGTGCTGACTCCAAAATAATTGTTGAAAGGATTTGGTTTTGTATTGAACAGGACTCAATCCTTTTAATTTTGTTTTGATTCGCTTGTGATTGTAAGAATCATCCTTAAAATAATAGTCATCATCGAAAAGCATCATCATTACCAAACAACTATAGATTTGATTAAAAATTCTCTTCTTAGCTAAATATAATTTTTACATATAACTTACAAGAAACACAAAAAACAAATTGAAACACATGATATAATAAATTATATTATAAATTTAAAGGAAATATTACTATGTCTAAAATGAAAAAAACTACACTTATTATTGGTGGAGTCAGTTTGGCATTTTTAATGTCAGCAACTCCTGCATTGGCAATCACAACTCCGAACTCTTCCCAGCTATTACAACATAAACAGAACAATATAAATAAAGATATCACTATCAAAGTTTGGAAAACAGAAGATGAAGTTAAGTCTGGAAAGCCTTTATTTACTTATAGAACAACATTCAAAGGACAATTAGGGCAAAATTATATCTCTGAAATTTTAAAAAATATGAAAGATGATATCCTATCAAAAAAATTGTTACGCTCTTATGGATATAGTGCAGAAACTAAAGATTTTCACTTTTTTCTTGCTGACCTAGGTGGTTTAAATATTGGTGATAATGAGCGTACCCCTTATAAAATTGAAATAAAAACAAATAAGGACGGTACAAAATATCAAGAAGTGAGTTATACCACCCCTACAACATCCCCTCACTATTATTATACTGATAAAACAGGGAAAGAAGTAAGCGGCAAAACAATAGTCTCTCCAGATGATGCTATTTATGATACCTATCTTAATAAAAAACCTGTTCTCTTAACCAAGGATAGCAATCTTGTGGAACCAACTTCAGTTCTAAAAGAAAATCAACAAAAAACTTTCAATCTTAAACGCGGGAAAGACTTCTCAATCTATTTAGGGTATGGAAAAGATGTTCAAATAGACTGGGAGCAAGTTCGAAAACAGATACCAGAAGGCTTAACAGTAAAAGTTACGAAAAATGGTGGTGGTTCACAAATAACCGGTTCTCCTAAAAAAATAGGAAACTACACTGTTCCAATTACTCTAAGATTACCTAAAAAAAATAAAGTTACCGAAAATACTACTGTCAAACTCGTTTTCAATATTCAAGGAAAAAAGAATAGTTGGGAACAGGATGCTAAAGGTGATTGGTTCTACTACAAAGCAGATGGCACTCTAGCGAAAAACCAATGGATTAACAATACCTATTGGGTTGGGCAAGATGGTAAAATGGCGAGAAACGCTTGGGTTGACAATAACAAATACTACGTAGGGGCTGATGGTAAATGGGTGAAAGACGCTCATAAACCTGGCTGGCATAAAGATGCCAAAGGGGATTGGTTCTACTACAAAGCAGACGGCACTCCAGCGAAAAACCAATGGATTGACAATACCTATTGGGTCGGGCAAGATGGTAAAATGGCGAGAAATTCTTGGGTTGACAATGGTAGATACTATGTAGGAGCTGACGGTAAATGGGTTCCTAATTATTCTAAAAAGTCTTAATTGAATCATAAATTCGCTTTAAATCATAACCCCAAATCGTTAGCTTTAGGCTCTTTATCAACTGTGGTGGGTGAGGAAAAGCTAACATCGAGAAAGGACCATATTGGTCTTTTCTTTTTTAATGTTTAGCATGATGAAAACAGGCTTCTTAAAGTTTAAAAAATTTCTAAAGCCGAACCCCTAACACTTGATATCTTTAATAAGCTTGTTTGTAACTTCAAGTTTGGAGTTCAAATAATCTGATTCTAGTGCGCTTGTGATGTATTGTTTATGCTTAAGAAAAGTTTTAAAAACAATCTGAAAATAAGAATTGATGACAGCTAAGTTGTTATGGATTAGCTCAAAAAACTCAGCCACCCTCTTCTCTTAAAAGTGAAAAAGCAAAAATTGATAGAGATTATAGTAATTGGTGATCTCGTTTGAGAATCCTAGTGTTTTCTTAATAAATTCGTATGGCGAAAAGGTTTGACGGGAAGTCCCTGAATAGAAGGTATTGTGTGATAGTTTTCGACTGTCCTTTTGAAAGAGTCGCCAGTAATTCTTCAGGGATCGATAAGGCAATGATTTTTTGTCATACTGATTCATGATGGCAATGCATATCTTCAAGAATGTCTGACCTAGATGCTGGATAATCCAGTTTTTCTTGAATCTCAATGTGAATATTTTTTTCAAAAACGAATGAAATAGTCATATTAGAGTCTTTAATTCCGATTAATTCTGTGGTATTCTTAATAAGTTTCATGAGCAGCTTTCTAGCGTATTGTGTGGTGCTTTCATTATAATTCTTATGAGACTTTTTATGTGCACTCAAAAAGCTCTATAATTTCTATAGTGGATCTAACCACTATAGAAATTATAGAGCTTAAATATACTTCTTAGCATCACTAAATTTACTTGTTTGACTTACTATTATCACCTTATAACAATCACATTTGGAAGATAAGAATCAAAAAATTAAAACGCACATTCATTGGTAAGCGAAAATGCTCTTCTTACCAAGGTGAGATTGGAAAGAAAGCTGATAATCCAATTGAAAGCTTCAAGCTCCTACGAGCAATATTATACAGATATCACTGAGTTCTCCACTTCAGCAAGTCATCAAAAGTTATATTTCTCACCAATCTTGGATAGCTTTAACAGTGAAATTCTTGCCTATCATCTGTATACCTCAGAATAACCAAAATTGGCAATCCCACAGACAGTTTTATCATAATTTTCTTAGGTAAAAGGACATTCGTTTATCCATGATTTGAAAGGAGGATAGCTCCTCAGTTGTTTTTAATTTTAATATATAAATGTGAATAAGTAAAAATTAACTATCACATCTTCTTTAAATTCCACTGTAAATTATAAGAATGATGAGAGACTTGTTTTTCTTTAGGAGGCAATATCATATAATTTCCATATTCTGATTTTAAGATATTATCATAATCTTGAGGAACTTGAAATAGCTCACCATTAAATTCAAGAAAGTGACCTACACCAAATTTATCATATCGAAAAATACATTTTTTAGCATCCGAAGTTCCAGTTTCATAAGTAGCAATATAAAGACTTTTGTCAAAATCATATTGACTATTATGCTCTGTCAATTTTTGCATATAATGCAGACTCCCTCTCATTTTAAAAGGAAGATTTTTCAACCATCTTAACAATCCCTTTAATTTAGACATCGAAGAAGGAGCTAATTTCAAGCGAGACTTTTTCCAATATCTATAAAGCTTAAATGCTTCATCATAGTGTTTCACTGCAATATGATAATCATCTCCAGCACCATCCATCAAAAAGATATCAACATAAACACCTAACGGAACTGGTTCAATAATATCATAATCTTGAACGAGAAGTGTCCGTGTATCAACAATCTTAGGAAGTGGCACTTGAAACCGTTTATCTGTATCAGCAGATATGAGTTTATAATAGGGGTGTTGTTGTTCATTTAAAATTGCTAATAATTTTTTATAATCTTTCCTAGGCATCATAATATCAATATCATCATCCCAAGGAATAAATCCCTTGTGTCGTACTGCACCAATTAATGTACCATACGCTAGATAATAACGAATTTGATTCTCATCACACACTTTTTTAATAAACTGTAAGATACCAAATTCTAATTCTTGAACCTTAGTTAATGTAAATTGTTCCTGCATTTGTCTTCCTACTTTTATTTTAATGTAATTTTCTTAAAGTTCTCTTTTGAAAAAATCGTGCAAGAGCCAGCATTAAGCTACTTGACTTTAAATACTTTTTCATAAACAATAATCTACTATGATATAAAATCTCAAGTTGCTTACTTTTTTGACTAATCGATTTATTGATACTAACAGAATGCTCATGCCTATAGTAATCATCCAGAATTAACAATGATTTGTACCCTTTTTCTTTAAATTTAAATCCAAGAGTAGTTTCTTCTCCAAACAAAAACATTTCCTCATCATAACCATCTACTTCTAGAAATTTATCTGTATCATAAAGTAACAAAGCACCTGGAACACAATCAACATACTGCTCAGATTTACTAAAATCCAACACATCATTTGTTGGAAAAAAACGTGCAAGCTTACTTGAGTTTAAAATGGCATATTCAAATGAAGTTGGAACTCTCCAAGACAAATCGTGAATCGGCTGATCATTGATATCGTGTTGAATGGCAGAAATCAAAGCTAACTGAGGTTGCTTCTCCATCGTCATAACAAATCTTTGAATAAGATCATTAGAAAAGACGACATCCGGATTAGATAAAAGAACATATTTAGAATTAAACTGCTCTTTAATATATCTTGTTCCAACATTGTTTCCATAGCCATAACCACCATTTTTATCGGTCTTTATAACCATAACTTTTTCAGAAACTAAAGATTGCAAATTTGAAAAAGAATCGTCTGTTGAGCAGTTATCCACAACAAGAATATGATCAAAGACAGGATAATTTTCAATCTCTGTTACTAATTTTTTCACAGTCTTTGCATCATTGTAATTTAAAATCATGCATGAACAAGTGTCCATCATCTATCCTCGCTTTCTTATAACCATCGTTTTTAAACTATCTAATGTTTCACTTGCTAACTTTTCTCTGAATAAAAGAAGTAACACCCCATACACTCCTACAAACAAGACGCCATACACTACACACGCAAAGAAAGCTACTTTGACTAAAATATTATACTTCATCACTAACACTACTCCCGATGCGATAAGGGTAGATGATATTGCAATGAGTAATTCTCTCTTTTCAAAAGTTCGACTGACAATATCTTTTAAGGCTTTCACATGAACAGATAGAACGGCTAATTCTGCTAGTGTCGAGGCAACTGCCGCTCCTACTCCTCCCAAAGCAGGAATCATTAAAGAGTTTAATCCTAAATTAACAATTACCCCTGCAAGCGCTCCGATAACAGTATATTTCTCTTTTCCCAGAGGGATTAGTAACTGCCAGGCGGTTACGCTACTCAAGCCGATAAAAATCAAAGATGGCATTAGAAATTGTAACATGGGTATGGCAGGTAAATAATCTTTCCCTGCCAATACTACAATAATCTCTTTCGCTAAAATAATAATTAAAAAACACATTGGTATAGCAGAAATGATAATAAACTCAAAGGATTTCCTTATCATCTGCTCAAAGTTTTTCCGTCCTTCATTCTTTAAAACATACGAAATCTTTGGTAACATCACTGCTCCTAGGGCGGTAATCAAACTTACTAAAATATTTTGTATTTTGATTGCTGCTGAGTAGTAACCCACACTTTCATTAGCCTTAATAAAGCCGAGCATTACCTGATCAAGACTTGTAAAGATAACGGTCGTCGCATTGTATAAGAAGAGTGTTACAATCGGTGCTAAGTGAATGAGCAGTTCATACTTTTGATGTCTTTTAATACCTAAATCAACATATTTTGATAATTTCAATGCATTTAGAATATTTGAACCAACTGAAGCAAAAACATTTATTCCTGCATACAAAATATAATCAGATGGCTTGTGAACAAACACAAACATTAAAATAATTGAAATGATTTTAAATGAAATATTTCTGATTGTAATGTACTGATACTGCTCAATTGCTTGATAAAACCATTCCACTCCTAGCATATTAAACAGAATTGTCAACGATGTAATAGAAAACAATAAAGTTTCACTTGAGAAACGTGGAATTGTTATTACTAACACCACAAATACTAAATATGATAGTAAAGTACAAATGGAATTAATAGTCAATAATTCTGTGACTACTTTTGATAATTTTTCTCTGTTATCTCTAACCTCAGCACATTTCCGAATACCATAAGAAGGAATTCCCATTGAAGCAACTAACGAGAAATAACTGACTACTGAACTGGCAAAAGCAATTTTCCCATTTGCAGCGCTAAGTAATACCCTAGAAACATATGGAAATGTAATTAAAGGAAAAATTACTCCAGACATTTTCAGAATGATATTCATTAAGAAATTGTATCTTACAGATTTTACTTTAAATTTCTCTTCCATAAGTTCCTTTCTCTTCAACTTTTTCTAATGTTTGATTAGAAATTGCGCTTGAAACCTTAGCATCTAAAAAACTATAAATTGCTAAATAAAACGGCACATCAAAAATTCTTTGCCTATCAAAAATATTTAACAACAAGCATGAACCAACTAAGTAAATTGTTAAACCAAGAGAATACAACAGATAATCTCTATTTGCTTGTTTAAAACACTTTATTGTGACTTGAATAGCCTTTATAAACAGAAAAATATGTGTTACTATAGTAAATAGTCCAATCTGTACAAATGTTCCTAGTATGCCTAAATCATCAAGATAATAAATGCTCCACTGGTTTCTAGCCATTAAAGCATCTACCATATAGTTTCCTTTAAGTAAAAATCCCAAACCAAAATAGGCTTTTTTTTGAGCCATAATAGATAAATAATGGTCCACTCCTTGAAATCTAACCACTGTCGATGCTCCATATTGACCACTAGTTGAAATTTTATCTACAAAGGCTTCTAATAATTGAGAATTAAACATCAACATTCCAAACAGGCATATAAACAAGAGTGTTTTTAACAAAAAACCGCCTTTTGTCTTAGTTTTATAAAAACTGTATATCGCACCGACTGTTAAAACAGAAATAAAAGTCTGAAAGCGAACACGCGTAACAACTAGTAGAAATAAAATCATGAAAGCTAAGAGACATTTATAAATCAATCCCTTCATTCTGTTATTTAAAGATTGAACTGCAACAAAGACTAGAGTTATCCCATAAAGCATACCGGATTCTATTCTCTGAAAACCATCTCTAATCCATTCTTCATACTGGAATAACAATCTTGAAAAATAAATCTGTCCTCTAAAGTTATACATCGCCCAACTAAACATTCTTATGAACAACATAAACAAAACGATCTTTGAAACAAGAGATAAGAAGCCTTGTATTGAATCATCTGTATGAAAAATAAATATAATCGGGAATGCTATTATGGGGAGCAGATACTCCAATAAAACATTTTTAATTAATTGTTCCCACGAATAGCCATAAGTCATATGCGAAAATACTAGCATTATAGCGATTACTAAAAGATAAAGAAAAAAATAATGATTTAAAAATCTCAGTTCTCTTCTCAATTCGGTACTTTTATTTAATAAAATAGGAATACAAAGTAAAATAGAAACTAGTATAATAATAATTCTTTGAGTAAAGGCCCCAATTATCTCAATAGGAAAAAGCAAGGGAACTCCCACCATAAAGGCCACAAAGATTACAACAATCGCCTTATATAAAGATGATAGTTTGACCATTGATAAATTCCTACCCCTCTATAATATCCTGAACAATTTTATCCAGATTATCTTTTTCAAAAAACTTCAAGCAATTATTTCTCATTTCATCATGGTGTTCGTCAATATATTCAACACACTCTAAAATAGACTTTGATGTCATATCTTTCGCACATTTCCCAATACCATACTGCTCAAAAGGTCTTAATAGGCCTAAAACATTTGTTCCAACCATAGGAACGCCAAATGCGCTATATTCGTAAATTTTATTTGGAGCACAATAGAGGGCATTGATTTCAGGATGTAATTTCGATTGTGTTGGAACATATGGAGCCAAGCCAATATGAGCATATTGAATAAACTCTAAATGAGATGGAGCAATATGATAACCTAAATAAACAATGTTAGGATTTTCATCCAACAATTTATTTAAATAAGTCTCACCAGATGCACTTCGACCGATTACATACAAGACATAATCTTCACGACTCCGGATTGCAGCTGCAAATTCTTCTATATTTCTCTCTGGAGTAATAATACCTGAATATAGAATAATCTTTCTTGTCTCGCTTTTGATTTTTTCTAATGCTTCTTGAGTGGATTGAGATAATTCTCCACGATTTATAGAGTATGGTTTATTCGGTAAAACAGTTGGCACTTCCTTTAAATTCCACCAAGCCTGTTGAATAAAAGCTCTATCCAAGTTCGGCACAACAACTCTGTAAGCTTTTCTAGCATATTCGTCAATTGGAAAATCCAAGGCTTTGATATTAGTAAAATGAGGAAAACGTTGAATTAGCTCCATCAGCTGCATCACATGCTTATACTCAAATAATTGCTTGCCTAGTACTTTAATAGCAACATCAGTAGTCGTCCAAAGAATATCTGACGTTTTCATTGATGTTGTAACGACTGCTCTAATTATTTTTCGATTTGAAAAGACTCGAACAAACTTCGATTTCACACCTGAACCAAGATCGTAAGGAATACGAATATAATTGAAATCACTATTATTTTGCATGATTTCTGGCACTCTATTTTCTTCAGTCGCACTAATCAAGTCAACTTTTACATGATTATGCAAAAGATTCTCAATGAGATTAATTACTGGTGGATACCACAAAAAATCTCCTATATGTACAACTGTAATTTTATTATGTTTATTCATCTAACAACCCATTTATTTAATAAATTATAAAAATACTACAAATTTTTTAATTATTCTATTCCATATCATCATTATTTTATAAATGACTTTCTAAAATCTTAACAATTTTTTCGCTAGCAAATCCATCACCATAAGGATTGCTTGCTCTACTCATTTGATTATAAACTTCCTGATTTGTTAATAATTTAGTGAACTCTTCATAAATTGTCTGTTCCTGAGTTCCAACAAGTTTTAAGGTTCCGGCTTCTACCCCTTCTGGACGTTCTGTAGTATCTCGCATCACTAAAACTGGTTTCCCAAGAGAAGGAGCTTCTTCTTGAACACCTCCAGAATCTGTTAAAATCATGTAAGATTGCTTCATAAAATTATGAAAATCAATAACTTCCAAGGGTTCAATAAGCTTTATTCGTGTTTCATTGCCGAATATTTTCTTAGCAATTTCACGTACCTTAGGGTTTTTATGTATTGGATAGAGAATCTTAACGTCTTTGTGCTCTTCTAAAACTCTCTTAACAGCTTTGAACATATTTTCCATAGGTATTCCTAAATTTTCACGTCTATGAGCCGTTAAAAGAATTAACTTGCTATCATTTACCCAATCCAAAATTGGATTCGTATAAGATTCAGTAATGGTTGTACGTAAGGCATCAATAGCCGTATTGCCAGTAACAAAAATTGTTGATTCTTTCTTACCTTCTTGTAACAGATTTTTCTTAGCTTGATCTGTTGGAGCGAAATTAAAATCTGAAACGATAGAAACAGCCTGTCTATTAAATTCTTCTGGAAACGGACTTTGAAGATTATAAGTTCGCAAACCAGCTTCCACATGCCCAACTTTAATATTTGAATAGAAGGCAGCTAATGAAGTAGCAAATGTTGTTGTCGTATCACCATGAACTAAAACAATATCCGGCTTTTCAATTTCTAAAACAGGTTTAATTTTTTCTAAGATAGCCACTGTTATACTAAAAAGTGTTTGCCTCTCTTTCATGATGTCCAAATCATAATCAGGAACTATATCAAAAACATCCAACACTTGTTGTAACATTTCCCTGTGTTGTCCAGTCACACAAACAAGCGTTTCAATCTTATTACTTTTCTTTAGTTCTTTAACCAACGGACACATTTTGATGGCCTCAGGGCGTGTCCCAAAAACCAACATTACTTTTCTCATAAGTTATTCCCTTCCTTAAGCCAATTTATACAACTATTTTCTATAGACAATCTTTTAAGTTCGTGCAATTTCTATTTTTCAAACATGGATTTATTAGGATAACGATCTTGAAAAGCCTGCAAGATTACTTTCTTCGATTCTTCAAAATTATCAACCTCACCGTCATTCAAACAAATTAAGCTATGCTTGCTAAACTTAATGTCTTCAACAATTACAGTTAAATCACTATATATATTGTAATATTTACCAAAACTTTCTTTTCTAGGAATAAACTTTCCTTGACAAAGTTGCCAATAACGCATTAACCAATGGTTAATATCTTGATTTGTCCTAAATTTATGACTAGATGTTTCTTCTAATAGCTCTTTCTCTTTTTCCCATACCATATAAAATGTAGATTTTTTATAACTGACAGGAATATGAGAATCATAAAATCCTAATATGCTTTTCCAAGGTAATACACAAAAATTTTTTATTAAATGTTTACCATATTTTAAATTAAAAAATTTAAAAAAATTCTTTTTAATTACCTGTCTAGCATTAAAATAATCATTGATAATTTCTACATTGTTCAGCACTATACTCCCAATCGTCCCCCTACTTGGAACAATAGGACTAAATATTCCTGTATCTCTTGGATTACTATCTTCAAAAAAATCTTCAGGTCTAACTGATTTGTTTATTAGCATATCGTCATTAAATAACACAAAGTATTCTGACAAATCGCCAATGTTGCTAATATTCAACTCAATTACATTAGAATTAAAAGTAGGCAAATACTTTTCATCAATATAATCTTTATGACGAATATGTACTAATTTTTCACAACTTAAATCCAGCCATTCAGGTATATGACCTTCAGTTATTAAAAAAATTTTGTTGACCCAAGGTGCATTTTGTTCAACTGCGCGAAACCAATATTTCATAAACTCCCAGTCACGATAACGCGCGTCAGAGTTCATGATTTGATTCTCACTATCTGTTGCAAACATGGTTTTACTTTTTTTCCATACTGGGTCATTCCCATTAACCCATGTCACAACAAAATCAATTTTTTCTATCATTTCCTTACCCTCAATTTTCTAGATGTCTAATAACCTCTCCATTAATTGTAAAGATGTATAATGATTATTATATAAAGATTGAGAGACTTTTGTTCGTTCAATCACTTCACTGTCTGAAGGCTTAAAATTATCCAATAAACTTGCCAAAGACTCATGATCTTCTGAAGGATAAAAAAGTACAGAGCTCTCATCTACGTAGTCCCTAACTGATGGAATATCATTTACAATGATTGGAACTCCAAGTGACATTGCTTGCAACATTACCATATGTCCAGCAGATAGGTTAATATCTTTCAAAGATAACACCAAAGCTTCTGAATGATGCATAACATCTCCAAATGTCTCTACAACTACATCTGATAATACTTGAACTTTTGAATCATGCGCTGGTACTTTCCAAGGTTGAGTAGCAATCACACAAGGTAAGGTATTGTCAGATTTTTCAACGGCTTTAACAAGCGTTTCATAATCACGATTACTTCCTCCCCCTGAGAAAAAGAATTTTTCAGGAAGTTTACCTTGATAAGAGTCATTATTTTCATAATCTAAACCATAATGTATAAACTTAAATTTCTCTTGATATTTAGGAAAAATCTCTGAGTAATACTCAACTTCTTTGTTGCTATACACCACTACACGATTTACATTTTTTAATGTTCTATTCACCAAATACTTTCTCAAATTATAATAAATTTTATTTCTTTTGGGTTCAAAAAGAAAACCAGCTAGCGTAATATCAATTCCTTTATCATTAAACAAACCTAAAAATATGCCTACCAGAGGATTTAAACAAACAATTTTTTTTACATCTTTTTCAATTAATTTCTTAGCATAATTATAAGACTTTTTCCACATTAGAAAATGATAAAAAGGACTACCAACAATTTTGAAATTTCTAACTTTTCGAATCAATGGAGTTTCATAAGTAGTAATAACTACTTCACTACCTCCTTCTAAAGATTCATAAAATTCTTTCAAGTCTCTTCGAATTTCACTATCCAATATTATTAAATTTTTCATTAGTTAATTATCTCCCTCAAAATTTATACTAAATTTAGAATCGCTTTATACTTATCTTTAATTTATTATAGCAACCAACAAACTTATTTTCATTAGCTAAGATGATTCTTTCATCTTTAAAACAATACTATACAAAGCTACCTCCCGTTTTTGTTACAAAGGTGTGGTATAAGTAACATTGTCTTAGTATAAATCTTTTCTAAAACCATTGCGGTCACATATGAAATAAAAACTAATAATAGAAATACTAACAATGCAATTCTTGGTGAATATATTAAACTTGGTATTAGTTTATAACAGTAAAAACTGTGTGTCAACCACATGAACATACTACGATTACCAAGTTCCCTTAGAAATTTTTTTGCATGTTTCTTATTAGAAAGGGCATATTTAAAATATAAAATAAAAGCCGGACATATCAAACTCATAGAACTAGGTATTCGTGCTCCAATTATTAAGAGAAAGAAAAATATGAATAGTAAAAATAATAGTCCAATTATATTAGCAAATTTTTTACAAAAATAATCTATTCTTTCCATCACTATTGTTTCATACCTAGTGACTATAAAACCTATACCAAATGCAATAATAGGGGTGAAATTAGGAACAAAAATAAAAAAAGAATTTGAAGCAAGTAATCTATATCCTACAAAATGAAATACTGATAAAGTAACAGTTAGTAATAAAATTTTTATAGAAGATATTTTATAAAGAAAAGGTGTTATTAATAATAAAAATATATATAGAGTCACAAACCACCATTCTCCATTATAGCTTGTTTTTAAAGCAGTCAGATTAAAAAATAGGCTTAGGGGTGTGATCTCTACTTTCCCAACTAAGAAAGTAATTGGAATAAAAAGAACAAAAACTAGCCAATATCGTAGATAAAAATCTTTGATTCTATTAAAAAAATCATTAACAGTTTTTTTCTTTGTTTTAGCAAGCCCATATCCACTAATAAACAAAAAAATTGGAACACAAACATTACCAAATTTTGCTAACGTAACCGTAAAGTTGGAATAGTGTAAACCATTCGGAATTCTATCTGAAAATACAAAAAGATGATGAAATAGCATTAGCAAAATTGCAATTCCTTTGATTTCTTGACTTTCCTCACGAGTTAAAAACACAGTTATTTTACCTACTTTCTCAAACTCTTTCCACCTTTGTTCAACTAATATATAACATTGAAGTACCTATATTTATACTAATCTTCTGTCTATGTCGATTCAACTATTCTTTAAACTTTAAATAATTAATAAATTTTTATAAAGAACAAAATAAACTATACTTAACAATTAAATTATTTTTAATCGTTTCGTTATTCCGACAATTTTTCATATTGATTTGAAAAATTATTTATATAGCTCTCCAGAGAAAACATCTCTTTCTGACGTTTCATCGAAGTTTGTCCAAATTCGCTGATTTTTTCTGGATTATCTATTAAATTCTGAATAAGTCGAGATAAAGCTTCAAAATCATTTGGTTTCGCTAACAAACCATTGATATCTTCTTCTACCATTTCACAAACACCACCATGTCGATAGCCTACAATCGGCTTTCCACATGCCATTGCTTCTAGCACTACTGTTGGTAGCGGATCTGGATTGGTACTTGGAAGCACAAAAATGTCAAACATATTATATAGCTCATTCGTATTAGCGTAATAATCAATACGCTTAATCTGTTCAGCTACTGGTAGGGAAGCAATTCTTGCATCCAACTCTTGCACGCGCCATTCTTCACCCTCAAAAGCACTCCCTGCTAGGAAAGCTACTATGTTAGAGTTACCTTTCAAAATCGGAATTACTGCATCTAAAAAATCATTCTGACCTTTCCATGCATTCACGCGTCCTATCATTCCAATAACCATGGAAGTCTGATCAATCTCAAATTGTTCCCGAATAGATTGATTATCTTTTGGATAATAAGTAGCATTATCCACTCCATTGTAAATGACAGAAATTTGCTCTTTATTCACAAAACGAGATGCCAATACATGATTTGCAACTGCTTCTGAAACTGTGATAATTCTATCAGCATATCGTCCCATTAGAATATTAATGAAATCAGAAACAAATTTAGGTCTAACAATGATTTCATGAACATGCCATAAAAGAGGCAACTTCAACTTCCGTTTGAGGTAAATTCCTTCCAAAACAGCCGTTGTATTATTATGAACAAGGTCAATCTGATGTTGTTTCGCATAAGTGGCAATCTTTTTAGCATAGCGATGATAGGAGCGGATATAGTCAATCATGCCTTTGGGATTAAAATATTTCCGTCGAAGAATAGGATATTCTATAACTTCAACTTTAGCACCCACTTGACGCAAAGCTTCAACTAAAACACCTTTGTTTGGTAAAATCACATGTGCTTCAAATTCTTGCTTATCCAGTCCTTTAATTAACTCTAATAAGACCTTATCTGCTCCATACATTTCTGCACCTGCATGTAAGTATAAAATCCTCTTCATTACCTATCCCTTAAACACCTTTTCATACTCACTAACAATCTTCTCCCAAGTAAAAGATTGATTGATTCGCTGGCTTGATTGATAATCTAATTTTTCAATTGCTGTGTTATCCAACTGCTCTGCTTTATCAATAATCTGAGCTAGTTCATCCTTCTTCCAATACATCACCCCATCTTCTCCGACCTCACGATTAAATCCAACATCAAGCAGAAGATTGAGCTTCATTGAAGACAGTGCTTCTAACAAAGACGGATTGGTTCCACCAACTTCATGACCATGGAGGTAAGCAAAAGCATGCTCACGGATATACTTGAGCAACTCTTGGTCATAAACCGTCCCAACAAACTTGACACGTGGGTCTTTGTCAAAACCAGTCTCTTGACGCAGTTTCTCATAAAACTTATTTTGCTCAACATTGGTAATCAAGACAAAATCTTTCTTAGAGTTAGACTTCATAAAACCACGAAGCATAGCTTCATAATTATTTTCTGGTACGAAGCGTCCAACTACAAGATAATATTCATTCTCACGGACACCTTTTTCATCATACCAAGAACGCACTTTTTCATCTGAGGATGTCAGTTGTGATCTAGTTGTGTCAGTCCCATAAGCAATATAAGTTGTATTTGGTTGATAACGAGTATAGTCCGTTTGGATATACTTTTCGATATTCTTACTATCACAAATCAAAAGGTCTGCGTGCTTCACCATAAGGCGTTCGGAATGTTTCCAATATTTACGAACAGGCAAACTCCATTTAGCTCGTAGCCACTCATGTCCATCTGGATTAACCATCAAAGTGCCCCCAAGAGCTTTGATTTTCTTTTTTAGATTTGAAATAAATGGACCAATTCGACAGGCTAAAATGTAAAATACTGGTGCTTCGTCCTTATTTTTCTTTGCTATTTCAATTGCCTTGTTGAGGGCAGCAATATCATAAACGATTGCACGAGCCGGTCCAATATTCGGAACATCAATGTTAAAGCATGTGGCACCATTATGTTCAAAAACATCCTCTGTGATTCCAGACTTAGCTGAGTTTTCACGCATACAAGCGACATAATATTGAATGTCTTTATCCTTTTGAAACTCTGTTAATTTCTCTACAAAAGTTTCAAATCCGCCATATTTAGCTGGTATTCCTTTAGAACCGATAATATAAACTGTTTTTCCCATTCTCTCTTCCATCATAAATAGAGAGGAGGAAGTAGAACTACTTCGCTCCGTCTTTCATTAGTACAACTTTAATTGTTTTGAGTAAGATTTTAATATCTGACCAAATGGTCCAACCGTCAATATAAGCGACATCCAGTTTGACGACTTCGTTAAAATCCGTAATGCTACTACGACCACTGATTTGCCATAAGCCAGTGATTCCTGGTTTAAAGCTCAATCGCCGCTTTTGCTCTGGTGTGTATTGCTCATATTCGTCTTTGGTAGGTGGTCGTGTTCCGACAAGGCTCATATCGCCTTTGAGGACATTATAAAACTGCGGTAGTTCATCTAGACTGGTTTTCCGAATGAATTTTCCAATAGGTGTAATACGTGGGTCATCATCCATTTTGAACATCCCACCACTCATGGTATTATGTGCCATCAGCTCTTTTTTGCGCTCCTCGGCATCTACATACATAGAGCGAAATTTGTAAAATTTAAAAATCCGACCGTTTTTTCCAACACGTTCTTGAACAAAAATTGCTGGTCCGCCATCTTTACGAATCATTGGAACTAGGAAAAGCGCTGCAATTCCACATATAAGAAGTCCAAAGAGAGAACCAATGACATCCAAAACTCTTTTAGCAATGACGTGGCTATAATTGTAGAAATTTGTTGAAAAAGTGACCACGCTAAAGCCAGCAATTTCTTGAAGCTTCTTCTCACCAATTTGAAAATCCAAGGCGTTAATATTCACATTAACAGTGATTCCCATATTCTCAAACTGAATAACCAAGTCTTCAATGGAATAGTAATCGCTCGGCAAGCTAATAAAAACTTCATCTACAACAGAGCGAGTTGCAAATTCGATGAGACGTTCTTTTGGTATTGTTTGAATTGTCGGATGTTGGTAACGCGAGTTATCAAATACTGAGATAGCTACTATACATTCATTAAATGTGCGTGCTTCGGTTAATTGCTTTAAAATTCTGTCTAGACGATTAGAAACCGTAATGATGAGTACTTTTTTACTGCTTTTTAATCTTGGATGTACTCGTGCATAATATTGCTTGATTAATAGATTAATGCAATAAACACCCAAAGCATTCAACAAGATAAAAAAGATGAGATTGCTACGGGATAATGAAAAGTTGCCTCCCAGCATAAAAGAAGAGAATGTGATAATGACTGCATAAAAAGCACTGTATTTCAGTGTCTCGGTAAGTTCAATTAAATAGCCACGTTGAAAAAAATGATAGTTATAATTACTAATATAAAAAGCAACAATATGTAGCAACATTAACATCACAATTTCTTTATTAGTTAGACTAAAGTTTGAAATTAAATTTATGATTGTAATCACAACAAAAACTGCAACTAGTTGAATAAAAGCAATTCCTGTTTTTTGAAACTCATTTCTATTTTCAAACATCCCTACTCCTAAATGCTAATCTCTACTTTTTCTTTCCGTAATTTCCGTAATTGCCATAATTTCCATAGGAGCCATATTTTTCTAACTGTGTATCATATTTATTTAGAATAACTCCCAAAAATGGTGTTCCGGTTTGCTCTAATTGTTCTTTTGCCTTTTGCAATGTTTTCCGTTTTACATTTCCTGACTCGACGACTAAAACGCTAGCATCACATTTTTGAGCAATGATAGCCGCATCAATGACCAGTCCAATCGGTGGGGTATCAACAACGATATAATCATAATGGTTTCTGAGAATATCAATCATGATACCAAAGTTTTTACTTTGCAATAAAGCTGTTGGATTGGGTGAGACTTGTCCAGCTTCAATCACAAATAGATTGTCAATATTTGTTTCGCATAAACCGTTTGACAAATCTGTCGCACCAGCTAGATAATCTGTCAGACCTGTGATTTTATCACGCGTTTTAAAAATCCCTGACATGACAGAGTTACGAATATCTGCGTCAATTAGTAAAGTATTATATCCTGAACGTGCAAAAGCAATGGCTAGATTTGTAGAAGTCGTTGACTTCCCTTCTCCGGACTGCACAGAAGTGACAGCAATGACCTTAATATTATCCCCACTAAGCTGAATATTAGTTCTTAAGGCATTGTAGTATTCTTCTGTTTTCTTTATCGTTTTTTCTTTATTTTTAGCTAATTCTAAACTCGGCATTATTTTCCCCTCTTATAGTTTATTCATATTTGGCACAACTCCAAGAAGAGTAATTCCCAGCGCTTCTTCCACATCTTCTGGCTTTTTCACTCGGTCATCTAACACTTCAACGACAAGAATCACAACTGAGATTAAAACCCCGCCTGCAAGAAAACCAATCAAGGTATTGCGTCTAATATTTGGTGAAGAAGGGGAATTTGGTACTTCTGCCTCTTCTAACGTTGTTACATCGGATACTTTGGTAACAGCAATAATTTTTTCAGCTGCAATTTGACGCAAACTATTAGCAATACGCGCAGCTTCTTTGGCATCCCCATCTGAAACAGCGATAGACACAATACGCGTATCCGTTGGGACAGTGACATTGATTTTTTTAGCTAATGCGCTTGGTTGTACATTTAACTTCAAGTCATCAATCACTTTTGCTAACACATCTTGAGATAAAATAATTTCTTTGTAGTCTTTTACCAAGTATGTCCCAGCTTGAAGGTCTTGATTGGTAAGAGTAGAATTTTCATTGGCTTGTCGATTTACAACGTAAATACGAGTTGTACTAGTATAATTCGGCTTTATAATAAAGGTACTATAGCCTAAAGCAACAATAGCCATTGCAAAAGCGGTCACAATGATGAGAAATTTTCGTCTCCACAGGGTCTTAACTAATGATAGAACATCAATTTCCACCGTCTGATTATCTTGATTTTTCATTTCTTCTCCTAAATTAATTCGTCTTTTAATAATATTTCTTGATTTTCGCGAAATAGTGCATCAGCATATGCTTTGCCATACTTTTTAGAGATAATTTGGTAGGCTTCCTGCATATAAGGAGGACGTGGACCTAAATTGTGCATATCACTCGCCACAAAGTGCACTAAATCCTGCTCCATAAAGAATTGTGCCCGCTTCTTCATGAATTTATACTTTTCACCAAATAACTTCGGTTTGAGGACGCTGGAGCTGTTGATTTGCATATAACAACCCATGTTAATCAAATCCTGCACTTTTTTCGTTTCATTCTCCAAGCAATGATAACGCTCAATATGAGCTACAACTGGTGTAATTCCTAAACGGAGCACATTGTTTAAAGCGCTGTGGATTTCCCTATATGGTGTCGTCATACTAAATTCAATTAAAGCATAACTCGTTCCGCCTAAAGTTGGGATGATTTTCTTATCGAGTTTTTCTAAAATATCGCTGGTATAATAAATTTCAGCCCCGTACAAAATAGTGAGATCATCTGCTACTTCTTTAGCGATTTGCTGAACTTCATGAAAGTTTGCTGCGATTTTTTCTTCAGGTGTTTCAAACATCCCTTTTCTACGATGAGACGTTGAAACAATCGTTCGAACTCCTTGACGGTAACTCTCTGTCAAAAGCTCTCGTGTGTCCTGACGTGTCTTGGGGCCGTCATCCACATCAAACACAATGTGCGAATGAATATCGATCAATCTTATTTCCCTTCCATCACTTTCTGAATTGCCACTTTGGCTGCATTCAAGCTATCTTGATTTAACTCCATCATGTAAAGATTGGCATCCGGCATGGCATAAGACGGAAGGTCCGTCCGACCTTCTCCTGTAACCGCCTGAGAAGTCACGGTATAACTACCACCAGATTCCAGTTGCGTGTTGATTAGACTCATCATGGTTTCAAGACTCATATTGGTTTGAACTGAATCTTGTAGTCCTGAAATAATAGCATTGTAATTCTTCAAAGCGCTTGTTGAAGTCAATTTTTTAATAATAGCCGCAATGACCTTTTCTTGGTTTTTACCACGGTCATTATCGCCACCACTCAATGAATAGCGTTCTCGCACAAAGCCTAGAGCCTGCTCAGAATTTAGATGAACATCTCCTACACCAAAATGATAATTACCGTGTAAGCTTGTGAACTCTTGATCATTATACACGTCAATACCACCTAGCAAATCCACGAGTTTAAGGAAAGAAGTGAAATTGAGACGAACATAATAATTTGTTTTAATGCCATAGAGATTTTCCAATGTATGAATAGACGCTTCCACGCCATAAATACCAGCATGCGTTAATTTATCATTTTGATTATTGCCACCATCAGCAATCGGCACATAGGCATCACGCGGTGTTGTTGTCAACAACACTTTCTTCGTTTTGCGATTCACCGTCATGATAATATTCACATCAGAGCGAGAAACAGATGAAACGGGACCATAAGTATCAATACCACTGACATAGATGTTAAAGACATCGTTATTAGTAGATGGTGACTGAGCGTTTCCAATTTTTTTACTAATCTTGTAAGTATAGATTTTCTTAATTTTTGAAGCGTAGTCTGGATATTCGTTTTCGATGACACTTTCAAAGACACTGTTTAGCACCATAGCCTTCGCTTCACCGTTCATCAAAGACTTATAGGCTGCCAGATAAGAAGATGACTGGTCAACCGTCAGGTTCACTTTTTTAGTTTGCGCTAGGTTATCTGTCAATACCTTGATATTATTTGCATCATTTGCCGTTGGTGCTAGAACATTTTTGACTTGGCTAATATCTTTGATATCGCTATTTTTCGGTACCACTACGCTCATTTCATATTCAGAATAGTTGGATGTTGCATTTAGCCCGTTAGACAAATCCAGCACTTCTTTAATGGCATACATCGCACCTGAACTAACTAAAATAGCCAAAATGAGAATAATCATTGTTGTTACACGCGCTTTATTTTTGAAAATTAAAAAGCCGGTCACTAGTGCTACGGTTGATAGCAAGATTGACAGCAAAACATTCATGTAGCGAAATGCTAAAATGTTATAGCGGAACATTGAAAAAATCAACAAGGTTGCTAATAATGCAAAAATGATTAGCAAAGCAATGTTTAAGATTCGATAACCTCTCTTCTTAGAAGAGCGCAATCTTTTTTGGGCCATTTGAAACTCCTATGCAAAAATATCCATTTTATTATTTCATTATAGCATAAAATAACTGAAAGTTAAACATTCTTTAAGAATTACAAAAACTTTAAATGATAAATGCGTTTTCAATGCAGTTCTTCGTTGTTACATTCCAAACAACAAAAAAGCAGGAACATTCAGTCCTGCCTTGGTTCAAATTTATTCTGTTTTATCTCGATTAACTTGTTCAAAACTTTCTGTGCCATCATTCAGTCTATCCCAAATGATCACTTTCCCAGCTTTGAGAGACTTTTGCACATCAATGATTCGTTGGTTAGAAGAACCGCGAAATTGCAGCATGAGATTTTTCTTGGCTTTGTCAAACCGTCCATCGACCAGGATGTCAATAAGACTCAGCAGTTCCAGCTTATCTGGTGTTTCCAACATCATTTCTTCCCATGTGTAGCCCGTCCAAGACCAAATATCTTTATTTGGCAATTCCTTACGAATCCGCTTGACTAGAGGTAAAAGAATGCCTGTATTAAGAAAAGGCTCTCCGCCAAGCAAAGTCAACCCTTGAACATAGGGCTCTGCTAGATCTTTCATAATTTGCTCTTCCAGCTCATGCGTATAAGGAATCCCTGCATTGAAAGACCAAGTTGCTACATTGTAGCAGCCCTCACAATGAAACATGCAGCCGCTGACATAGAGGGAATTACGCACCCCTTCGCCATCTACAAAATTAAAGGCTTTATAGTCAATAATACGTCCTTTGCTTAACTCTTCGCTTTTCCACTCACCTGGCTTCGGTGTATTCCATGTCATTTTTCTACCCCAACTCTATCCAATAGCGCTCTTTCCCAGCTCGTACATCTTCCAACACTCCACCATTGGCCAAAATCACTGCTCGACTAGCAGCATTATCCATATCGCAAGTAATCAGAACGGGAGAGAGCGCTAATTTTTTGGCTTCAAGTAAAGCCAAGGCTAATTGTTGTTTACCATACCCTTTCCCCCGCTCACTAGGCCGAATGCCATAGCCAATATGCCCGCCCAACTCTAAGTAAAAATCATTTAGTGTCATACGAAGCCCTAAAAAACCTAATGCACGATCATCTGAATCAAAGGAAGCAAACAAAATAGCTGGAACACGCCCTTCTTTCAAATTCAGTCCTGCCTCTTGATCACGATTGATTTGCAACCAATCTTCGTAATTTTCTGCACATGCCCAAGTGCTTTCTACACCGCCATTCATGAGAAGCCCCTGCTCTTTGTATTCTGCAATCATTTCAAGTATCGCTTCTTTATCTGCCAATTCTGGTCTTCGTAATTCCATAAATTACTCCTAATTCAAATCTATCCAATAGCGTTCGATGCCCTGTCGGATGTCTTCTAATATGCCCCCGTTTTTTAAAATAACTGCCCTACTAGCAGAATTGTCCTCCGCACAAGTAACTAGCACTCGGTGGATATTCTTTGAAGCAGCGACAAGAAGCCCTTCTTTCAACATAGCGGTCGCATAGCCTTTCCCCTGCATAGTTGGACGAATGCTATAACCAATATGACCGCCATGTCCGCGTAAATGTTCATTCAGACGCAAGCGTAAATTTAGAAAGCCAACAGCCTGTCCTTTATCAAAGGCAACAAACTGTATAGCTGGCACCCATGTATTAGGAATATTGAGACCCATTTCCGCATCTTGGTTTCCAGCAATCCAATCTTCATAAACGAAATTTTCCTTGTCCCAAAAACCGCCATCGTGTGCAGCATTCGACCTTTCAAATTCTAGTATGAGGTCTATCACCGCCTCTTTATCTTCTAATCCTGGTCGTCTTAATTCCATTTTTCTCACCTTGATAGAAAGAGAGTGAGACTAGCTTCATGCAAACCTCACTCTTTCTCCTATTTTTTCTTTGTTTTTTGTAAGAATTGTTCTCGCAAATTTGCAACAAGATCTTTTTTATTGACTCCGCCTTTGGAATGCTTTTCATGATAGCGTGTCACTTGTGCCTTGCCCTTATCGTCTAATTGATATTTTCCCATTAGAATTCCTACTTTTCTACATGATGTCCTTCGAACTTGATTGTTGAACCATTCATGTGTTTAACACGAGCTGAAATCTCCTTGTGACGTCCATTTACCATCGGACGGGCTTGAGGATTTCCAAGATAACCACAAGTCCGCTTGACAACATCAACTGTCTTTGGATCGCTATTGCCACAGTTTGGACAAGTAAATCCACGTTCTGTTGGCGTGAAATCCCCTTCAAAATCGCACTTGTAGCAATGGTCAATCGGTGTATTAGTTCCTAGATAGCCCACGCGGTCATAAGCGTAGTCCCAAACAGCTTCGAGCGCTTTTGGATTTTGTTGCAAAACAGGATATTCACAATAGTGGATAAAGCCTCCTGAAGCCCCGGCCGCTGGATAATCTTTTTCAAAATCTAATTTTTCAAATGGTGTTGGATTCTTCCGAACATCATAGTGGAAGCTATTAGTATAGTATTCCTTATCTGTAATATCTTTCACAAGACCAAATTTTTCTGTATCCAGACGACAGAAGCGATCTGTCAGACTTTCAGACGGTGTAGAGTAAACTGAGAAGTGATAATCATATTGGTCAGACCACTCTTCGACACGGCGTTTCATTTCACGAACAATATCTACTGTAAATTTCTTAGCTTCTGGGTTATGTTCCCATTCACCACCATAAAAGACAGTCGCTACTTCATACAGACCGATATAGCCGAGAGAAACCGTAGCTCTACGATGTTTAAAGAGTTGATCTACCTTGTCATATTTACCAAGACGTTGCCCAAAAGCGCCATATTGATAAAGGATAGGAGCATTAGCTGGCGTCGCTTCTTTTGTCCGTTCCACACGATAGACAAGGGCATCTTCAGCGATGTTCATCCGTTCATTGAAGATTTCCCAGAATTTATCCATATTACCTTCAGATTCGAGGGCAATTCTTGGAAGGTTGACAGTTACAACCCCAAGATTCATACGACCAGAATTGACTTCTTGACCATTTTCATCTTTCCAACCTTGTAAGAAAGAACGGCAACCCATTGGAACTTTGAAAGAACCCGTTAATTCCACAATCTTGTCGTAAGACAAGACATCCGGATACATCCGCTTCGTAGCGCATTCCAAGGCCAACTGCTTAATGTCGTAGTTTGGACTACCGGGTTCTAAATTCAATCCACGCTTCAGCGTGAAAATCAATTTAGGGAAGATGGCTGTACGGTGCTCAGAGCCAAGACCTTTGATGCGGATTTGAAGAATAGCTTTTTGAATTTCACGCTCAAAACGATTGGTTCCAAGCCCAAAGCCAAGTGAGGTAAATGGCGTTTGTCCATTTGATGTAAACAAGGTATTGATTTCATACTCCAAAGATTGCATGGCATCATAAATGTCTTTTTTAGTCTTTGTCCAGGCAAACTCTTCTTGCTTTTCAGGAAGCACCCATTCACGCGCATCCTTCAAATGTTTTTCATAATTTTTTTCAGCATAAGGCGCCAAAACTTCATCAATTCGGTCAGCAGAGCAACCACCATATTGACTAGAAGCTACGTTTGCAATGATTTGAGAGATTTGCGCAGTCGCAGTTTGAATCGACTTTGGACTTTCGACTTCAGCATTTCCAATCTTAAAGCCATTTGCCAACATGCCCTTAAAATCAATCAAACAGCAATTCGTCATCGGTGTATAAGGACTGTAATCCAAATCGTGATAGTGGATGTCTCCTTTTTGGTGTGCATTTGCTACATGCGGCGGCAGCATTTGCAAACCAATTGATTTCCCAACAATCCCCGCTGTCAAATCACGTTGAGTATTGAAAACATCGCTGTCCTTGTTGGCATTTTCATTGACAACCGCTTGATCTTTATTCAGCAATTTGCCGATTGTGAAGTTGATATCTGTTGCTTTTGAGCGCGCAAAATCACGTTGTGTGCGGTAAGTAATATAACTTTCTGCAATGGCGTATTCATTGGCATTCAGTAATTCGTGTTCCACGATATTTTGAATTTCATAGATTTTAACGCCCGTAGGAAAACGTGAAATCACTTCTGCTACGATTTTATTGGTAATACCTTCAAGTTTTGCTTCTAACAACGGAGTCATCGTCGTTACTTCTTGGCTAGCCTTGACAAGAGCTTTGTAGATCTTGTCTGCGTCAAATGCCACACGACGACCGTCACGCTTTTCTACATAAATATCAGCAAATCCTTGTACTGTTTCTTCTTTTAATGCAATCATGAGCTCCTCCATTCGTATAAAACATATTATATCACTCCAATAAAAAAAATCAATATCTTGTGGTGAAAAACTTTAAATTTTATTTTAAACACAAGATATTGATTTGTTATTTCAACTTATAGAGCTTGAAATGATTGAGTTTTAGGTCTGTCTGCTGATAATTTTCTTTTAATTGTTTTTTGATATCTTGCAGAAGAGGTACTTGATTGTTGACCAAAATATAAGTTGGTATCGTTTCTTTCAAGCTATTCACTAGGGACATTTGATTTTCATCTGTTCCTTGGTACAAGCTAGGGGTTAAAATCGGTACCGCAGATAGGCGCCCACTCGCTTGGTAGAGAGCTGCCGTTGTGTCCCAAGCATAGATTTTATCAGTATTCTTTGATTTGCTCTTGATATAATTTGCCGCAGAAATACGCTCACTTGTTTCGCCTGTCGATAAAACATACTGATTGACAAACGGAGAACCAATTAAGTAAATCATGGCTAGAAGCGGTAAAATAGCATTCTTTGTGATATAAGTTCCGAAAGCAGACGAAGATTTTTGAACTCTACTGTGCCTTCCACCTCTATGGAATGACTGTTTCCCAAGCCACATACTGACTAGAACCATAAAAAATGGCAAAATCGGCAACAGTTGATAAGCTCCCCGATCTGGCAAAAAGAAAACAAACACAACCAGAAAGAGAGAGGCTAAAAAACTAAAGAGTTGTAGAAATCGTTCTAAAGAATTCGTTGGCAATGAAAAACTTCTCACCCAAGTCACAACTACACCAAGTCCAATAATAAGTCCTCCATAAAGCAAACCATTGTACAATAAATGCTGTCCTGAAAAATGCAAGCTATCCCAAGGATAAAGAATCTGGCTAATGGCAAGCCCAAAACTACCATTCAAAACCGTATAATAACCTAGCGGATAAAATACAAGCGAGAATCCTACCAAAATGGCAAATAATTGATACAGACCGTGCGCTTTTTTCTTTGCCCAAATATTATAAACTAGCAGAGCAAGGAAAGTCACCAAATAAAATACAAGGCTCGTCACCGGATCAATCATAAACATCAGCGCACCAAGTGCTCCAAAGCCAATAAAACCTCTGTCGCTTGCTTCTCCTGTCACATAACGCATCAGAAAGTACAGCGACCCAAAGACAAATGGGAAAGCAAAAATACTAGAGTATAAGCCGCCCCAGCCTAAAGCGAGCGTCAAACAATAGAATAAAGAAAGGATTTTGATAGAAGTGTTTTTTACAGCCGTTAATTGATATACGATTTTAAACAGATAAATTCCTGCAACAAACAAAGCCAAGCATTGCATTGCCGCAAAGAAAATATTGCCCATGAAGAGACTACCCGCCCAATTAGCTAGATAATAAAACAGACCACTCGTTCCATAAATATTTCCATAAATAACCTGCCCTTGCGCCATTGCCCAACCTGCATATAAATTTTGAGATTGCAGATTAGTAGCAAGGTTGGTCAAAAATGGATTGGCAACACTTAAAACGCTCAATAATAAGCTCCACAAAAATAAAACAACAAAAGGAGTCGACGTTGGCTCTATAAAAACCGATTTCTTCTCGTTCTCTTCGTGAAGCGTCTCTACTACTGTCTCTTTCATCTCTTGTTCAGGCATTGTATCGTACATAAAGATTCTCCTTGATATCAGTCTTATCTAGTATATCAAAATCTTCCCTATCTGTCAGCTTGATTCTGACAAGTTCTGCATCTTTTGCAAAAGTAAAGTGTAGTATTCCAATTCTCGAAAACGATGATAACTTACAGCCGCATACTCTTTCAAAAATTCCTTTTCTTCACTTGTTAAATCGATAACCATTCTGCCTCCTTTTACTAGATTATTCGTAAAAAAGAAAAATTCCTCTCATTACAAGAGAAATTTTATAGCATCGGTGCAAATAATTCGACAATTTCTTTAATCAAGCGTTGATACCAGGTATTTTTAATGGTATCTTCATGTATTTCTTGTGAGGTTTCAAACAATTCCTCAAAATCTCGCTTCAAGTCAAACATAGAAGGCGTTTTATACATCAAAACAGCATTTTCATAGTGATGAACTAAGCTGCGGTAATCAAAATTGATTGTTCCGACAACACCAAAATCATCATCAGCCACTACATGCTTACTGTGAATAAAGCCCGGTGTATACTCATAAATCCGAACCCCAGCCGCCATTAAATCAGGATAAGCTCCTCGCGTAATAAGCTGAATGATTTTTTTATCCGGAATATAAGGTGTCACAATGCGGACATCTACCCCCCGCATAGCAGCATTTTTGATGTCTTCCGTCAAATCATAATCAATGATTAAATACGGCGTGGCAATATACACATAATCTGTCGCCTGGCTGATTATATTTTGATAGACATTTTTACCCACTTGAGCTTTATACATGGGCTTCGGTCCGCTTCCATACGGAATATAGAGCCCTGACGCATCTACAGCTTTGTTGTCTAAATGATAGCGATCGAAATCACTGATTTTCCCACGGTTGATATACCAGTTCATCAGAAACAGCCGTGTCAAGGCTTTTACAGCGCGCCCATTCAGACGAATCCCACCGTCTTTCCAGTGACCAAATCGCTCGATGTGATTGATGTATTCATCTGCCAAATTAATACCACCAGTATAGCCAATCTGCCCGTCAACGACGAGGATTTTCCGATGATCTCGATTATTATAAGCCACCGTCATCCGCGGAATCACTTTGTTAAACTTATGAGCGTCAATCCCCATAGCCTGCAATCGGCTGGTATAATCTCCCGGAAGAGTTGCCATACAGCCAATGTCATCATAGAGCATTTTCACTTCCACACCTTGGGCTGCCTTTTCACGCAGAATATCCAAAATACTATTCCACATGATACCTTCTTCCACAATGTAATATTCCAAAAAAATAAATTTTTCTGCTTTGCGTAAATCTTCCAGCATTTTCTGGAACATCTCTTCTCCCAAAGGGAAAAATTGCGATTCCGTGCCATCGTAAACATCCGCATTATGATCCATGCTGAGAAGCGACTTGATAATCCCGTAAGCTGATTTATCTGTTTTTTTCAAGTCTAACCGCAACTCATAGCTATTGTCCTCACGAAATTTCATCTGATCCATATTTTTTAGCTGTTTCAGTTCACTTCTAGACAATCGGCGCTCGCCAAACATCAAATAAAGCAAGGGGCCAATGACTGGAACAAACGCTACCAAGAGCCAAGTTACTTTACTTTCCGGTGTCATTGAGCGATTGACAATCGCTAAAATCGTTGCCAGACTGAATAAAATCACAAAGACAATCCATAAAGTAGGTGTCCAGCGACCAAGCCAAAAGAAAAACCAAAAAATGAGTGCAAGTTCTAGTACCATGATAATAATACTGAAACCATATTTTGACATCAATAGCTGAAATTTCCTAAGATTCATTTTCTCTCCCTGTTTTTACTTAGTACTAGTATAACGGGGATTCCCTAATAAATCAAGCCAGAATCACTCATTATTCGATATTCAAAGTATTTTTTCATTAGAGCAAAAAAGAGTAAAAGAAAAGTTGTGGTTCGTAACTAGCCACTTTCTCTCCTACCCCCTATCTCTACATTTTAACTAGAATACTGATTGTTGTCCACTACCAATTTAGAAAGCGGTTAGAAGCAACAGATAAAGTTCATGAAGCAAGCCCCTTTGTGAATAATTCGCTAAAACAAATGCAGCTTCTCATATCGACTTGTATGAATCAATAAACTTAAAGCCTAACGCGTCCTAGTTTTCGCAAGCTTATATCAAATTTTTATCAAGAAATTTTGCACCAACATTAGACAAGTTATTGCTTCGTTAAAACGACTGTATCATTCTCGCCATTTTCTTGCTCAATATCCTCAATCGTTAACCGTTTGCCATCAATCATATAACGCTCAATGTCATCACCAATCGTCATTCGCTGATTTGTCGGATCAATGCTCACCTGTTTTACTTTCTCTTTACCGTTTGGCTCTTTTTCTGTCCACGTACCACCATTTCCTTTGATAACCAAAGTAATCTCATCTTCTTCGTCCATACCTTTATAAGTACCGTCTAATTTTTCTGACGAATTTTCTGCAATAGTTGGCGAATCACTACTCTCACTTGAGACTGTAGTTGATTGGCTGCTTGAGACAGATTGAGAGGACGGTGAAGTTTGGTTAGACTTGGTACACGATGTCAAAATGATAAGTCCTATCAGAAAAAATGTGACGTAGCTGAATTTCTTTAAATGTGCCATTTTCCCCTCCTTTACCTGCATTTCTATTATACCATTCACCATTCTAATCAGTCAATTTCTTTCTCCAAAAGAAAAGCACGAACTTCCGCAATAAAATAAAGAGAACCTGTTACAAAAAGGAGCTGATTGTCATTAGCGCTTTTAATAAATTGTTCGATAAAGTCCTGATAAGAGGCAATGTAGAGACCATTTGTAAAGTCCTGTTCATTTGCTGCACCGTCATCCTCAAAAGTCGTTACGAACAACTGCACATGAGGCAATTCCTGCTGAAGATAAGACAGCATCCCCTGATAATTTTTGCGTTTCAAAGCACCGAATAAGAGAAAGATTTCTTTTTGTCCTTGCTGGCGAATAAACTCCACCAAACGTGACAAAGCGGGTAAATTGTGAGCCCCGTCCAAATAAATTCCTCTCTCAAAATATTCCAGTCTCCCTGCCCAATGGGTCTCTTGCAAAGCCTTGCGTATCCATTTTACTTGTGGTTGCCAATTTTGCTGTTTCATGAATAAAAGAAAACTTTGCAAAGCAACAGCTGCATTTTCTTCCTGATAAGTACCTTTGAGACCCAGCTGTAAACCAACTATCATTTTATCTTGATTAGAAAATTGTCCTTTTGAAAATGAAAAATCCCTACCGTATTCATACAAAACAACTCCCAACTCATCTGCGCGCAATTCGCAGATCCTTCTAGCTTCTTCAGCCAGCGGCCCGATAACAGCTCGTTCCTTTTTCTTGAAAATTCCTGCTTTCTGCTCCGCAATTGCTACTATGGAGTCTCCTAATGTTTCTTGATGATCCAATCCTACAGACGTTACAACCGCAACATCTCCTATCACTACATTTGTTGCATCTAAAAGTCCACCAATTCCCACCTCAATTAAAGCCACATCTACCTGCTCTTCTTCGAAATACAATAAAGCTATGAGTGTTAAAATTTCAAAATAAGATAATGAATCTTGTGTCCGCAAAAGTTGCCTTTCCATTGCTTGAATACGGCGCCCAATTCTAACAAAATCCTTGTCAGAGATTGGTTTATGATTGACACAAATCCGATCATAAATGCTCACCATATGAGGTGACGTAAAGGTTCCTACTTTCTTTTCATGCTGTACAAATAACTGGCTCATAAACGCTATCGTTGAACCTTTTCCATTTGTACCTGTGACATGAATAATGGGATAATTTTCTTCAGGATGATTCAAAAGACTTACCACCTGAATCATTCGATCTAAACCAGAGCGAAAGTTTAGTCCAATGCGACTTTCCAGCCACATTTCAATTTCATTCATATTCTTCTCCCAGCAAAAAGGGAGTGAAACAGAACCAGATTTTGGTTCATGTCACACCCCACAACTCACTTGAATGGTTGGTACTCTTGCTCCACATAGGAATTAAACCAACCGCTCATTCGTATACCATAAAAATAACTATTCACACAGCCTTTCAATCTCTTCATTGTTTGTAATACGAAAAGCTAGTGTACGCAATTTTTATTCTTCCATAAAGCTATTGAAAACTTCTTCAATCATGTCCCATTCAGCATCAGAGTCTTCTGGGATTGGTTGCAAATCACCTTCTGTTCCGTCCTCATTTTCAGTAAACGAGTAGGCTTGAATTTCTACCTCGCCATTTTCATCTTCTTCTGCGCTAGCTGGAATTAAGAGAACATAGTTTTTACCAAATTCTTCTTTTCCGTCAATGGTCAAGAGAATTTCAAACAAAGTTTCATTTCCTTGCTCGTCTACTAGCGTAATCAACTCACGCTCTTCGTGTTCATGGTCATGGTTATGATCGTGTGCCATGTTTTCTCCTTTATTATTAAAAATTTCGATCTAAATAATTCTGCAATATGAGCTGCGCTGCGAGCTTATCAATCACTTTTTTTCGCTTCTTTCTGCTCACATCCGCTTGCTCAATCAGCATTCTTTCCGCAGCTACCGTTGTTAGACGCTCATCTTGGTATTCAACTGGCAAATGAAATAATTGCTCAATCTTAGCACCATAAGTTTGACTTGCTTCTACACGTGGTCCGCTTGTATTGTTCATATTTTTAGGGAGTCCTACAACGAACTTATTAACCTTATATTCTTTTACAAGCTCACTCAAACGATCAAAACCAAATTCCCCTTTTTCTTCATCAATAGGAATAATTTCAAGTCCTTGAGCTGTAAAACCAAGTGGATCACTAACTGCGACACCAACTGTTTTTGAACCAACATCTAACCCCATAATTCTCATTAGAGATCAATGCCTTGCCCTTTCAAATAATAACGAACTAATTCTTCTACAATCTCATCACGTTCATATTTACGAATTTGATTTCGTGCATTATTATAGCGAGGTACATACGCAGGATCACCACTAAGCACGTATCCCACGATTTGGTTGATTGGGTTATAACCTTTTTCATTCAGCGACACATAGACATCTTTCAATGTTTCACTAATCTCTTTTTTGTTTGAATCCTCAAGATTAAAACGTACTGTCTCATCTGTAAATCCCACAATTACACCTTCTTTCACTAGAATATCCATATTATAGCACATTTCAATACTTTTCACAAATGAAAGAGGTTGAAAAAGGGAGTGGGACAAAAATCGGTAATTTCGAAGAAATTTGATTTTGTCGTCCCACCCCCGCACAGTTGAGTAGGGCTGTAAAGGTTGATTTATCAACCGCATAGAACCCACTCACCACTGAGACTTGCAAGAAACTCATAAAAATCTGACGAGGTTAAGGACTTTTGTCCCAGTCTCGTCTTTATTTTCTCTTCAAAATCTTTAAGAAGTCAATTGAAAAACTAATTTTTATTCAAACAAAACAGAATGTTTGAATATACATTCATTAGAACATTTTCTTGCTAAAAATAAAACTCTAATTTTTAAGAATATCTTTTAAAATAGATTGTATTGTAGAAAGCGGTTTATCATTTTTCTGTAAAAATATTCATTTTAAAAAATTAGATAGGCAACGAATAAATAAGCTTTCTGCTTTATAATTATTTGTTATTTCCATATAAAATCATACTATTTTACAATTGCAAACAAAAAAAGCAGGCTGATAGCCTGCTAAAAATACAACGATTAGTTTTCAAACTTTTCGTGGTTTTTATCGTAAAAATCAATCAATCCAAGAGCGGTTTCAAATGAAATATTTTTCACTTTAGCACGGCCTTGAGCAAGGGCAATGATAGACATTTCACGAGCATTCGTTTCTTTACTGATACGATAACCCGTGATTTTTTTATTACGAACCCAGCTAACAACTGATTCTACTTTTTCAAAGTTAGATTTAGCCATTTCCTTCTCCTATTTTATTATTTCTAACTAAATATTGTAAAGGTTTTTGTTTGTTTTGTCAATGGAAAAGGCTGTCTATTTTGATGAATAAAACAATTCAGAATATTCTTTATTTAGCTTTGAGTGCAGATAATATTTGTGTTCGAATACTTTCCACTCCATCAGGATTTGCTGGTAAGAAAATTGTATTATTTCCCTTATTGTCTGCAAAATTATTCAACGTATCAAGGTATTGGTTGGTTAAAAGAATGGACATGATTTGTTCTTCCTTCAATTCAACATTCGCACCTTTTAATTCCTTAATTGAGTCTGCCAATCCATCTACAATTGCTTTCCGTTGTTCGGCGATACCAACCCCATGAAGGCGATCTTTTTCAGCTTCTGCTTCTGCGGCTGTCACAATTTTAATCTTGTCAGCTTCAGCTAATTCTTGCGCAGCAACACGTTTCCGTTGGGCAGCGTTGATTTCATTCATTGATTGCTTGACTTCTGCATCTGGCTCAACTTTAGTAATCAAGGTTTTTACGATGATATAACCGTAAGTAGACATTTCTTCTGCCACTTGCTTTTGGACTTCAAGCGCAATTTCATCTTTCTTTTCAAACAATTCATCCAAGGTCAATTTAGGAACAGATGAACGCAATGCGTCTTCAATATAAGACTTGATTTGAGCTTCTGGGCGAATCAATTTATAGTAAGCATCCGTTACGTTATTTTCATTGACACGGTATTGTGTAGCGACATTCATCATGACAAATACATTGTCTTGTGTCTTGGTTTCAACCACAATCTCGCTCTGCAACAGGCGCAATTGCACACGCGCTGCGATATGGTCAATACCAAACGGCAAACGCAAATGAATTCCGCTATTACTGAGTTTTTGATATTTCCCAAAACGTTCTATAATCGCTACGGACTGTTGACGAACAACATATAAGGAGCTAAAAAGAATGAGAATAAGTACGACAACAATAATTGGCACTACTAAAAATAACATGATATGAAACTCCTATCTTCTTTTTCCAAGATTATAGCACACTTATAAGAGTTTATCAAACAGAAACGATAATTAAAACACTCTATAAGTTTGCTTAAGATTTTTTGGAATCTTTTTATTAAATCCAGCCATTTTCTTGCGCAATTCGAACTGCTTCCAATCGATTTTCCGCCGTTAATTTCGTTAAAATACTTGACATGTAATTGCGGATAGTGCCATTTGATAGATAAAGCTTTTGCGCAATTTCTTTACTAGACAGACCTCTTGCTGCTGCTTGCAAAACCAAAATTTCCTGATTGGACAAGGGATTTTTACTCGTCATCATAGCTTCCATTAGTTCAGGAGAATATTCTTTTTGCCCTTTTAATACTGTATGAATTGTTTTCATGAGGTCAGCAATACTGCGTTCCTTTAAAACATAGGCATCTACATCTGCTTTGACCGCTCGCTCAAAGTAACCAGGACGTTTAAATGTGGTGACAATAACGACTTTGACGGCTGACTGCTGTACCTTGACCCATTCCAACACATCCAGCCCTGTTTGCTTAGGCATTTCCACATCTAAAATAGCAACATCAATATTTTGGGATTGGAGAAGATCCAGTGCTTCCTGACCATTAGAAGCCTGATGAACCATTTCGA
>ERZ773269.282-NODE-282-length-61844-cov-16.067488_pt1 | contig 61844 bp, 68 predicted proteins | sample MGYA00511958_ERZ773269 | MGnify/ENA primary metagenome ERZ773269 (study PRJEB29015, sample SAMEA2737761) | human gut metagenome | biome: human gut; feature: human-associated habitat; material: faeces | place: China | collected 2012 ... | reverse complement strand
ACCCCAAAAAGTTGGACATAATAGTTTAAGTAAAGGATTGCGTTCTGTATTGCACGGAACTCAAGTCCTTTTAGTTTTAATTTGATGCGTTATTGTTGTAATAATCAATATAGTCTGAGATAGCGAGCTTAAATGCCTCGATGGATGAAAACTCCTTTTCAAAACCATAGAACATTTCGGATTTTAAACTCCAAAGAAGGATTCCATTATAACTGTTACCCTTACGGGACATGGGTGGTACCTTTTAAGTAATTCTTGTAATTAATCCTTCAATAAAGTATAATAAGTATAAAAAAACATACTTAACATACTTTCGAGGAATAAAATGAGAAGCAAAAGAGACAATAAATTACATGCATGGACAGCAAGGGTTGGTTCTAAAGGACAAATTGTAATTCCCAAGCAAGCAAGAGAAATTTTTTCAATAGAACCCGGGGATAATATAATTATCTTAGGGGATGAAAGAAGAGGGTTGGTGATTATGAACGGTGAGTCTGCAACAAAGATACTTATGAGTATAGAAGAAGATTTAGAAGATAAGGAGTAAAATTATGAAAATAATTGCCGTGATTGTTATAATCCTTTTAGCGGCAGTAATATTTTTTGTCGTTAGAAATATCAATTATGATTATTCAGGAGAAAAATTTCTAAAAAACCAAGCGCCAAAGCTTGGAATTATAGAAAAACAATTTCGATTAGATGATGGGAACGTAATAAATTATGCAGAAGGACCTGAAAATGGTCCTACTATCATATTATTACATGGACAGATGGTAGATTGGAAAGACTATCGTTCAGTTTTACCTCAACTTATAAAAAGTTTCCATGTGATTGCTATTGATTACTATGGACATGGTAAATCAAGTAAAAATCCAGATTTATATAATATTGAGCGAATAGGAACCGATATAGCTCTGTTGATAAAAGAAAGGATTGGTTCAAATATAATAATTGCTGGACATTCCTCAGGAGCTTTAATTGCTGCATATATCGCAGCAGAATTTCCAGAGAATATCAAGGCTTTAATTCTTGAAGACGGACCATTCTTTTCTACAGAAAAGGGACGAGCAGAAACCACATTTTCTTATATGGATTTCAAAAATATACATGACTATTTTAATGAAAAACAAAGTATTAGTTATTTTGAATATAGCCTAAATAGACATCCTATGCGGATATTTTTCAACAAAGATGGGAATGATAATTGGTCTAAAATTGTAGCGAAACCTGCTTTGAAAATGTTTAGAAAAGATCCTTCAAAAAGTCCGGTAGTGTGGTATTATCCTCCAGAGCTGGGTGTGAACAGATTACTTATGCTTGCGTCTAATATTCAAGACAAAACAGGGAATTATGACCTTAGGTTTGGGGACACTTTTTGTACTTTTCAATTCTTTAATGGTGTTCATCAAGAAGAGATGTTAAAAAAGATTAAAGTGCCAACGTGTATTTTACATGTGGCGCCGCCAAAAGAAGCGGCACCTTCTTATTATAATGACGAAGGAATTTTAATCTCTGCAATGGATGAAATTGATGCTAGAAGGGTTAATAATTTAATTGACGGAAGCATCTTAGTGGAAGGCTTTGAGTCAATGCATGATATCCATGTAGATAAACCTAAGGAGTACATTCATACAATAGTTGATTTTTTGAAAACATTAGAAAAGTAATATAGTGATGGAATTGCTAACATACCACAGGGATAGGAAATAGTTTGTTATTTGAAAGTCTTATCAATAGTAATGACTTCACATGTGGTTCGGGAGATTTTCTAGTTTCTATCTTGAATGAAATTTAAAGCTTACTACCTTTCCAAATATTGATATGACTTCAATGATGATAAGTACAGATACGAACCTACCTTCGGGTAGGTTTTTTATGTTCAATTTTTCCTGAATACATAAATTAAGAAAAGATTTTTATAAAATAAATGATACTGAACATAAAAATTTAAAGGATGGAGCCTCTTATGGTAGCTATCGGATTTCCATTGCTTGCCAGTTAGAGAATATAAAAAGATACAATTCCCCAGCGACCCGATAACGTCTAAAATCTGTCAACTATGTGCATAAGAGTCTATTTTCGAGGAGCCTTATTCAATATTGGTTATAATAATGATGGTTGTTTACGATAAGAGAAACAGTTCCATGCTAATAATCAACCTTTGGCATAGGTTCGAAAATTTTATCATAGTCTGGGGAATCCCTTACAAAAATTTAGCTATTATGCTTAAATAGAGTTAGAAATATTTATCTTTAAACTTGGCTATTGAAGGAGGTTCTCATGTCCTTATCAGAACTCGAAAAATTGGAAGCTGGGCTTCCTTATGATTTTACTGACCCTGAGGTTGATGGGCGGAAATTGCAGGCGGTTCTGGGTTGCCAGAAGTTAAACGCTATTAGTGTGCTGGAGACGGAACAAAGACAGGAAGTTATCCGTCAGCTCTTTGGCTCGGTGGGAGTCAATCCTAATGTCCTGCCGGTTTTTAACTGTGACTATGGCAAGAACATCCATGTCGGCCATGATTTTCTCATCAACTATAACGGGATTATCCTGGACATCGCTCCCGTCCATATCGGTGACCATGTCATGATTGGTCCTAATACCTTGATTACCACGGTTGGTCATCCCATCACGCCCAAGGGTCGCCGGGAACATCTGGGTCTCGCTCAGCCTGTCACCATTGGCGATGATGTCTGGATTGGTGGCAATGTGACCATCCTGCCTGGCGTGACTATTGGCTCCAATGTCGTTGTCGCAGCAGGGGCAGTGGTGACCAAGGATGTTCCTGACAATACTGTTGTCGGCGGGGTACCAGCTAAGGTTATCAAGTCTATAGAAAACGACCTAAACTCCTAGAAAAGCAGGGCTTTCCAACGAACAAAGCAAGTCTAAAATTTAGAAAATCTTGATTTGCAAGAGCAGCCGCTATTGCGGTCTACCTATTTCAGCAAGTACGAGATTAAAGGATCCTCAGGGCTAGTATGGGCTTGGGGGATTTTTCTTTTGTCAAGCTAATAAACTAGTATTTAAAATATTTATTCCTACTGACATTTCAGGTTAACACCATTGAAATAATAGGCATAAAATGGTAAAATCAACTTGTTTGTTACGTATTTAAAGTTATTTGGGAGAGTAATGAAAATACTGTCTTCGCTAAATCTAAACGGAGAGCTGGACCTAGATGGAGAAATGTTGCTGTGTTAGCTAGCAAAAAGTATAAGCATAAGGCTAAGTCGAATGTATACGAATCAGTTGTAAAACGTTTCTTAGATTTTTGCATCGGCCTAATCGGGACCGTTGTTTTTTTCATGCCCTTGAGTCTTGTCATATTCATCTGTTACCTCTTTGGCAAGGATCGTGGGCCAATTATCTTTCGTCAAGAGCGGATGGGGCTCAATGGCAAGCCTTTTAAGATTATGAAATTCCGCTCCATGGTGGTCAATGCCGAAGAGCTTTTGGAGAAGGATGAGGAACTTTACCGAACCTATGTTGCTAACGGTTATAAATTCCCAGAAGGGCAAGATCCTCGTCTGACTAGGATTGGAAACTTCATTCGTAAGACAAGCTTGGACGAAATCCCGCAATTTCTCAATATTCTTAAAGGAGATATGAGTTTAATCGGGCCCCGTCCAATTTTGCCATTTGAGCTGTCTGAATATACGACAAAGGAGCAAAAGGATTTATTTTCTGTAAAGCCTGGTATTACTGGTTGGTGGCAGGTCTCGGGCCGTAGCGATGTCCATTATCCAGAAAGAGCTCAATTGCAGGTTTATTATCCACGTCATATTTCTTTCGGTCTGGATTTTAAAATTTTCTTTATGACCTTTAAACAGGTTATCAAAGGAGATGGAGCACAGTGATGGTTGGTCTTTCTTTTCTTACTGAAGGTGGGGTGATCGCTTAATGGCTGAGAAAAAAGTTTCGGTTCAGATGAATATCATCATGAACTTTGTTCTAACCATTTCCAATATTATTTTTCCCCTAATCACCTTTCCTTATGTCTCTCGGGTTCTGATGCCTGTCGGGACGGGTAAGGTGGCCTTTGCGACCTCCATTGTCTCCTACTTTGCTATGGTGGGGATGTTGGGGATTCCGACTTACGGAATTCGGGCCTGTGCCAAGGTTCGTGACGACAAGGACAAACTGTCCAAGACGGTTCAGGAAATCATGGTTATCAATACCATTGCCATGACCCTGTCTCTAGTGACCTACATTATGGCTATCATAGCAGTGCCGAGAATGGCTCAGGATCGTACCCTTTTTATGATTAATATTGCCACTTTGGTTTTTAATCTGATTGGCTGCGAGTGGCTCTACAAGGCTTTGGAACAGTACACCTACATTACCGTTCGTTCGGTGGCCCTGAAGTTTGTCTCCCTGGTGCTTATGTTTCTGCTGGTCCATCAAAAGGGCGACTATGTCCTCTATGGTGCCATTACTATTTTGGCCAGCGTAGGGTCTAATTTCTTTAACTTTATCAATTTACGCAAGTACCTCAATCTCAAGTGGTACAGCGGTATGGATCTCAAGCAGCATATTCAGCCGATTTTTAGCTTCTTTATGATGACAGTAGCAACGACCATCTATACCAATCTGGACGCTGTAATGCTGGGCTTTATGAAGGATGATGTAGCGGTTGGTTACTATAATGCTTCGGTCAAAATCAAGGCCATCTTGGTCAGTCTGGTCACTTCCATGGGGAGTGTTCTCCTTCCCCGGCTGTCTTACTATGTCAAACATGACAAAAAGGACGAATTCAGAGTTTTGACCGTGCGTTCCCTGCAGTTTATCGGTTTTATTTCTATCCCGCTCTGGGCCTACTTTACCCTCTTTGCCAAGCAGGGAATAGATTTTCTGTCTGGGCCAGATTATGCGGGGGCTATCCTGCCCATGCAGCTGATTATGCCGACTCTTTTTTTCATCGGCCTATCCAATCTTCTAGGGATTCAAATTTTAGTGCCTATGGAACGGGAGAATCAAGTGCTCAAATCAGTTGTTCTCGGAGCTATTGTTGACTTGATTATCAATGCTATGACGATTCCGGCCTTTGGAGCAGCGGGGGCTGCCTTTGGAACTTTGGTGGCTGAATTCTTTGTCGTTGCCTATCAGATTTTTGTCCTAAGGGATTTTTTGAAAGACATTATGGCTCAGATTAGAATGGACAAAAATGTCCTAGCTACAGTTTTAGCTAGCTTGGCTGCTTTTGCGGTTTATGTCAGTTTTCTGACTGGTCTGTCCAGCTTTTTGATTCTGGCGGCAACAGCAGCGGTCTTTGGTCTAGTCTATCTGTTGCTGAGTTTTCTGTTCAAGGATGCCTTCTTGCTGTATTTGGTCAACTATTATAAAAAATAAAAAACAAGGAGATCAGGGTGAAGACTATCAAACTTATCGTAGCTGCTCACAAGTCCTTCGTCATGCCTGACGATAGCAATCTCTATCTGCCAATTCATGTGGGTGCTCAGGGAAAGGACAGTATTGGTTACAGGCCGGATAATACCGGCGATAATATTTCAGAGCTCAATCCCTATTTCTGTGAATTGACAGGACTCTACTGGGCTTGGAAGAATTTGGACTGTGATTATCTGGGTTTGGTTCACTATCGGCGCTATTTTGCTAAAGATGGTGTCCGCTACAAGGAAGGCTTGGACATCAATCAAGCTATTCTTGATCAGGCGGATTTTGAAGGTCTGCTGGATCAGGCTGATGTCTTTGTACCTAAAAGGCGTAAATACTATATCGAGACCCTCTATTCTCATTATGATCACACCTTTGACGGTGGTCATCTGGATGAGGCTAGGGCCATTATTGAGAGAATTCAGCCAGACTATTTGGCTGCCTTTGACAGAGTTATGCAACAACGCTCAGGCTACATGTTCAATATGTACCTGATGTCTAAGGAAAATTCCGATGCCTACTGTGCCTGGCTTTTCCCAATCCTAGAGGAGCTCTACCAAAAGATTGATACCAAGACTTTGAGTGCCTTTGAAGCTCGGCTCTTTGGTCGGGTCAGCGAGATTCTCTTCAATGTCTGGCTGGATAAGCAGGATCTGAAGGTCAAGGAAGTGCCCTTTATCTATATGGAAAAAGTCAATCTGTTCAGGAAAGGCCTGTCTTTCCTGCAGGCTAAGTTCTTTGGCAAGAAATACGGGGCTAGTTTCTGATAGTCTTTGGAAGTTAAAAACTGTAATTCTGATACTTTCTTAAAAAGTGCGGACGCAAGCAACCTCCTGACGGAGTTTCATTGCTAAATTTTGAGCCTCGGTCTCAAAATTTCCGTTATTAGCAACAAGTATCTTGTTGCTAATAATACCACTTTGACGAAAGTATCACACTTCCTTTTCATCATTAGCTATAGAACGATGCCTTTTGGAAAGATATGAGGAATAAGCAATCAGTGCTAAGTCTTGAACGGTAAAAGGCATCAAAAGATTGTATCCTATAAAAATTTCATTTAGGGAGAGAATATTATGTCACAATACGATTATTTAGTTGTTGGTTCGGGGCTATTTGGGGCGGTTTTTGCCCACGAAGCGGCCTTGGCTGGTAAGAAGATTAAGGTTATCGAAAAGCGGGACCACATCGCTGGAAATATTTACACCAAAGAAGTCGAAGGTATTCAGGTCCACCAGTATGGGGCTCATATCTTCCATACCTCTGACAAGGACATTTGGGACTACATCAATCAGTTTGCGGAATTTAACCGCTATACTAATAGTCCGATTGCCAACTACAAGGGTGAAATCTACAATCTGCCCTTCAATATGAACACTTTTAATAAGCTTTGGGGCGTGGTGACACCAGCGCAGGCTCAGGCCAAGATTGATGAACAGAAGGCTGTTCTGGGAGGCAAAAAGCCTGAAAATTTGGAAGAGCAAGCGATTTCACTGGTCGGAACTGATATTTTTGAAAAACTGATTAAGGACTATACGCAGAAGCAGTGGGGCAAGCCAACCACTGAGCTGCCCGCCTTCATCATTCGCCGTCTGCCGGTTCGTCTGACCTATGATAATAATTATTTCAATGATACCTATCAAGGGATTCCTATCGGCGGTTACACACAAATCGTTGAAAAGATGCTGGATCATGCCAATATTGACGTGGAAACCGGTGTTGATTTCTTTGCTAAGAAGGACCAATACCTAGCGGACTTCCCTAAGATTGTCTTTACCGGTATGATTGACCAATTCTTTGATTATCAACTTGGAGAATTGGAATACCGCAGCCTGCGCTTTGAAACCGAAACCTTGGATATGGAAAACTACCAAGGAAATGCTGTGGTCAACTATACTGACAGCGAGACTCCTTATACGCGTATTATTGAGCATAAGCACTTTGAGTTTGGTCAACAGCCTAAGACCATTATCACCAAGGAACATTCCAAGACCTGGTCTCGTGGCGATGAGCCTTATTACCCTGTCAATAATGACCGCAACAACCACCTTTATAAGGAATACAAGAAGCTGGCTGACCAAGAAGGTAAGGTTATCTTCGGTGGTCGTCTGGGACATTACCGTTACTACGATATGCACCAAGTCATCACAGCAGCCCTGCAATGTGTTCGCTCAGAAGTTAAGTAGGAGTCAAGTCTTTGCAAGCGATTTTGATTTTAGCCCATCGAAATTTTGACCAGATTTTCCAGCTTTGTAAAACCCTAAAGCCGGATTTTGAAATCTATATCCATTTCGATGTCAAGATGTCCTTGAGTCAGGCTCAAAAAGAGCTGATGGATCAGGAGGGTATCCACTATATTTCAGAAGTTGATGTTCACTGGGGTGCTTGGAGTGTTACCGAGGCTGAGCTCCGACTGATGGAAGAAGCCCTAAAAAATCCTGAGGTTGAATTTGTCCATTTGATTTCAGGACAAGATTGGCCTCTACAGAATCCCAAGAAAATCAGGGAATTTTACGAAAAAAATGACAAAATTTACTTGATGGCAAAGCCTGCCAAGGAGGAAGCCAAATCAGGTGAACGCTTGATTTGGTGGCAACAGTTTTACTTTAATTATGATAAAATCAATCGACGGTCAACCTTTGGTAAGCTCTACCACCGAGTTTCCCTTAGTCTCCAAAGACTCTTGCACATCAATAAATTGAAAAAGCTAGGCATAGACCTAGAAATTTATTCAGGACCTCAGTGGTGTGACCTACCTCGTGATGTGGCCCAATACTGCCTAGATTATATGAAGCAGCACCCCAACTATATCAAGATGTTGCAGACAAGCTTTTGTTCGGATGAATTTTGGTTACCAACCATAGTTTATAATGAGCCCAAGTTTTCTGAGCGCATAGTAGGCCATTACTATCGTTTTATCAAGTGGGAGGAGCAGCACGGCTCCTATCCTGCTATTTTAGACCAGCGTGATTACCAGGTCATCAAATCTAGTGGAGCCTTTTTCGGCCGCAAGTTTGATAGTACTTATTCGCAAGAACTCATCAATCAATTATCTAAAGAAGACTGAGGCATAAAGTGTCCAGATAGACAGATTTTACAAGAAGAAAGAAGCCTATGAAAATTAGAATTGACAAGGAATCCCTTTCAAATTTTATCCTTTACGCTGCTTTAGTAGCCTATATTTTCTTTGCTATCCTGAATGCCAGTTTTTTCGTCCAAAAGATTCCTGCTGGTTTATTCAGGCTCGTTAGTTTCTCAGCCCTAGGTGCTATGGTTTTTGTCGAGCTTTTGCATTTGAATTTCACACGGCGGACTATCCTGTCTATTCCTATACTCTTGGTGCTATTTGCCATTTCCTATAAAGCGACTGGCGTATTTTCCAATGTCTCGGATGTTATCCTCTTTAGTTACTTTTTACGTAGGCAACCCTTTGAAACTGTGGCCAAGGTAGCCTGGATAACCAGCGCCTTTGCCTTGCTTTTTGTGGTATTGAGTAGTTGCGTGGGGATTATTCCTAATTACATAGAGGCTAATAAGGATAGAATCCGCCACTATATCGGATTCCGTTATTCTCTCTTTCCATCAACAGTCATGCTCAATATCAGCCTGATTCGTTTTTACCTCAAGAAGAATGCGGTCAAGCTTTATGAGTTGGCTATCCTCTTCTTGACAAATTATTGGATTTTCAAGCAGACCGATTCCCGCTTGACTTTCTACACAACCCTCTTGCTCATTTTGATTTGGGCAGTACTCAAATACTTCCCAAAACTGATAGATAGATTACGCCCCCTCCTGTCCATTTTTATCCTTTCCTACCCTTTTACCTTCTTAACAAGTCTTTGGTTTAGTTTTAATTATTCGCAGGTTTCTTCTTTCCAACTGATGCTAAACAAATTGTTAGTTGGTCGACTTTACCTTATGCACAAATCAATGGAACTATATGGCTTCAAGCTGACAGGCCAAATGATTCCCTGGGTTGGTAATGGGCTAAACACCTTGGGGCGGGTAACCCATTCCTCTTATCTCTATATGGATAATCTCTACATGCAAACGCTGCAAAGATATGGCTTAATCCTTGTCCTTGCTTTTGTAATTGGAATGACGGTGGTCATGTATAAGCTCTATCGTCGCAGAGCCATGTATCTCTATATTATTTTTATCAGTCTAGCCTTCCACGGCCTAATTGATGACTTGATTTCCAACCTTTATTACAGTATTTTCCCAGTCCTACTGGGCATGCTCTATGTTGAGCATTACCACCTAAGTTCAAAAGAGCAGTCAGAAGATAAACTAGAAGAAACAGCACAAGATAGCGATCTTTCTTCGCCATCGCCTTCTAGGCTCAAAGTCTAAAACCTATGTCACAGAAAGGAGAAGCTTATGCCGTCTAGTAACCCATTTATCAGCATTATCATTCCTGTTCACAATGCTGAAAAAACACTTTTGCGTGCTCTGGATAGCTTAAGTTTCCCTGATTGTGAAATTATTTTGGTTGAAAATACCTCGACTGATGCTTCCTACCAATTGGCCTGTGACTATGCCAAGGAGAATAATCGTCTCAAGATCTTTCAGTCGGCAGCAGGAGTTTCAAATGCCCGAAACTTAGGACTAGAGCGTGCGAGCGGAGAATGGATTTTCTTCTTGGATGCTGATGATTACTTATTTAAGGAAAACTTGGAGACAATTGCGAATAAGCTCAAGTCTAGCTCAAGCGATATTGTTTTCTATAATTATCACAAGGGAGGGAGTCTTGTTGAGCTATTCGAGGTGATTCAAGACTTTCATCAAGCAATGGAGAGGGAAGACTTCATTAACACTTGCTTGCAAAATCCTACGCAATTTATGACCGTTTGGAGCAAGGCCTTTCGGGCAAGTTTGATTAAGAATCTGCGTTTTGCCCCCAATCTGCGCGTGTCAGAGGATAGCAATTTCCTCTTACAGGCCCTTTTAGGTGCCCAAACTATCTCGACCTCGCCTGATTTGCTCTATCGCTATTCCATTGATAATCCTTCAACCATGCGGACTTTCGACCAATCAAAGTTGGATGGTTATCTAGCCGCCTTGAAATCCGCGCGAAGAATTATCCAGGACCAAAATCCTTCCTTGCAAGAGGCTTTTGGAGCATACAGCTTAGCGCAATTTAACCTAAGTATGGTTCGGCAAGTCTTCCATCAAAGCAACCCTCTATCCTACAAGGAGAAGTTGGCTAAGATGAAGGAATTAGCCTCTTCAGATATTTTTGCCCAAGACTTTTCTGCCATGAGTTTAAAAAAAGTCAAGGGTCTAGGAGATATTCCACTCTGGTTTATCAAGCATAAAGCCTATCGTTTGGCTTCTCTGATCTATCTGGTCAGGGTCAAACAGAATGCACGAAAAGAAAGGTAAGGGAATGAAAAAAATCCTAATCTTCGGTATGAATGAGAACCCAGGCGGGGTGGAATCTTTCTTGATGAATTATGTCAGACGTTTTGACCGCTCCAAGCTTGGTATTGATTTTTTGTGTAATTCCATGAATCCCATCGCCTACGAAGACGAACTTCTTGGCCTTGGTTTGAATGTCTTTCACATTACTGCCCGCAGTAAAAATCCAATTAAATACTATCGTGAACTTGCGACCTTTTTCAAGGAACATGCCAAGGATTACGATGCCATTTGGGTTAATATCAATAGCCTAGCTAATATTGACTATCTCAAACTAGCTAAGAAATATGGGATTCCTGTGCGGATTGTCCATAGCCACAATAGTCAAAACATGGACAATTACTTGCGGGGTCAGCTCCATGCCTTCAATAAAAAACGGATTGCCAACTGGGCGACAGATTTCTGGGCTTGTGCCGATAAGGCAGCCACTTGGTTCTACCAAGATCAGCCCCCCCAGCAGGCAAAGATTATTCCAAATGCTATTGATATTGAGGCTTCCCGTTTTTCTGAGCAAGCTCGGCAAAAGATTCGTCAGCAGTATGGGCTTGAGGACGCCTATGTCATCGGTAATGTTGGCCGGCTCCACTTCCAAAAAAATCAGGACTTTATGATTAAGGTTTTTGCTGAGCTGGTTAAATCCAAGCCTCAAGCGCGGTTAGTTTTGATTGGTCAAGGAGATGATGAAGCCATGCTTAAGGCTCTGGCTCAAGATTTGGGCGTGGCTGACAAGGTGATTTTTGCTGGTGTGCAAAAGAATGTGTCAGAATGGCTCAGCGCCTTTGACCTCTTTTTCTTCCCATCTAAATTTGAAGGCCTGCCTCTGGCTCCTTTTGAAGCCCAGGCTAATGGCCTGCCAGTCCTAGCCTCGAAAGAAGGGGTCCCAAAGGAAATCGCGGTTACACCAAATGTTCATTTTGCTTCCTTGCAAAAGTCATCTAAGGACTGGGCTGACTTGATTGAGAGACTGTCAGAAGAAGCTGAACGCCTTCCTGAGCAAGAAATCGCTCACTATTTTCAAAATTCTGGTTATGATATTCGCTTTGCTGCCAAAGATTTGCAGGGTGAGTTATTGAAGCTTCTTGACCTGAGAGAAAGAGAGAAAAGAGACGATGGCCGAAATTGACTTTGTGGTTACTTGGGTGGATGGTCAAGATCCTGCTTGGTTAAAAACTAAATCCAAGTATGAGCCTGCAACTAGCGTGACAACCAAAGAGAGTGATAGTGAAAATCGTTATCGTGTTGTGAATAGTTTTCGCTATTGGTTTCGATCCGTTGAAAAATATGCTCCTTGGGTTAATAAGATTTTCTTTGTGACTTATGGACATGTTCCTGACTGGTTAGACACCAGCCATCCCAAGTTGTGCCTAGTCCGCCACGAGGACTACATTCCCAAGGACTATCTACCAACCTTTAATTCCAATGTGATTGAGCTCAACCTTCATCGAATTTCTGATTTGAGTGAGCATTTTGTCCTCTTTAGTGATGATATGATTCTAAATCAACCTCTTAAACCGGATGATTTTTTCCACAAGGGTTTACCAAGGCTGCTGGCAATCTATCGGCCTATCGTTGCTCAAAGTGAATTTAGCCATATTGAGGTTAATAACACGCGTTTCCTCAATAAATATTTTTTGGGGAAACCTAATTTCAAAAAGCATCTGGGCAAGTATTTCAATTATCGTTATGGCAAGTTCAACCTTTATAATTTTCTCAGCCTCTTTTACTCGGGAATTATGGGTTATGAGGATGCCCATGTTGGTCTTCCTTCTCTCAAATCTACCTATGCGGATGTTTGGGAAAAGGAGGGGACATACTTAGACGAGATGTGTCATAATCGTTTTCGCAGTAGCCAAGACCTCAATCATTGGGCTATGAGCTATTGGAATATTGAGACTAATCGCTTTTATCCTCAGACGATTAAGATTGGCAAGTACGTTCCTATCGCTGATAGGGATGAGATTGCTAAAATTGTTGGTGGCTCGTCCTATAAGATGGTTTGTATCAATGACGATGAAAGTTCGGTTGATTTTCAAGCGGAGAATGCTTGGATTGAACAAGTTCTAGCTGAAAAGATTCCTGAAAAGAGTTCCTTTGAAAAATAAAGTAGAGAATAAATAATGAAGAAATATCAAATTGTTGAAGTGTGTGGTTCAGATAATCAGCACGCTGGGAGTAAGGCAACTAGCGATATTTTTAAGATTGCAGAGCCACTGGGATTTGAGCCTGTTTATATTAAGCAAGGCTTACCAAAGTCTGGCCTCTTAGTCAAGCTAGTCAATCAGTGGCACTATTATAGCAACTGGAAACAGGCTTTCCATTCTATCCATGCAGGTAGCCTCCTGCTTTTGCAGCATCCCTTTCATCACCGTCAACTAGGGCGTGAGAAGTTTTTGCGACGTTTAAAGGAGGAAAAGCAGGTTCGTTTTATCTGCCTGGTTCACGATGTAGAGGAACTGCGTAATGTTTCCTACCTGAACAATGACCAGCATAAGAAGGAATTTGATTTCATGCTGGAGCTGGCCGACCAGCTGATCGTCCATAACCAGGCCATGAAGGAATTTTTCTTGTCTAAGGGTCTACCTGAGGGTAAGCTGGTGGTCTTGGGTATTTTTGATTATTTAACGGAGCTTGAACCCGATGAAGCCCGATTTTCTAAGTCGGTGACCATCGCAGGAAATCTTAGTCCTTACAAGAGCCCCTACATCGAAAAGATTGGGGAGCTTGAGGGGATCAGTTTTGACCTCTATGGGCCTAACTATGTCCAGCAGGACTCTGGAGAGCAAGTGCGTTACCACGGTTCCTTTCCACCTGACCAGCTGCCTAGCCAGTTGAAGCAAGGCTTTGGTCTGGTTTGGGATGGGGATTCCATTGATGAGTGCAATGGCCCCTTCGGCAATTATCTGCGCTACAACAATCCCCACAAGCTTTCCCTCTATATTGCTTCTGGCCTGCCGGTTATCGTTTGGCGACAAGCAGCCTTAGCTGGCTTTGTTGAGGAGCGAGGCCTAGGGCTTGTTGTTGATAGTCTGAGGGAAATATCGCTAATTTTAGCGAAATTAGACCAAACTACCTATCATACCTATGCTCAAAATTGTTTAAGTCTGAGCCAAGAATTACGCTCGGGTCTTTATAGTCAAAATGCATTAGACCAGGCTCAAGCTAGAATTAGCCAATGATTGGCTTAGCTTTCTGAATATAGTGAAAGAATATGAGAAATAAATACTTAATAGATTTTATCAGAGATGATACTAATACAGCAGCTTCTAAGGCTGAGCGAGATATTAGTAGTTTCTTGAAAACGATTGGCTTTTTGGGTATTAATTACGACATGAGCTTGCCTCGGGCCATCAAGATTTTGGGAGAAGATTATATCCTTGCTAAGAAAATAAAGTGCATTGAGGCTGACGACATCTGCTTGATGCAATATTCTATGTTCGGTCGGCCTTCCCTGAAAAAACTCATGAAAAAGTTGGCCTTTAATCGCCACAAGATTCTTCTGGTTCATGATATCGAAAGTCTGCGGGAGCAAATGGGAACTAGTGGGATTGCTGAGGAGCTGGCTCTCTTACAGGAGGCTCAATGCCTGATTGTCCATAATGACAAGATGGCCGATTGGCTGAGGGAGCAGGGGCTAAAAGTGCCTATGATTTCTTTGGAGATTTTTGATTATGCCCAGCCAGTTGACCTGAAAGAAGTAAGGGTGCAGAACGATTGGAAGACCGTCGTCTTTGCAGGAAACCTAGATAAGAGTTCTTTCTTGCGCCAACTCAAAACCCAAACGCCTTTCTATCTCTACGGCCTCAAGAGCCATGACCAGGCTTATCAAGAGAACCTGACCTACTGTGGCTCCAAAACCTCTACAGAAATTCCATCAGTTGTGAGTCAGTATGGTTTTGGACTAGTTTGGGATGGTCCTGGCATTGATTCCTGTCAAGGCGCTGTCGGTAACTATATGCGCTACAATAATCCCCACAAGACCTCACTCTATCTCAGCAGCAATCTACCAGTCATCATTTGGAAAGAGGCAGCCTTAGCTGGCTTTGTTGAAGAACACGGTCTAGGTCTGACCCTCGATTCGCTTGAAGAATTGGACGACCGTCTAGCTCGGCTGAGCCAGGCCGATTACGACCAGATGAAGACCAACTGCCAAGCCATGGGCCAAAGGTTAAGGAATGGTTACTACAGTATCAAGGCCACCCAAGAAGCGGTGGAAGTGGTTGGGAAATATTAATTATAAGGAGAAAGCATTTCATGAAACGTATTCAATGGTTGGATTTTGGTAAGGGATTTACCATCTTCCTCGTTCTAGTTGGTCATGTTTTCAAGGGTATGCAGCAATCTGGTGCTTTTGAAGCCTATCATGCCAGCTTTCAATTTATCATCCAATGCTTTTGTATCTTCCATATCCCAGTTTTCTTTGCCCTGTCTGGCTATCTTTTTAAGCCGGTCAAGAATTTGTCAGCCTATCCTAAGTATGCTCTCAAGAAGTCCCTGGCTCTTTTGGTACCCTATGTGCTCTTTTGCGTTACCTATTTCTTTTTCCAGAAATTAGGCGGTACTAGCGTTCGGGAAGGAACTTCCCTAGCAGATTTGCTGGCTATTTATAAGAGGCCTATTGCGGTTTCTTGGTACCTCTATATTCTCTGGGGTGTCAGCCTCTATGTTGGCCTGCTCTCGGTCTTTATCAAGGATAAGACCAAGCTCCTAGCACTGACAGCCCTGACTAGTCTGGCAAGCTATCCCCTACACTCTTCTATCTTCCTCTTGCAGGGTACCCTGCTTTGGTCTGGTATCTATTGTTTGGGAAGCTATTTCAGTCAGATTTCCTTTGAAAATTTTTCCAAGGGCTTGGGCAAGAAAGTCTTGCTAATTTTAACCTTGCTGGGTCTTTATCTCCTTTGGTGGACTCAATTTGATTTTAAGGAGGGCGTGAGCTATCAAACACCAGGCTTGGAAGGAATCGCCTTTATTCTCAGCGTTTTCCTAGCCTTCCTCATTTATCCAAAACTGCCCCACACCGGTTTCTTTAACTATTTTGCGGATAAGGGAAAATCTAGCCTGATTATCTATATTTTTCACTCGCCCGTCCTCAGCGCTATTCGGATAATCCTCCTGCGCCTGGGCCTCCATAGCATGATTCTCCATGTCCTGATTGGCATTGTCGGTGGTTGGTTAATCAGCCTCTTCATCGCCTATCTTTTCAACAAAATCAAGTTCCTTAATTTCTTTGTCGCCCCGACCAAGTATATTAGGGTGTAGGCTGGAATTATTTTCGGTTTTACAATAACTGGTCTTTGCTAGGGTGAGAATTGACAGAATTTAAAAGGTACTTTATAACAATGCACATGATATACTGACAAGCGAAATGCAAATGACAGATATGAGATATGCGTTTTTTGTGTATGACAAGTAAAGGAAGTGCTTTTTATGGCTATAACGGATAAGAGCCTTGATATCATTGTTCAAGACGAGGCTGAAATGAAAAAAAGTTTTATCTATTATTAACGGGTATTAACGGGAAAAAGCCTGCTAGCCAAGAGGCGAAGGATAGAATTGCGGCATTAAATCAACACAAGGTCAAAGAGGAAGTTTTTAGTGCCAGAAATAATTGATTATGGATCTTGGTTAGGTGATATAAAGAAAGCTTCATCTCTCTTTGATTGTGGTGATAGTCACGTTAATGATTATTTTAAAAAAAGAAGTGGGAATGATTCTTCGCGAAGATTATTGCTATATGTTTCGGAAAATCAGATTTTAGGTTTTGTTACTGTTTCGTTGGCCAATCTTAAAATGTCAATTCAAAACCATAATGAAATTGAAACAGATGCTGTTCTTTATATTAATGGGCTAGGTGTTGACCGAAAACACCATAGAGAAAAAATTGGCAGTCACCTTTTACAGGTTGCTTTTAGCATATCCTTATCCATTGATATGATGGCGCCAATTAAGGGTGTTTATCTCGTGGCATTAAGAGAAGCTATGGATTTTTGCGATGAATTCGAATTCACCTACCTCAGTAGAGACCCCATGTCCGATTTTAACTCAAAAGAGTTTCCTATGTTTTTATCTATTGAAACAATAAAAGATTTAGGAATATTACCATATTTAAATGCTTATGAATTGAACGATGAGTAACGGTCACCTTGGTCGAAAGACTGAGGTCTTTTGTTTTCTTGTTCAAAATTCGCTATAAGTATAAAAAGCAGGCACCAGTAGTGCATCTCCATTTTTTGAACGAAAAATAGTTTTTGCTCCAGCCTCTTCATTAGAGTATCATTCCTTACTTTCATACATGCATGAAACCATAGGACGCTGAACTCAATTAGCCTTATAAATTAGCCTTATACTAGATAATATAATAGAGTAAGAACCTATCAAATTTCAGCTATATCTTGAAAGATATCTGACAATTTCGCAAGCATGCTCAGAATATCAATAACTATTATTGATAGTTACCTTACTTTTGTTAAAAATTCCAAAAATTATCTTTTGTTTTACTTAAACATAACATCGAATCAACATTTTTGTTTTGTATTGAAAAAAACTAAAAAATGTTTTAATATTACCGTTATATCTACTAGGTATAATTTAAAAATTTTATTAGGAGACAGTTTTTATGAACTCATTAGTATTTGAAGATTTTGAAATTGCAACGACAGATTATCTTTCTGAAACAGAAGCGGGTGGTCTTCTTTTAGGTGTTTTAGGAGCAGCAGCAGGCGGAGTTGGTGGCTTCTTCACGGGCGGAGTTGCTGGAGCAGCTGTTGGAACAGTGACTCTGTAATAAAAACTCTTTTCCAGCATCCCTACTTTGCTGAAAATTGATTACATAGCTATGTTTTAATTTAAAGGAGATGCACAATGTTATCATCCAAGTTTTCCTGGTTTGTTTTAGCGAGTTACCTTATTTTAATACTTATTCCTGTGTTGTTTCCACATATAAAAAATATTAAACTTATTATATTTTCTATACTACTGTTAGAAACTATACTAGTAATAGTTCTTTATTTAAAAGGCAAGTATTTTAGTTAGAGTTAGAAGTATATACCGGTATTTATCGTCGGCTCTTTGTCAGCCGTGTAGTGAAATGACAAGGGCTCAAATTCGAGAGAGAATCAGATTGGTTCTCTCTTTTATGTTATGGTGTTTAAAGAAAAAGGTGAAGTTCTTGCAACGTGTGCTGATCCAGGTTTTAATTGGTATTGTCGGCGGTTGGCTGATAAGCCTCTTTATTGCCTATCTCTTCAACAATATTACGTTGCTCCATTTTTTTGTTGCCCCAACCAAGTATATTAAGATATAGATAGATACTATTTCAACTTTTGTCTTGCAAACGCACAGTGTGTGTGATAGAATATAGTCAAGATGACAATCCCCCCACATCCATTATGGACAGATACGTCTGACGTGGGGCTTTTTTTGTACAAAGGAGAAGTAGTGAGTGAGCGACCAGTTGCACTTTCATGGGAAGAACAATTAAAACTTTTTAAAGATAGGGGAATGAAAGTTCGTGAAACTGATATTGATAAACTTAAAAATATTAGCTATTATCGATTAAAAGAGTTTGCTCGCCCTCTAGCTACAATGACAAACAATCAAGACCAACTAGAGATTAGTTACAACGGTATAGAATTTAGAGAAGTTCTTACTCGCTATTACCAAGATAAGAATTTGAGGATTAATCTCCTGCATGCCATTGAAAAAGCGGATGTTAAAGATTCTAAGTCACAGTTAATTATCAGATCTAAAAAATAAAAGGAATTTAGATAAAGACGGTTTCCCATCGGTTTGGCTAGGTATTGATTTGATGATGTTTGGAGATTTGGTTGCTATGCTAACAATAATGGGTGAGGCTAACTTAAGACAGGTCGCTTCTTATTACAAGTGTAGTGGCGAAGAACTCGTTTCATGGATGAAGTGTTTAAACTTTATCAGGAATATTTGTGCTCATAATTCTAATTTAATCGACCTCAAGGTAACAACAAAGCCAAAAATTAGAAGGGAGTGGGGAGAGTACCTTTATTATATAGAAAGCACAAATGAGAATCAAACCATTAGGAAGCCTTCCAATAAGTTAGCAGTTATTATCATTATAGTTGTTGAATTAGTTAACCAAATCAATTCAAAATACAAATGGCAAAATATCCAATCCAGTATTTGTAATCTGTGTAAGAATGAAGAACGGGCATTCTTACTTGGATTCTCTTCATTAGATTCTGCCAGGAAAATTACAAGTTTGGTAAAAAACAATCGCTAAGTATTAGTTAAATATGCACAACAGCCTTGGCATAGTTTGGGGCTTTGTTTTTTTCTAAATGGTTTTAAAGGACATAAGTAAATTAATTAATAGTAATCAACAAAGGAGGTCTTCAGGCCATTTATACCGATATTATTTAGAATTGCTCTTTCATGTGAAATATAGAAAATTAATTATAAGTAAGAGAGGTAGAAGTATGTTGTACCCAAAAAATCTCGAAGACAAGATTGCTAGCCAGTCCCTGCACGATATTCTTCAGGTGGAAAAATCTCTAGACCTAGCTTTAGAAGATTTGCAGTTTGGCAAGGTTGAAACCAGCGATAGCTTGGCTGATTTCAAAAAGCAGATGATGGTTCTGGTAGATTCAAGTACAAGTGATAGTGGTAAAATCTGGGGATATTCAAAGAAAAATACTAAAGGAGAATAAAGATGACAGCAGCAGAACTCTGGCGGGAATTTTTGGAGCAAAAGCAGGCTCAAGGCTATGAAGTAGAGGCCTTCCAGTTCTATGAATCCTTTCAATTTGGTGTAGAAGATAAAATGATTGACGATTTGGCTCAACTGGTCAAGGATGGTATCAAGACAGCGACGGCTTCGGCCTATCCTATGTATGAGTTAGAAGGAGCGTCCCTACCTCAAGCCGATACTTATAGTATCGTCCTTGGCAGTCATGGGGAGGCTGTCTGTTTGATTAGAACGACAGATGTAACTCTTGTGCCCTTTGATCAGGTCAGCGCACAACACGCCTATAAAGAAGGAGAAGGTGATCGTTCCTTGGCTTATTGGCGCCAGGTTCATGAAGATTTCTTCAAGCAGGAATTAGCGCAAGTCGATCTGTCCTTCACTTCGCAGATGCTGGTCGTCTGTGAAGAATTTCAAGTCGTAAAAATTGTTGAATGAGTAGTCAGTTCAGGCTGCTTTTTTCTTGCTTTAGAATTAAGAAAGCTGACAGCTAGACCAATTTTAACTGGTTAGCTACCTTAATTTTTCCTAGTTTTCTAGCAAATAAATAAGTAATTTATGATAAAATTAAATTTATAGAGTGAATTTTTTTCTGCTAAGGATTGACGAGGAGTTGGACTCTTTGCGAACGCCTCTCAGCAAATAAATTAGCAGAGATGTGACGATGTTTATGACGGGAGAATAGACATGGTTGGACAAGAAAAATGGATTAAGACAGCAGATGGAACCTTTGTTTTTGTGGAGATTTTCGGTCAGGGGCAGCCTCTGGTCTTCCTCCACGGCAACAGTTCCAGCAGTCGCTATTTTAAGCAGCAGGTAGCCTTTTTTGCCCAGAATTATCAGGTCATTGTGGTTGATAGTCGTGGGCATGGTCGAACTCGGGCTGTGGCGAAGACTATTTCGTTTGAGCAGATGGCTGATGACCTGCATCAGGTTTTTGTGATTTTAGGCATCAAGACAGCTATCCTAGTTGGTCACAGCGATGGTGCCAATTTGGCTATGATTTTCCAGCAGAAGTACCCCCAAGCTGTAGAAGGCATGTTACTAAATTCGGGAAATATCACAACTAAGGCCCTGCATTTTGCTGATAGACTTTTGACTTGGCTGGCTTATGGTTTTTTAGCAATCTTGTCTCCAGTTTTTCCTAGTTTCAAGGCTAAAAGCCGAGTAATCCATCTCATGTTGCAAGATTTGACTGTTAAGCGGGGAGATTTGGCAGCAGTGAGAGTACCGGTATTAGTTTTGGTGGGCAACCATGATGTTATCAAAGTTTCCTATTCCAAAGCGCTAGCTTCCTATTTTCCCAAGGGGATTTTCTATCCGCTCAAGGGATTCGGCCATAATATTGTTAAGAAAGATTCACAAACCTTTAATCGAATAACCAACCAGTTTATCAAGCATATATTGTTAGGAGTTCCTTTTGAAAGCCGTTCTTGAAAAAATCAAGCCCCTTACCTCTATTATTAAAACTGTCTTCTTTGTTTCCATTATTCTCTTGATTATCATGGAAATCCTCCATCTGAGGCGAACGATTTCCGTGACGCAACTCAAGGCAGCTCTGGGTGGGGTGTCTCCTCTCAATATCATTTTGATATTTCTTATTGGTGCTATAGCCGTCTTGCCAACGACAGGTTACGATTTTGTCCTCAATAGGATTTTGAAAACAGATAAGTCTAAGGGGTATATTTTACAGACTTCTTGGTGTATCAATACCTTTAATAATTTATCTGGTTTTGGCGGCCTGATTGATATCGGTCTTCGGTTGGCTTTCTATGGTCAAAAAGGGGAAGAAGAGCGGGATCTTCAGCAGGTAACTACTTTCTTGCCATATCTGATTTCTGGTCTCTCCTTTGTCAGTCTGGTTTCTCTAGGACTGACCTATTTTTATGGAGTCGACCGTTCGGGGATTCCTTACTATGACATTGTCTTGGTTGGGGCTAGTCTCTATTTCCCTATTCTTTATTGGTTGACGGGCCGCAAGACCAAGAACTACTTTGCTAATATGCCTGTCAAGACAAGGAATCGTCTGGGCATTGTCTCCTTCTTTGAGTGGTCCTGTGCAGCGACAGCCTTTATCATTATCGGCCGTTTGATGGGGATTGATATGCCGATCTCTGTCACCCTGCCTTTCTTTGCTATTGGTTGTGCTGTCGGTATTATTTCTCTGATTCCTGGAGCTCTGGGAAGTTTTGACTTTATCGTTCTGACCGGCCTGTCTGCTCATGGCTTGCCCAAGGAAACAGTCCTAGCTTGGCTGACCCTCTATCGCTTGGCTTATTATGTCATTCCTTTCTTTCTGGGAATTATCTTTTTTATCAAGCATCTGGGTGGTAAAATCAATCAAAAATACAATGCCGTTCCCAAAGAAATGCTGGAGAAAGCCATCCATACCATTACCATCAACTTGATTCGCTGGCTGGGCATTCTTTTGGCCCTATCTACAGTCTTTTTTGAAAATCTAGACTATATTCCTTGGCTGTCATCCTTTGATCCCCTGCAAAGACAAGTGATTTGGCAGTGTCCAGGTCTGGTGCTTGGTGTCTGTTTTATCCTTCTAGCTCGGACCGTTCAAAAAAAGGTCAAGCTGGCTTTTCCTTTAACCATGCTTTGGCTGGTGCTGACCTTGATTTATGTTGACTTTGGAGCCATTAGCTGGGGCTTTTCCACTATGATTCTCCTCTCTATGCTGGCTATGGTTCTAGTTCGTCCTCAACTCTATAAAAAGCAATTTATCTATTCTTGGGAAGCAAGAACCAAGGACACCTTGGTCATCGCTGTGACCCTGATTTTGCTCTTTACCCTAGCGGGGGTTATCTTCCCTGTCCGCGCCCAGGAGTTGCACGATATAGTGGAACGGCACAGACCAATTAGTCCTGATTCTTACTTGCTCACACGTCGAATAGTCTTGATTTTAACCCTTGTTATCACGGTCTGTTACTGGCTCTTGATGCGAATTGTTCAAGGCCGCAAAATCAAGTTGGGCACGCCCTTCCAAGCCGATCGTTATCGTGACTTGCTTGCGACCTATGGTGGACAAGGTGACAGCGCCTTAGCCTTTCTGGGAGACAAACGGCTCTTTTGGTATCAAAAGGACGGTCAGGATCGTGTAGCCTTCCAGTTCGCTATCCGCAATAATAAATGCTTGGTCATGGGAGAACCAGCTGGTAATGAGGCCGATGTAGAAGAAGCCATTTCCTACTTCATTGATAAGGCTGATCGGCTGGATTATGACCTAATTTTCTACAGTATCGGTCAGAAGCTGACCCTATATCTGCATGAATTTGGCTTTGAATTTATGAAGGTGGGGGAAAATGCTCTGGTTGATCTAGACAATTTCACCCTGCGAGGGAACAAGTACAAGCCTTTTCGCAATGCTCTTAATCGGGTAGAGAAAGATGGCTTTAGTTTTGAAGTTGTCGAGGCTCCCCACAGTCCAGAGCTCTTAGCGGAAGCCAGGGCTATCTCAGATACCTGGTTGCACAAGCGACCTGAAAAAGGTTTTTCTTTGGGGTACTTCGATGAAGCTTACCTGCAAGAATCGTCCCTAGCTCTAGTTCGTAATCAAGAAGGCAAGATGGTTGCTTTTGCTAATGTTATGCCCAATTATCAAGACAATATTGCTTCAATTGATATGATGCGCTATGATAAGGACTTGATTCCAAATGGGGTCATGGACTATCTCTTCATCTCCCTTTTTGTTCACTTTAGAGAGGCGGGAGTAGGCTATTTCGACCTAGGGATGGCGCCCTTGTCTGGTGTCGGTCAAGCAGAAGAGTCTTTCTTACAAGAAAGATTGGCCTATCTGGTTTACCATTTTGGCAGCCATTTCTATTCCTTCGAGGGCCTTTATCGCTATAAAGAAAAGTTCACCCCGCTTTGGGATCAACGCTATGTTTCCTATTCTCGCAGTTCCTGGGTCAGCTATGTTCTTATGACTCTAGTGCTAGAAGACCGTGTGACTCGGAATTAAACATGAAAGCCAGCCGTAAATTTCAAGTCATAGCTGAGCTGAGCATCTTGGAGTTCCTGAAGTAGCTTTGGACTATTGAAGCCCTCACAATTTAATAGACAAATGACCTTCCAGTCAAGAGGCTGGGAGGTCTTTAATTTTCTTAGAGATTGGCGGTGCAGGTTTGGGCTCTTAGGTAAGCCTAAGTTTTCTAACCCATAGTTTTCTAAGAGAAATTTATAGCTAAACATAAAAAATATAGATTATGCAGAGGCCTAGAGAAAGGGTATTATGGTTTCATAAAGAGCGACAGTCAGATAAGAGAGTCGATAATGCTTGATTATCTGACTTAGTAAGAAGTTTAGGCAAGCCACCCTAGTGGTTGCCGTAGGAAATGAAGCTGTGACAAAATCCTCACTTCCTTACTTTTTCAACATCAAACAGTTTGACGCAGCGGTTGATTGGAAGTACTTGTCCCCTTCGGGACAGCATCCTTCCTAATCAACTGTGCGGGGGTGAGACGACAAAATCGATTTCAAAGAAATCACGATTTTTGTCTCACTCCCATTTCCTTAACTTATTGAAAGGAACTCGCCTACATCACTGTGGAAAAAGAAGAAGCTTCCTAGATGCTTAATCGCATCTGCGTCTCCTTCCCTATTTTCCTGTGTGGTGCTTAGCAATTGTTGTTAGTCATCAGTTACTTTAGTAACTAGATGACTTTGCTCTGTCGTATCTTGTGAAAGGGAGTTGTCAGCTATGGAGAAACGGCCGATTATCGGTATCAGTAGTAATGAAAAGCCAGTCAGTCCCGATTTGCCGATTATCCATCTCAATGTCTCCAGAAATTTTGGTGATGGGGTCAAACGAGCTGGAGGCTTACCTTTTTACATTCCCATGAGCCAGGATGCCTTGGCAGCTGATTATATTCAGGCTATCGATAAACTAATTTTAACTGGCGGGCAGAATGTCAGTCCCCAGTTTTACGGTGAAGATAAGACAACCGATAGTCAGGACTATTTTCCTGAGCGGGACCGCTGGGAGTTGGCCTTGATTAAGGAAGCCGTCAAGCAGGAGAAGCCGATTTTTGCGGTCTGTCGTGGCTTGCAACTCTACAATGCTGCCCAGGGCGGAACGCTTTATCAGGATATTCCCAATCATGCGGGTCAACCGCCCACGCAACTGGCTCACCCGATTAAGATAGAAGCGGGCAGTCGTCTCTCTGGCCTTTTGGCTGATGGGATTGTGGTCAATTCGGTCCACCATCAGGCTCTCAAAAAGCTAGCTCCTAATCTGAAAGCGACGGCTTGGAGTCAGGATGGTATTATTGAAGCGATTGAGCCGACCGATGGGACCAGGTTTATTGGTGTTCAGTGGCTTCCAGAGTTTTTATTGGATGGGCCAACCAGCAACCAAGCCCTCTTTGATTATGTGGTTCAGGACTTATAGGACTGGCAGTTAAAGGAACTGTTTTGAAAAGGGCCTTGCTTGATTTGCAGGATTTTTTCTAAGTATTTTCATAAAGAATAAGAAGGAGTGATTTTATGCGATTAAAAAAATTACTAGGTATTGTCGGTCTGGGGCTTTCTCTAGCCTTGATCGTTACCGGCTGTTCAAAGAATTCCTCGGGCAAGAAGGAAGTGACCTTTGCGACCGTAGGAACGACCAAGCCCTTTTCCTATCAAAATGACAAGGGCAAGTTGACCGGTTTTGACGTGGAAGTGGCTCGGGAGATTTTCAAGGGCTCTAAGGATTATAAATTGAAAATTCAACAAATTGATGGCGACACCATCTATTCTGGCCTTGATTCTGCCAAGTTTGATTTTGTCGGCAATAACCTTAGTTACACCAAGGAAAGGGGCAAGAAGTACCTCTATTCCTATCCAACGGCCTCAACGCCTTCCGTTCTAGTTGTTCCTAAGGACAGCGACATCAAGTCCTACGATGATATCGGCGGCCACACAACGCCTGTCGTCCAAGGGACAACGGGTGCTTCCCAGTTGGAAGATTATAATAAGAAGCACTCCGACAATCCCACGAAACTGAAATACACCGAGGAAAATATCACTCAGATGCTTTCCGGTCTCAATGATGGCAAATATGATTTCAAGATTTTTGATGCGCCATCGGTCAATAGCATCATCAAGTCTCAAGGCTTGAGCAATCTCAAGACCATTGATTTGAAATCGAGCGAAAAGCCTTATATTTATTATCTTTTCACCAGCGACAATAAGGACCTACAAACCTTCGTCAATAAACGAATCAAGGCTCTGCAAAAGGATGGCACCCTAGACAAGCTGTCTAAGGAATTCCTGGGTGGCGACTATGCACCAAGTAGTAAAGACCTGGTTGTCCCAAATAAGAAATAGGCTAGACAGAGACCAACCAATTGACTTTGATTAGCGAAACATCTTAAAATTGAATGATTTATAAACCTGCCCTGATGGAAATCAAGGTAGGTTTTTTAAGTCGTTTGGAGAAGGAGAATGATAGTGAATTGAAATCAAAAGTATCAATCTGCCCATACACTAGCATCGAAAGAACTTGGCCTTTTAGCAAGAGACGACCTGACTACTCAAGAGCTGTCAGTTGAAAGGTTTGAACTTCAAAGAGCATGTTGGAGAATTTCCAGATAAAAAAACGGAGCGAGTCCAAACCAAACGCTGGAAGAGCTCCGTCCTATTTTTGTTTTGTTTGATTAGCGAACCTTATTTGTCTAGCTCGGCAGAGTATTAGTTTTTCATGTCCTCTTGGCCTTCCAGGGTGCAGAGGCGGTAGAGGGCCTCGGCGTAGATGGTGGTTGCCTGCCAAAGTTCCTCCAGCTTAATCTTTTCATTGGGTTGGTGGAGGGTGTGGACTGACCAAGGAAAGGCTGGGCCAAAGGAAACGCCGTTTTTTAGGAGACGGCCATAGGTTGAACCGCCGATGGCTAAGGCAGGGCTGCTATCACCTGTCGCCTCTTGATAGACCTCCAGGAGGGTCTGTGTTCTAGGGTCGCTAAGGTCGGTATTGCTAGGAAGGAGGTGGCTGATTTCCTCTAGGACAAAGCCTGCCCCGTCAGCGATTTTATCTCATTGTTCCCCTAGAGTAGAATATTCTAACATTTGAGGATAGCGGAGATTGATGCCAATTTTAGCCTGTCCATTTTCAAAGGAAAAGATGGCAGGATTGACGGTCACCTTGCCCAGCTCTTGGTCCTCATAAGCAAGGCCAAGTTTCTGACCGAAGGAATCGGCGAAGAAGTAGTCATCCAAAAGGGCAAGGTAGTCTTGGGCAGCAGGGTCAAGGTCAAGAGTCCTCAAGAAGTGAGTTAGGTAGATGGCGGCATTAATTCCCTTGTCAGGTCCAGATCCGTGAGCCGCCTGACCCTTGAGACTGAGAATTTGTTCCTGCCCTTGAACCTGATAGTTCCCTTGGAGGTCGTTCTTTTTGAGGTAGACCTGGAAGTCCGCCTCAAGGTTGGCTTGGCCTGACAAACGAGCTTGAGCCTTGTCGGGAACAACATTATAGGCCTGACCGGACTTAAAAACTAGGTTAGAAGGGCTGGAATAGGTCTTGGTCAAATCTAGGGAGACAATGCCTTTTTCTGCATAAATCAAAGGGAAGATGGCATCAGGGACGAAACCAAAGTCAGGCATGGTTTCCTTGGCGAAGTAGGTCTTGACCCCCTCCCAATTATTTTCTTCATCAGTTCCATAGATGAGACGAACCTTCTGGTTAAGCGTATAGCCAGCATCTAGCACCATTTTTAAGGCGTAGTAGGCAGCTAGGCAGGGGCCCTTATCGTCGGACACACCTCGACCGTAAAGCCAGCCCTCTTTCTGCTTCAACTCGAAAGGAGGTGTCTGCCATTCTTCGTCTTGAGCAGGAACCACATCTAGGTGGGAGAGAATTCCAAAGATTTCCTGTCCTTGGCCGATTTCCAAATGACCGGCAACATTGTCAATGGTCTTGGCTCGAAAACCATCTCGCTCTCCCAGAGCAAGCATATAGTCTAGGGCCTTCTTGACTGCTGGCCCAAAGGGAGCCTCCTCGCTAGCCTGGGCCACATCCTTGACCGATGGAATGGCGATTAAGCCCGCCAAGTCCCGTAAAAAATCTTCCTTAACCTATGTCATCTTGGGGAAGTCTTTTGCAAAATGCCCAAAGCAATCTTCAAAAAGCTCCCTATATGGCAATCATCCCAGGATTCTTTGTTTTGTTGACCATCTACTCAATTAATAATCTTAGTGAAGCCTTCAAGGCCTATGTTCAAAGGGAGGGATAAAATGTCAGATGCAATTGTTGAAATAAAAAATCTCTTTGTTAATCGACAAAACAAACGTGAAAAAGTTGCGACACCATTGGTAAAAGGGATTGATTGACGATTCCTCAAGGTCAAGTCGTAGGCATTATCGGCGAATCTGGTTCTGGAAAAAGTTTGTCCATGAAAGCAAGTATGGGCTTGCTCCCAGAAAATCTTCATAGTCAGTTTGGAGAATTTCGTTTTAAGGGAAATTCCGTAAAAAATCCTAGCGAACTTCCTATTGCAATGATTTTTCAGGATCCAATGACATCACTCAACCCTTTGCGGAAAATTGGTTATCATTTAGCTGAGGTCATTTTTCGGAACGATGAGGAAATTTCCGATGATGATGCTGAAAAATTAGCTATCAAGGTGCTAAGTCAGGTTGGAATTCCAGAGCCTGAAAAACGACTCAATCAGTACCCATTTGAACTGTCAGGTGGTATGCGGCAGCGGATTATGATTGCTATGGCACTCTTAGCAAAACCAGAACTTTTGATTGCAGATGAGCCCACAACAGCTTTGGATGTAACCATTCAGGCACAGATATTGAGTTTGCTTAAGCAACTACAGGTCGAGGATAATTTGTCCATAGTTTTAGTCAGTCATGATTTTAGTGTTATTGCAGGCATGTGTGACCTAGTTAAGGTTATGTTCCAAGGTCAAATTGTTGAAGAGGGGGCGGTTGATGAGATTTTTAATAATCCTCTTCATGCCTATACCAAGCAGTTGCTGGCAGCAGCGGATTTAGACCTGATTGATACTATTAGTGAAAAGAAAGACTATGTTTTATCTAATTCTTTTAAATCAGTCAGTTCCAGCCATCGTTACCTAGTGGAGGAGTAGAATGGTCGAAAACATTATTGAATTATACAATATCTCTAAGGTCTTTAACAACGGGAAGCGACGGGGAAGGGAAGTGTCTGTCAAAGCACTTGATCAAGTGAGTTTACAAGTTAGAAAGGGTGAAACACTTGGCTTAGTTGGTGAATCTGGTTCAGGGAAAACAACTTTAGGTCGCATTATTTTGGGCTTGGAAAATCAAACTGATGGGGAGGTTTCTTTCAAGGGACAGTCAGTGCATGGGCTAAAATCTAAGGAACGTCGTGCAATTTCGCACCAGTTACAACTCATTTTTCAAGACCCCTATTCGGCCCTTAATCCTCGAATGACGGCATTAGAGATTGTCCAAGAGCCGCTACTTGATTTACCGAAAGAAGTAGCTAGACAAAAAGCTGTTGACTTATTAAATTCCGTTGGCATAAGCGGAGATGCGGTTAATAAATTGCCCAAGGAGTTTTCAGGAGGACAACGTCAGCGAATTGGGATTGCTCGGGCAGTTATCAATCAACCGGAGTTTATTGTCTGTGATGAGCCAACTTCAGCATTGGACGTTTCCATTCAAGCACAAATACTTCGTTTACTAACAGACTTGCAGACCAAATTAAAACTATCTTATCTTTTTATTTCGCATGACTTGTCTGTTGTTCGTCATATTTCAGACAGAATAGCTGTACTATACAGAGGGAAGTTGGTGGAAATTGCACCTGCTGAGCATCTATTCGATTATCCTCAGCACGCTTACACGCAATATTTATTAAATGCAAAACCTGAATTAAATCCCAAATTGGCACGTGAAAAACTCTTAGCCGTTACTAGTGATGTTAGGGAATTTCACCTACCTGAAAACTTTGAATGGAGGGAATTTGGACCTGACCACTTTGTTCGGGTAGATAAGGAGTGAGTATAAAAAGCTACTTATCGGCATTTTACAAATTGTGCTCAATCATGAAATTCCAAACGATTTAGAAAAAATCCATATTTCTAATTCATTTTTGAATACAGCTTTGAATACAGCAAAAAGCTTGACCATACTGGGCCAAGCTATTTTCATAGAAAATAAAAATTTAGAGGATTAAAATAACCTCAACGGTGGTCTATGAAACTTACTTAAGCTAGAAAGATAGAGCCCTCCGCCGGCAATGCCAAGAATACCATTGGCCAAAGCGAGCGTTCTTGTCTTAGGATTAGGGTTCATATCAAGTTCCTTTCAAATAAGTTTAGGAAATAGGCCATAAAAATGGCACTATTTTCTAGGGCAAGTACTAAGGTCTGGGAGACCTTTTTAATCCGAACCTGAAAATAGAAGAGTAAGGTGGAAATCAACGCAGGTGCTTGCACCTAAGTGATTTCATCTAAATTCGCAGAGTTGTAGGCGGGTTCAATTCTTTAGCCTCCATTATAAAGGGCCTAAGATTTCCTGTCAATGAAAGTTGAAGAATTTAATTTGCCTGACACTTGAAAATTTCTGATTATCGAATGTTTCCCAGAAATCCGACCTGCGACTGAAGCTTTTTTGTGCTTGAGGTCGCTTTTTTTGTTATTTTAGGCTAAAATATTAGAGGAATGTAAGAAAGAAGTGATGATGACGCAGAAAATCGGAATCGGAAGGGCTCACAGCAAGATTATCCTAATCGGTGAACATTCGGTAGTCTATGGCTATTCGGCCATTGCCCTTCCCTTAAAAAATATTGAGGTGGTCTGTCAGGTTCAGGCTTCGGACCAAGCTTTAGAGATTGACATCTCTGATCCGCTATCTACAGCGGTTTTTGCTGCCTTGGAATTTTTGGACAAGTCTGATGAAAAGATTTCCGTTGAGATTGAGTCCAATGTCCCAGCCAAGCGGGGGATGGGGTCATCAGCTGCGGTCGCTATCGCAGCTATTCGGGCGGTCTTTGACTATTTTGACCAGTCTCTGTCCCTGCCCGATTTGGAAATGTTGGCCAATCAGGCCGAAATTATTGCCCATGAAAATCCTAGCGGTCTGGATGCCAAGACCTGTCTGAGTGACACGGCTATCAAGTTTATCCGTAATCTTGGATTTTCAGAAATGGCGATGGACTTGGGTGCTTGTCTGGTGATTGCGGATACCGGTATTCACGGTCATACCAGAGAAGCTGTCAGCAAGGTGCGAAGTCTAGAAGAAAAGGCCCTGCCTTATCTGCATCGTCTGGGTAATTTAGCCTCAACCATTGAAATTGGCCTCTTGGCCAAGGATCTCCTGGTTGTGGGTCAGGCCATGAACCGAGCCCATGACGAATTGAACCATTTGGGCGTTTCCAGTCCAGAAGCTAATCATCTTGTCCAGGTTGCCAAAAATCAAGGGGCTCTGGGAGCTAAGATGTCCGGTGGTGGCTTGGGCGGTTGCATCATTGCTCTCTGTCAAAATCAGGAGCAGGCCGAAAGTTTGGTCTCAGCACTCGAAAAAGAAGGAGCCGTTAACACGTGGATAGAAAATCTGTAAGTGTCAAATCCTATGCTAACATTGCCATTGTCAAGTATTGGGGTAAGGCAGACGTCAAGAAGATGATTCCAGCGACCAGCAGCATCTCACTGACCTTGGAAAATATGTACACCAAGACCGACCTGTCCTTCCTTCCTGAGGGGGCTCAGGGGGATGAGTTTTACATTGACGGCCAGCTGCAAAATCAGCAGGAGCATGCCAAAATGACCAAGATTATTGATTTTTTCCGCCGGGAAGGTCAGCCCTTTGTTAAGATTGAAACCAACAACAATATGCCAACAGCTGCAGGACTCTCTTCCAGTTCCAGCGGTCTGTCGGCTCTGGTCAAGGCCTGCAATCAGCTCTTTGACTTTGGTCTGGACCAAAAGGAGCTAGCCCAATATGCCAAGTTTGCTTCTGGCTCGTCGGCTAGGTCTTTTTTCGGCCCCCTTTCGGCTTGGGACAAGGATTCTGGCGATATTTATCAGGTTAAAACTGACTTGGACCTCTCTATGATTATGCTGGTCCTCAATGACCAACCCAAAACCATTTCTAGTCGGGAAGGTATGCAGCGTTGTGCAGAAACTTCCAGCGATTTTCAGGCTTGGATTGATCAGTCTGCTCTGGATTATCGGGTTATGCTGAACTATCTGGCTGCCAATGATTTTGCCAAGGTTGGCCGGTTAGCAGAAGAAAATGCTCTGAGAATGCACTCCACGACTAGGTCGGCCAATCCTCCCTTTTCCTATCTGACGGAAGAATCCTATCAGGCTATGGATTTTGTCAGAAGCCTGCGAGAGAAAGGTTATGACTGTTATTTCACCATGGATGCAGGTCCCAATGTTAAGGTGCTCTGCCAGACCAAGGATTTGGGCACCCTAGCTGAGATTTTTGGTCAAAACTATCGGACCATTGTCTCCAAGACCAAGGATCCTGCCCATGACTAAGTATCAGGTTAAGACCGGTGGCAAGCTCTATCTGGCTGGCGAATATGCCATTCTGACACCTGGTCAGCAGGCCCTCTTACAATTTATCCCCATCTCTTTGACAGCGGAAATTGAGCCCGCTTCCAGCTACCAGCTCTACTCGGATATGTTTGCTTACAAGGTCGGGCTGGAAAGGGATAAGAATTACAGCCTGATTCAGGAGACCATTGCGGTTGTCGAAGACTATCTTAAGACGAGAGGTATAAAACCTCGTCCCTTTAGCTTGTCTATTACTGGCAAGCTAGAGAAGGATGGCAAGAAATTCGGCCTTGGCTCAAGCGGTAGCGTGACTGTCCTAGTGGTTAAGGCCTTGGCTGCCTTGTATCAAGAGGACTGGTCGGCTGATTTCATCTTCAGACTGGCAAGCTACACTCTGCTCAAGCGGGGAGATAATGGCTCCATGGGTGATTTGGCCTGTATTGCCTATGAAGACTTGGTTTTATTCAAGGCTTTTGACCGAGCTCGAGTAAGGACTTGGATTAAGAGTGACAGTTTGAGCCAGGTCCTCGCTAGGGACTGGGGCTATCAGATTGAGTCAGTCCGACCTGCTCTAGATTTTGATTTTCTAGTTGGCTGGACCGGTCTACCCTCTATTTCCAGGGACATGATTGATCAGGTTAAATCAGCTATTTCTGCTGATTTTTTGGAGCCAACGCAGGTGGCGGTAGAAGCGACAGCCCAGGGCCTAAGGACTGGCGATAAGGAGCTGGTCAAAGTCTCCTTACAGAAAGTTAGTGACTTGTTAAAGAACCTGCACCCTGCTATTTATACCGAAGAATTGCTGGTATTAGAAGGGGCCGTTCAGGGTCTGGATGCCGTTGCCAAGTCTTCGGGATCGGGTGGTGGTGATTGTGGTATTGCCCTATCATTTAATCCTGACCATAGCCAAAAAATCAGAGAAAGGTGGCGAAAAGCTGGTATTGAACTACTATTTCGCCAAAAAGCTTTATGACCAATCGAAAAGACCAGCATATCAAGCATGCCCTGGCCTACCAGTCCCCCTATAACAGTTTTGACGAGGTCGAGCTGATTCAGTCCTCTTTGCCCAAGTATGATTTGGCGGAGATTGAGCTGAAAACACATTTTGCTGGGCGGGACTGGGATTTTCCCTTTTATATTAATGCCATGACTGGCGGATCAAACAAGGCCAAGGCTGTCAATAGAAAATTGGCCCAGGTGGCAGAGGCCTGTGGCCTACTTTTCATCACGGGCTCCTATAGCCCAGCCTTGAAAAATCCTGAAGATGATTCCTATGATGTTCGCTCGCTGACTCCTCAAGTGCTTTTGGGAACCAATATCGGTCTTGATAAGCCGGTCCAATTGGGACAGAAGGCTGTGGAAGATTTGAGGCCCTTGCTCTTAGAGGTGCATGTCAATCTCATGCAGGAATTGCTCATGCCAGAAGGGGAACGCGAATTTAAGAGCTGGTTGTCCAATTTAGCGGACTACGCTCAAGAGATTTCTGTCCCTGTCGTCCTTAAGGAAGTTGGCTTTGGTATGGATAGGAAAACCGTCCAAAGGGGGCTTGACCTCGGTATTAGGACCTTTGATATTTCCGGTCGGGGCGGCACCAGTTTTGCCTATATTGAGAATCAGCGGGCCCAGCAAGATCGCTCCTACCTGAATCAATGGGGTCAATCAACCGTCCAAACCCTTCTAAATCTAGGCGACCTTAGAAATCGGGCCGAAATTCTTGCCAGTGGTGGTGTTCGCCATCCTCTGGATATGATTAAGGCTTTGGTTCTGGGAGCTAGAGCAGTGGGGCTTTCACGCACTATACTGGAGCTGGTAGAACGCTACCCAGTTGAGAAGGTAATAGCAATTGTTGATGGCTGGAAAGACGATCTGCGATTGCTCATGTGTGCTCTTAATTGCCGCACCCTAACGGATTTGCGACAGGTCGATTACCTCCTCTACGGGAAATTGGCCCAAGCCAATAGAAAACAAGACTGATATAGCAGAAGGGTCAATCCAAATTTTTGACCTCCAGTTTAAAAAGTCTTAGACTAGGGGTAAAGGAGATGTTGTCATGATTGAAATGACCTATACCGATGCCTATGATATTGAGCGTCAACAAAGCTTTGAAAATCCCAACGATTTTATTCGCGTCCTGATGGGCTGCTCAACTTTGCCCGAGTACTATCCCATTAAGAGTGTTACTTACAAGGGTAAGGATGTGGGTTTCCACGGCACCTATGGCGATCTCTTCCCAACCTTCATCAATTTTGACTGGTCAGCCTACGAAGAGGACTAAAAGCAATAGATAAAAAAATAGCTAGCGAGAAATCGTTAGCTATTTTTGGGTCTTTGACCTTTATTGGCGACCTTTTTGTAATTACTGTAATTCCATGTTATAGTTTTCTTACTAAAAGGAGATTCTGCTATGGTCGTTAAAACTCGAAAACAGGGTGATTCTGTCATGATTACCATCCCTAAAGACTTTAATATCCCAACTGGAAAAGAGTATGAAGCTAATCTAACGGCAAATGGTGAAATCATCTTTACTCCTAAAGCAAAAGATACGGCTCATTTTGTATCTGATAGAGAGGTCTTTAAAAATGTTGATAATCTTTTTAAAGAGTATGACGGCATCTTCAAGGAATTGGTAGATCGATGATAAATTATCTAACCGAAAATCAATCACTGCTTTCAATAAAGGGATTATTGAACATTATTCGCCTAGTGAAAAGGTGGAAGTCGTGAGTGCTTCGGCCTTGAATATGATTGTCAATTTTTCGGAACAGTTTGTATTTGGACAAAAACTATATCCAACTCTCTTCGACAAGGCGACAATTATCTTTGTTCAATTGGTCAAAAAACATGTTTTTGCCAATGCCAATAAACGAACAGCATTTTTTGTATTAGTCAGTTTTCTCCGATTAAACGGCTATCAATTACAAGTCGACCAAGAAGAAGCAGTTGACTTTACCGTGCGAGTCGCGGTTGAACCATTATCCGATGACAATTTAATAATTTATAAGGAGTGGATAAGTAATCACAGTACAAAATTGTAAAAATCCTGATGTGAATTTTTAACTCAAAAAAGCCTGACTTAACAGGCTTTTTGTATGTTTAAATTAAATTTTCACCTCCAAGTATATCTGAAACTCAATGAAATTTTATGAAACACGAAGGCCTCGGTCCTCGTCCTCTAGAAAATTCAAGAAGGAATTCGCTCCTCGAAAAATCTCAATTAATCTCTAGCGATTACCCTTACAACATACAGTAAACAATGGCGATGTATTGCAAGGTAGAGGCTAGAAGGATGAAGAGGTGCCAAATCATGTGGTCGTAAGGGCGTTTACGAGAATAGAAGAAGGCACCAATGGTATAGGATAGTCCCCCTGCCAACATGAGGCTCCAGAAGACTGGACCGGTCTTGGTGACGATGGCTGGAATGATGAAAATGACCAGCCAGCCCATGAGTAGGTAGAGTAAGAGGCTGAATTTCTCATTGATTTTCTTGGCGAAAATTTTATAGAGAATGCCGAAGATAGTCGTGCCCCATTGGAGGACGATAATCAGGTAACCCAACCAGCCACCGACCAGAGAGAGGGCCACGGGCGTGTAGGAACCAGCGATGGCAATGTAAATCATACTGTGATCAATAATCCGCAGGACATACTTCTGTGGTGAAGCATACTGCATGGAGTGGTAGATGGTCGAGGACATGAACATGAGAAAGAGGCTGATGACAAAGACCGACATGCCGACTGCTGCTTTGAGTCCAAAGATTTGGTAGCTGTAAGAAGCCGTAATGGGTAAAAGAACCAGCATAGCGACGGAGCCGACTGCATGGGTTACAGCATTGGCAACCTCTTCGCCAAAGGTTAATTGTTTACTAAGCTTTAGAGTTGCGGTGTTCATGGTGACCTCCTTGAAGATTTTCGGCAAGTTTGTGGGTGTAGTGGTAGAGCTTGAGGGTTTGGCAGGCTGAGACAATCAGCTCAGGAATATCTTGCCTTTGCTCCTCATTCATACAGGCAACAAAGGCATCATAGCAGGCCTGGGATTGATTATTGGCTGTTATCCGTTCTAAAATCTGACTGATTTCCTGAATGGAAAAGACCGGTTTAAAAGTGGTGATAGCTATTAGGCGGGCCAGTTGCCGGCGACTGTATTTTTTCTTGACTGGCTTCTCAACCAGACCATGTTTGACATAATTGTTAATCATGGAAGCGGTGAGGCCCTTATCGGTCGTTGTTGTTGAAAGTTTGCTGACCTGGTTAACGTATAGAAGAACTTGATCTAAGTACAAATCTAACTCAGGCAAGTCAGCCCATTTGGGATAAGTATTCGTCATAAGTTTAACTACTTTCTATAATCTAGTCTTAATAACTAGATTATACAATTCTAAGAAACTGGCGTCAAGAATAAATATGTCTATTGATAAAATTGCAGTTTGCAAACAGGCTGCCTGCTGGCTTCTGTTATAATGGAATTAGTAAATAATTCCCGAGGAGGTCAGGCAAATGGCCATGATAAAAATATTTTTACCCTTTATTTTGACAGCTGTATTGGCAATTCTGACTATCTACCTTGCCAAAAAATGGTCTGTGCAGGAAGAAGCCAGCGGTCGGGCTAATCAAAACCGTTTATCTGCCGGAATGTTAATCGGGATGAGCCTTGGTCTAGCCCTAGGCTCCGTCTTTCGATTTAATGTAGGTTTGACAACAGTTATCGGCATGCTGATAGGGATGACTATCGCCCACTATATAGGGAAGTAGCGGGGGGATGTTAAAGATGAGGTCTAGCTATGAATGTAAAGATAAGAAAAATAAGAGATAAGGAAATCTATCGCCTAAATGATTTTCTCTATGAAGCTATTTTTATTCCGAACGGCCAGGCTAAGCCAGATAGGGAAATTATTGAACAGCCAGAGCTTCAGTTATATGTCAAAGGTTTTGGAGGTCAAGTGGGCGATGATTGCCTTGTTGCAGAGGTTGACGGCCAGCTAGTGGGTGCCGTTTGGACCAGAATAATCAATGATTACGGTCATGTAGATGATCAAACGCCGTCATTAGCCATATCTCTTTTGGAAGGCTACAGAGGCCAAGGTCTAGGGACGTCCTTAATGACTAAGATGCTTGAAGTCTTAAAAGCAAAAGGGGTTAAAAAAGTTTCTCTCTCCGTTCAAAAAGCCAACCCTGCCCTAAAATTGTATAGAAGATTAGGATTCAACCCCTTATCTGAGAACAATGAGGATTATGTCATGGTTAAGGACTTATAAGAGCCTCGGCAGAGCGAATGACATTTCTTGATGATTTTGAATTTGATAAGGAGGTAAAACTGTTTGGAAAAATATATTGTGATGTCAAAAAAGAATTCCGAAATAAGTATAGGTAAAGTTAATAGTGGTGGAAACCTATGTGATAGCAGAAGCTAAGAAAAAAGGGAGTTTGGGGTTATCAGTTATGTCAAAATATTTAAATATAAAGTCCCTCTTTGAAGTTCAGGCTGATGAGGAGAGGGCGGTTGCTATGGCAGCCTACCAGAAAAATCTCTTTGAATTTTACGGAATTCCCACGCCCCAGAGACGAAAAATTTATGCCGAATTTTTGAAGGCGGAGAAGAAAACCAAAACGATTGACTGGGAATTTCTGGATGCCTGTTATGCGGATCCCCACCGTGAATTTCAATATCTGGCCTATGACTATTTGCTGAGAATGCAGTCCTACCTAGTCTATGAAGATCTAGCTAAGGTTGAGCATTACGTTTTGACCAAATCTTGGTGGGATACCATTGACTTCCTGACCAAGGTAGTAGGGCAGTTGGGTCTCAGAGATAATCGTGTGAAGAATTTGATGTTGGGCTGGTCCAAGAGGGACAATATCTGGATTAGGCGGACGGCTATTGAGCACCAATTGGGGCTAAAAGAGCAGACGGATACAGACCTCTTGGCGGAGATTATTGTCAACTGCCTGGGGAGCGATGAATTTTTTATCAATAAGGCCATCGGCTGGTCCTTAAGAGATTATTCCAAGACCAATCCCGACTGGGTAAGAGATTTTATCTGGCAGCATGAGGAGCAAATGGCTAAACTCAGTATTCGTGAGGCTAGTAAATATCTATAAGAAAGTGGAGCTCAAAGTTCCAATTGGTTCAGTTTTAACTTTCTAGGATAAAGTCGCTCTGCTATAATAAGAGTAAAGTAAAGTCAATAAAATTGGAGGTTAGTTATAATGCGAACAAAAAAGGATTTACGTTTTGAAAAGAGGTTTTCAGAAAGTCATACAGGAATGGAAATTTGGCTAGACAAAGGGACTGGCGTTAATTATCTCTGGCATGGAGCGGGCTATGGTGGTAGCATGACTCCCTTGCTGGATAAGGGATGGTAAGCCTGTCATCACACCAGTTGAAGACAGTAGCAATTCCGACCTGTTCTAAGGTAGGTTGAAAGGAAGCAGGCGATAGAAAGGTCGTCTTTTTATTAATCTATGGTAGAAATCCAAGAAAGATATCTGACCATGCGAGATGGTCAAAAAATTTTTATCAAGGTTGCTGGTCAGGGCTACCCTATCGTATTTCTCCACGGGAATGGCAATTCCAGTAAGTATTTTGCCGGTCAGGTTCAAGATTTGGCTGAAAATTATCAGCTGATTATGCTGGATAGCCGGGCCCATGGGAAATCAGGCCTGGGGCAAGTTCATCTGACTTTTGCAGAAATGGCCAAGGATTTGCAAGAAGTTTTGGATCAGCTGGGGATTGAGCAGGGTATCTTGATTGGCCACAGCGACGGTGCCAATTATGCCATGGTTTTTGAGCAACTTTATCCTGAGCGGGTCAAGGCTATCTTGCTCAATTCTGGCAACCTGACCTTCTGGGGACAGAAGTGGTGGCTGCGGCTAGGCTCGGTCTTGACCTATCTCTGGTTGAGCTTGCAGGTCCACTTCAAACCAGCTGTCAACCGTCGCAAGCAACGCTTCGGCCTTATGGTTAGAAATCTCCCCGTCCATTTTGAGGACTTGCAGGGCGTGACCGTCCCCTGTCTGGTTTTAGTTGGTAAAAAGGACTTTATCCGCCAAGGCCACTCCAAAAAGATTGCCCGTCACTTGGCTAATGCAGAGTTTTTATCCTTGGAAGGTTTTGGCCACAGTATCGCCAATAAGGATCCCCAGGTCTTTAATCAGATTGCTCTTGACTTTGTCCAGCGGGTGCTAAAAAATGATAACTAAAAGCTGCCGGAAGGTGGTTTTTTTTCGTTTTAATATAAATAATTGACAAAATGTCAGTCTAGATTTATACTAAGAGTATAAATCATTTGGAGGTAACAAATGAGAGATGTGAAGGCACCTGAGGTTAGACGGCGTGAAATCATTGATGCCTCTATGAAACTTTTTATGGAAAAAGGCTATCAAAAAACGCGGACACAAGACATAATTGAACGGGTTGGGATTTCGCGGGGCTTACTTTACTATCATTTCAAAAACAAAGAAGATATTTTATATTCTTTGATTGAGTTATATACTGAACCTCTGGCTAGAAATTTATCGACTATTGCTAATGCTAATGATTTAAGCCCCGCTCAGAAAGTGAAAGCTTTTTTCGATGAAACGGTAATTGATCCCGCAGGGAAGACAGCTGAGAAGGAAACTTTGCAAGAGACGGTGGATATGAAAGCTAACCATTACTTGATGGATCGCTTTTCCCATAAATTAGTAGAGCAAACCAGTAAGGATTTGACCAAGATTTTTGAAGAGGGACTGGCTAAAGGAGACTTTCATATTGAGAATCCCAAAGAATTGGCTCAGATGTTGATGACTGCATACGTATTTACCGATAAGTCTTTACAAACACAAGATTATATACGGACTTTCCACGAGTTAATCAATAAAGCTCTGGGAGAAAATATTTTTTAAAAGCCGATGAATGAGATCGTCGGTTACTTTTAAATGCTAAACTGACAAAATGTCAGTTGTTGAAGAAAGGAATTTTATGTTAAAGATTGATCATTTACACAAGACATTTGGAGATAAAGTTGCTGTCAAAGATTTGTCTTTAGAGATTAAAGCTGGTGATGTTTTTGGTTTTATTGGCCGAAATGGAGCTGGAAAAACAACTACTATTAAGTCAATTGTTGGTATTTCTGATTTTGATTCTGGTGAAATTTTTGTCAACGGTCATTCTATTAAGAAGGAGCCGATAGCATGTAAGAAGATTATGGCTTATATTCCTGATAATCCTGACCTTTATGACTATTTAACAGGAATACAATACTTGAATTTTATAGCCGATATTTTTGAATTAAGTCTTGAGCAGCGGAAAGAAAGAATTAAGAAGTTATCAGAACGATTTGAAATCAGTCAAGCTCTTGGCCAAATGATTTCCTCTTATTCTCATGGGATGAAGCAGAAATTAGCTCTTATCGGAGCTCTGATTCATTCTCCAAAGTTGATTATTCTTGACGAACCCTTCGTTGGCTTGGATCCTAAAGCTTCTTTCGAATTAAAGAAAATCATGACAGAAGTCGTGGAAGCTGGTGGAGCCATATTTTTTTCAACTCATGTTTTGGAGGTGGCGGAAAAAATATGCAATAAAATTGCAGTCTTAAAGGATGGCCAACTGTTAGCTCAGGGCCCGACGGCTGATATTAAAGGTAATCTATCCTTGGAAGATTTCTTTATGGAGGTTGTGGAATGAGTAAACTTGGAAAGCTTTTTAAAATTCAACCGATTGATTACTTTCATCTAAATAATTGGAAAAAAAGGAGTGGTAGTAATCGGAAAAACTTCTTCTTGACAAGTTTAGGGATAGGTCTGGTCCTCTTACTCTTATTTATCTACAATACAATGACGGCTCTATCTCTTGTAAAACTTGGACAAAGTCCGTTAATTCCTGCGTATATGGTTGCGGTCTCTAGTCTTATTGTCTTTTTTATCACTTTATTTCAGGTTAATGGTATTTTATTTTTTAGCCATGATAGCCAAAGATTGGTGCCTCTACCGATTAGTTCTGGAGCAATCCTAGCCAGTAAATATTTTTTCTTATACACTATAAGTCTAGTTTTGACCCTACTATTTACCTTGCCAGGTCTAATTGTTTGGTTAAATGATGGTTACTATTGCTCAGGTTTACTTTTCTTCCTCATTCTAGCTTTTGTTCCTTTGTTGCCACTGACCTTAGCAGCTTTTTTAGCCTACATCATCATAATGCTAACCAAAAATATGAAGTGGAAAAATTTTATGAACCTCATCATAACTCTGTTAGTAATTTTGAGCATAGGGCTTTGGCTTAGCTCTAGCATGTCAGGAGGAATGAAAACGAGTGATATTGGTCTAACTCTCTCTAAACAAGTCAGCAGACTTTATCCTTTAAGTTTTATCTTTAAAATTTGGAAGGGGCAGTTTAACATTGGCTATCTTATGTTTTTTGTTTTGATTTCTTTGGGCTCAACTGTTTTATTTATTGCTTTAGTTGCCAAAGAAAAACTTTATAGGCAAGAGAAGACAGGGCGTTCTAAACCTAAAGCAAGTTGGTGGTCCAATGGCTATAAAAAGCATTCCTTATTCATGTCACTTTATTTGAGAGAACTTGCTCACTATAGATCCTCTTATATGCTGATGCTTAATACAAGTTTGGGGGTCTTGGTTTTATTGGGCTATAGTCTGGCCTTGCTCGTGCTACCACCCACCAAATTAGAGCAAATGCTTGGACTGACAGGTATGGCTGGACAGATGGAACATTTTGCTCCGCTTTTAGTAGTTGCAAGCTTATCAGTATCCTGCACAACAGCTTCGGCTCTTTCATTAGAAGGCGAACATATCTGGCAGTTGCAGAGCTTACCTATTTCTTTAAGGGAGGTTGCTAATAGTAAGTTGGCTCTTAATCTCTCCCTTCACGCTCTTGCCTATATTCCAGCAATTTTGGTTCTTGTCTGGTGCTATCACTTGTCTGTTTTAGAACTTGGTTTAATGTTTGTTATAGCAGCTAGCTACTCATTAACCATCTCTACCCTTGGATTGTATGCAAACTTGCAGCATCCAAATTATCATTGGGATAACGAAACGATTGTAATCAAGCAAAGTCTGCCTGTTATCCAAAGCTCTGTTCTGTCTATGATTTTAATCGGACTTACACTAGCAGTTTCATGGATATGCAAGGTTTCATTAGAACTCAGTTTATTTGGCATATCTGTTCTCGTCCTACCGTTATTAACACTATTTCTCTATAGAAGAATCGTTAAAGTAAGTTATCTTCAAAAGGAGTATTAAAAAATGAAAATAGAGTCTAAAGATATTTTTGTTCTTTGCCTTTCAATTATTGTCATTTTAATTATTTGTCAATTTCTCCCAAACTGGGTCCCCGTGCATTTCAACAGCAAGGGAGAGGTAGACTTTAAGGTATACAAATACTTTCTTGTTTTTGCTGCTGTAATCCCTTATTCTCTATATTATAAATATTTCAGGAAGAAAGGGGAGTAGTGAAAATCTTCCTCTTCCTGCCTTCATTCCCCACCCAATTTGCCTAGTTTGGCATTTTATGTTATATTTTGATGACAAAGCCTAAACTGAGGATGAGGACATGAAGAAGCGTTACATTACTGGATTTGACGGCCTGCGGACGATTGGTCTTTTGGCGGTTATTTTTTATCATATTTATCCGTCTATTTTTAGGGGTGGCTACCTGGGTGTAGCCCTCTTCTTTGTCTTATCAGGCTATTTGATTACAGATCTTCTCTTAAGAGAGTATGAAGCCAATGGTAGGATTGCGGTTAAGGCCTTTCTCTTGCGGCGGTTTAAACGGCTCTATCCCAATATGATAGCGGTCATGCTCCTGAGTACGGTCTACATGTACTTTTTCCAGAAAAATCTGCTCAATGGTATGCGAAATGTCTTCTTGTCCAGTATTTTCTCGGTCAATAACTGGTGGCAGATTGCTAAGGGTGGTTCCTACTTTGCTAAGTTGCTAGCTGAAGCTCCTTTTGAGCATTTTTACAGTCTGTCCATCGAAGGGCAATTCTACCTTTTCTGGCCTCTGATTATCATTGTCCTGATGCGGATTTTCCGCAAGAATCGGACGGCCATCTTTAATGTCCTGGATATTATCCTGCTCTTGTCTTTTGTAGAAATGTCCCTGCTCTACAAGGCCCATGTGGATCCGACTCGGATTTACTACGGAACGGATACCAGGCTCTTTTCTATTCTTATGGGAGCAGCTTTAGCCTTTATTTACCCAAGCGATCAGGTGGATAAGATCAAACTATCTCTGCGGGACCGGCAACTGTTCAATGGAATGGCTATCGTTACCCTAGTTGTTTTGATTATCTGTTTCTTTGCCCTGCCTGACCAAGAGTGGTTTACCTATCGGGGAGGCATGTGGCTCTTTTCCTTCCTCAGTTGTGTTCTGATTGCTCTGATTGTCCATCCCAAATTGGCAGCCAATAAGTGGCTGTCCAATCCTGTGACCGCTTATCTGGGGACACGTTCCTACGGCATGTACCTCTGGCAGATTCCCGTTCTGACCTTTGCCGAGCTCAAATTGCCTAATCCCGAGTCTCTGCCCTCGGTCCTGATTGCTTTAGCCTTGGTGGTCATTCTGACTGAAATCACCTATCGCTTGGTGGAAGTGCCCTTACGGCGAATTACCTGGCGGAAGGTTAAGGATTTTTATCAAGAAAGATGCCATGTCTGGTCTTCCTTTGTTAAATGGCCTGTGACTTTACTTGTTTCTGTGGTGGTAGCAGGAGCCCTCTTCCTTGTCTTTACGGCACCAGACAAGACGGCTGCTCAAAATAAGATTACCGACCAACTTAAACAAAACCAAGCCAAGATGAAGAAGCAAAATCAAGTTCAGCAAGCACCGGGAACACCGGCTGACCCAGCCATTCTTAATAAGTACGGCATTAGTCAAGAAGAGTATGACATTGTCAACCAAAAGAAGGTGGCTATTCTTGGGGATTCCATGATTGCCATGACCTACGATGACCTGCACGAGGTCTTCCCCAATGCCTTCTTTGATGGAGCCATTGGGCGCAAGCCTCAGCATACTTTGGAAATGGTCCAAGAAGCGGTCACTAACCATCCTGAATTGGACACCTTGGTCATCGGTATCGGAATTAATCGGGATGAAAATGGCGGTACTCTAACGGCTGACCAGATTGATCAGGTTACGCAGGCTGCCGGCGGGCGCCAGGTCTATTGGATTAATATTAATTTGGAAAAATCTCAATATTACTGGACCAATGATGTCAATCAAGTCTTGAGCCAAGCAGATCAGAAATATGACAACCTGCACATTATTGACTGGTATGGGGCTTCCCACGATAAGGAAAGCCAGCTCCTCAGCGAGGACATGACCCACCCGAACGACCAGGGAGCCATTGCCTATACCAAGACGATTGCGGATGCCATTTCAAAATAGAGATTCAAAAGACAAAATGACTTGAGTTGCTGCTCAAGTCATTTTAAGATGTTCTAATTTTGATGTTGGAGAGTCACCCATTGGTCGTTTCATTTAAACTGGATTAGTCTCGCTTAGCTCTCAGGTCTGCGAGAATTTTTTGGGCGGTTTCTAGATTGAGGTGCTGGGCAGACAGCAGTTCTTGGACTATCTTTGGCACCTCTTTTTCGCTGGCTCCGGCTAGCAAGGCAAGGGATTTAGCCTGCAGTTTCATGTGGCCGGCTTGGATCCCTTTTCCGACCAAGGCCTTGAGAGCAGCGAAGTTTTGTGCTAGACCCAGGGAGACAATTAGGCCGGCTAGAGTTTTGGCATCGGGATGGCCTAGGAGGTCAAAGGCAACTTGAACGCTAGGGTTAAGGCCGATAGAGCCTCCTTTGGTAGCGATTGGCATGGGGAGGGTTAGGCTGCCCTTGACTTGGCCGGCCTCCTTATCATAGGTCCATTGGGATAGGCCTCGATAGGAGCCGGAAGCAGCAGCGTAGGCATGACCGCCAGCTTCGATGGCCCGCCAGTCATTGCCAGTCGCTAGGACCAAGGCATCAATTCCGTTAAAAATTCCCTTGTTGTGGGTGCTGGCCCGATAGGGGTCAACTTGGGCCAGCTGAGAAGCCTGTTCCAGTTTTTTGGCTAAATTCTCGGCCTCTTCCTTGTTACGACTGAGAAAACGCAGGTCAACCGTACACTTGGCTGTCACTAAGCTATCTGTCGCATAGTTGGAGAGGATAGCCATGAGACTTTGACCGCCCGAGAGCTCTTCCAGCTTGGGAGCGATGGCCTCCATCATGGTATTGACCATATTGGCCCCCATGGCTTCCTGGGTGTCTACTGAAAGATAGACGATGAGGAAGTCGCCTTTTTCTGCCAAGGTCAGGTCTCTGGCCCCGCCTCCTCTTTTGACGATGGAAGGGTGGGCTTGGTTGGCCAGCTGGGTGAGGTCATCCTTATGAGCTAAAATCGCTTTCTTGGCGGCCTGCCAGTTGCTTAGTCCGATCAAGGCAACTTGGCCCCACATTTGTCGCTGATGAACCTCGGTTTTAAAGCCACCAGAGCGTTTAATCAACTTGGCCGCATAAGAGGCAGCAGCGACGACCGAGGGTTCCTCGGTCACCATGGGCAGGTTGTAGGTTTGACCATTGACCAAGAAATCAGGAGCTAGGCTTAAGGGAAGAGCCAGACGGCCAATCAAATTTTCTGCCATCTGGTTGGCTGTCTCTAGGGGCAGGAGTTCTTGCCTCTTTAATTTATCCAAGCCTGCTTGGGAGAGGGCCTGATTGTCTTCTAGTATTTGCCACCGTTCATGGGGGCTTTTCTTCGCAAATCCTGTCCAAGATACCATATCTGCCATCCTTTTCGTTCGTATTTTCTCCCTAAATTATAGCATAAGGCGGGATTTTCTGTAACTTTCTAAGGGATTTTGATATAATGAGGGCGTATATTATTCGTAAAAGAGGTAAAAACTATGGCTATAAAAATTGGATTGTTAGGTTTTGGGACAGTTGCCAGCGGTATCCCATTTTTACTTAAGGAAAATGGAGAAAAGATTACGGCAGCAGCCAAGGATGACTTCGAGATTGCCAAGGTTTTGGTCAAGGATGACGAGGAAAAAAATCGTCTTTTGGCTGCCGGTCATGACTATAATTTTGTCACTAATCTTGATGCTATTGTGGAAGATCCTGAAATTGACATCGTGGTTGAACTCATGGGACGGATTGAACCAGCCAAGACCTTTATCACCAAAGCGTTGCAGGCTGGTAAGCATGTCGTTTCTGCCAACAAGGACCTGATTGCTACGCATGGTAAGGAAATCATCGGTCTGGCTAAGGAGAAGGGGCTGGCCTTCTATTATGAAGCAGCAGTTGCAGGAGGAATTCCAATTCTGCGGACTTTAGCTAACTCTCTGACTTCAGATAAGGTGACACGGATTTTGGGTGTCCTCAACGGAACTTCCAACTTTATGATGACCAAGATGGTTGACGAAGGTTGGACCTACGAAGATGCTCTCAAAACCGCTCAGGAGCTGGGCTATGCTGAAAGCGACCCGACCAATGACGTGGAAGGGATTGATGCGGCCTACAAGGCAGTCATTCTCAGTCAGTTTGGCTTTGGTATGACCATTGACTACGAAGATGTCAGCCATCAAGGGATTTCAACCATTACTCCTGACGATGTCGCCGTTGCTCAAGAATTGGGCTATGTCATCAAGCTGGTTGGGGATGTCCGTGAAACGGCCTCAGGTATCTCTGCTCAGGTTTCCCCAACCTTCCTGCCTAAGGAACACCCGCTGGCTAGCGTCAATGGTGTAATGAACGCTGTCTTTGTTGAGTCCATCGGTATCGGCCAATCCATGTACTATGGTCCTGGTGCGGGACAAAAACCAACAGCGACTTCTGTTGTCGCCGACATTATCCGCATTGGTCGTCGAATTGTTGACGGCAATGTCGGTAAATCCTTCAATGAATATCATCGTCCAACCCAGTTGGCCAATCCGGCTGATGTTAAATCAGGTTATTATTTCTCGCTCAGCGTTCCTGACAAGAAGGGACAAATCCTGCGGTTGGCAGAAATTTTCAACGGTGAAGATGTTTCCTTCTCCCAAGTTCTCCAACAAAGAGGTGATGGCAAGCAGGCTAAAATTGTCATCGTTACCCACGCCCTCAGCCTGACCCAATTGGACAATGTCAAAGCCAAATTAAAAGCTCAAAGCGATTTCACCCTCTTGAATAGCTTTAAGGTATTGGGGGACTAAGATGAAAATTACAGTTCCAGCAACCTCGGCCAATCTGGGGCCGGGTTTTGATTCGGTAGGGGTGGCCCTCTCCAAATATTTGACCATTGAAGTGCTTGAGCCCGCTGCTGACTGGCAGGTCGACCACGATTTGGGAGACATTCCCAGCGATGAAAATAACCTCTTGATTCAGACGGCTCTGCAAATTGCTCCCGACCTGACTCCTCAGCGGATTAAGATGACGTCTGATATTCCTCTGGCTCGGGGACTGGGCTCCTCTAGTTCGGTGATTGTAGCAGGGATTGAGTTGGCTAATCAATTGGCTGGTTTGCAGCTCTCTGATCAGGAAAAACTCAATCTAGCCACGGAAATCGAGGGCCACCCTGACAATGTTGCTCCAGCTATTTTTGGTAATCTGGTAGTCGCCTCTTATTTGGATGGGCAAGTTTCCAGCGTGGTTGCTAATTTTCCCGCCTGTGACTTTCTGGCCTTTATTCCTAATTATGAATTGAAAACCAGCGAAAGTCGAGGGGTTCTGCCCACTTCCATGGCCTATAAGGAAGCTGTAGCGGCCTCCTCCATTGCTAATGTGGCTATTGCAGGGCTTTTGACAGGAGATTTAGCAAGGGCTGGCCAAGCCATTCAAGGCGATCGCTTCCACGAGGCCTATCGGCAAAAATTGGTCAAAGAATTTGCCCCAATTAAGAAAGTAGCTCAAAAATCAGGAGCCTACGCCACCTATCTATCTGGGGCGGGTCCAACTGTCATGAGTTTGGTTCCACTCGGTCAGGGTCTTGACCTCAAAGCTGCTCTTGATGACTTGAAACTGGACGGCCAGACCTTTGTTTTAAGCGTTGATAAAGAAGGTGTTCGCCTTGACTAAAACGCACAAGGGACTTTTGCTCGGAGTATCCGCCTATTTACTCTGGGCTTTTCTATCCCTCTATTGGAAGCTCCTAGCTGGGGTCAATTCCTACAATACTTTTTCTTATCGAATCATTTGGACGGCGGTGACCATGCTGATCTATATGCTGGTTATCAGGAACCGTAGCCGTTACACTCAAGAGCTAAAAGAGCTATGGCTGGATAGAAAACAGTTTTATCGAGCCATCGCAGCGGCCTTTCTCATCGCCATCAATTGGCTGACCTATATTTATGCCATCGCCAATGGTCATGCGACCGAGTCCAGTCTGGGCTATTATATGATGCCCTTGGTTTCTGTCTTCCTGGCTCTAGTCATTCTTAAGGAGAGTCTAACATCGGCGACCAGTCTAGCGGTTTTGGTGGCAGCAGTAGGTGTAGGGGTTCTGGTCTGGCAGACCGGCCATCTCCCTCTAATTGCTCTGCTTCTAGCCTTTTCCTTCGGCTTTTACGGCCTGCTTAAAAAGGGAACCAGATTATCTAGTGATGTCGCTATGCTTTTTGAAGCTGGTGTCATCCTACCCTTTGTGCTGGTCTATTTGCTCTTTTTTAGTCATGAAAGTTTGACAGATTATAGTTTGGCAGAAAATATTCTCCTAGCCTTGTTGGGGATTATTACGACCATTCCTCTCCTGCTTTATGCGGAGAGTCTCAAACTGGCTCCGCTCAATCTGGTCGGGTTCATCCAATATCTCAATCCGACCATTCAGCTCTTGATCGCCCTGATGGTATTCGGGGAGAAGCTCAGTCTAGGCCAGCTCTACGGCCTGATTTTCATCTGGATAGCCATTGGCCTCTTCGTCATCGGCCAGATAGTTTTATTAAAAAGGCAGAAATCTTGACCGAGGATCGGGATTTTTCTATTTCTGTGCTATACTGGTAGAAGGGCCGGAGGGCTATTTTATTTTGTTAAGTCAAAGAAGGAATGGGAATGAATTATCAAGAAGCACTAACTTGGATTCACAGTCGGTTGAAATTTGGGATCAAGCCTGGGATTGAGCGGATGACTTGGATGCTGGATCAGCTGGGAAATCCGCAAAAGAATCTGCGGGCCATTCATGTGGTTGGGACCAATGGTAAGGGCTCGGTTGTCAACAATCTCCAGCATATTTTCACGGCGGCCGGTTATCATATTGGCACCTTTACCTCGCCCTATATTGTGGATTTTCGGGAACGAATTTCTTTGGATGGTCAGCTTATGCCCGAGGAAGACTTGGTGGCTTGTGTCGAGCTAGTGAAGCCGATTGTGGAAAGTTTGCCGGCTGACTTGGAAGCGGCAACGGAGTTTGAGACCATCAGTCTGATTATGTTCCTCTATTTTGGTCGCCTGCATCTTGTGGATTTGGCAGTCATTGAGGCTGGTATGGGTGGGCGTGATGACTCGACCAATCTCTTCCAGGCTCTGGCTGTGGTTTGTCCCTCTATCGGCTTGGATCACCAGGCTGTTTTGGGCCAGACCTACGGGCAGATTGCTCAGAATAAGGCTGGCGTGCTCAAGGCTGGCGAGCCTCTGGTTATGGCTGTCCAACAGGAGAAAGCCAGACAGGCCTTTTTAGAGCATGCTCAGGCAGTAGGGTCTCCTGTTTACGAATGGCAGAAGGATTTTGAAATGTCGCCTTCCCAAAATGATTGGACCTTCCGAAATAGTCGGACGAGTCTGACTGATTTGCGGCTGGCTATGCCAGGTCAACACCAGGTGGCTAATGCCGCTCTAGCTATTGAAACAGCCCTCTTGCTCAAGGACCGCTGTCCTGAACTCAGTGAGGCTGCTATCCGCCAAGGTTTGGCGACCGCCAAATGGCAGGGGCGGACCGAACTTTTGCAACCCAATCTGATGATTGACGGTGCCCATAATAATGAGAGTGTCCAAGCTCTGGTTGACCTAATCCAGAATGACTACAAGGGCCGAAAGGTTCATATTCTTTTTGCGGCTATTGATACCAAGCCCGTCGTCAGCATGTTAGAGAAGTTAGCCAAGCTGGGTCAGGTCCAGGTGACTACTTTCCCCTACCACAATAGCCTGGCTTTGGACGATTACCCTGAGCCTTACCAGCGGATGGCCGATTTTGAGACTTGGCTGGCTCAGGTTTATAAGGCAGATTCAGCAGATTTTTACCTGATAACAGGCTCCCTCTATTTCATTTCCCAAGTGCGTAAGGAGCTTTTGAAGAATTCCCCTCAATAGGGTATAATAGCGACAGTCAGATAAGTGAGCCGATAATGCTCGAATATCGGACTTAGTGAGCAGTTTAGAGAGCGGGACAAAAATCGTGATTTCGGAGAAATCGATTTTGTCGTCCCGCCTCCGTACAGTTGATTAGGACGGCTGCTATCATTTGCATAGCAAGGGATAAGGACTTCCAATCAACCACTGCGTCAAACTGTCTGACGTTAAAAAAGTAACGAGGTTAGGAGCTTTTGTCACAGCCCCGTAGGAAATAGAGCGATTTTAATCGCCTCTTTCCTTAACTGATTGAATTGAACCCGCCTACAACTCTGTGAATTTAGATGAAATCACCTAGGTGCAAGCCCCCTTCGGTGATTTCCCTAAAATTCTGTGAGTTGCTTGACGGCATGGTGACACGAAAACCAGCCAGTCGAAAATACTGGCTGGCTGAAGTTAGTCAGGGAGCTAGGCAATCAGACTAGTGATTGCCGTTAGCCAGCTCTTGTATGGACAAGAAGGTGGCTTTGCTCCGTGGTATCTTATTTGAAAGGCTAGCAATAAATTAAAGAGGACGAGATGTTTAATCAAGAAAAGGCCCAAGAAGCCATTTATCAACTTTTAGAAGCCATTGGGGAAAATCCTCAGCGAGAAGGCCTGCTGGAAACCCCTAAGCGGGTGGCCAAGATGTATGCCGAGATGTTTGCTGGCCTGGGTGAAAATCCCAAGGATCAATTTACGGCTGTCTTTAGCGAAAACCATGAGGAAGTTGTCCTAGTCAAGGACATTCCCTTTTATTCCATGTGTGAGCACCATTTGGTGCCCTTTTACGGGGTTGCCCATGTGGCCTACCTACCCAGTCAGGGTAAGGTAACGGGTCTTTCCAAGCTGGCTCGGGCAGTAGAAGTGGCTAGCAAGCGGCCTCAGTTGCAGGAACGCCTGACCGAACAAGTGGCAACAGCTCTAGAAGAAGCCCTAAATCCTAAAGGGGTCTTTGTCATGATTGAGGCTGAGCACATGTGCATGACCATGCGGGGCATCAAAAAGCCTGGCAGCGAAACGGTAACGACCGTTGCCCGGGGCATTTTCCAAGAAGATAGGGACCAAAGGCAGGAGTTACTGAGCCTAATCAGGGAGCACTAAAAGGAGAAGGCATGTCACAAATCATTGAAAATGAAGTCACAAACCTACTCCATGGATAAGAATCAGAAAGAGGACTTGGATGAATATTGGACAGTTTGAAGTTGCGGGTAAGGCCTGTATCATGGGGGTTCTCAATGTAACCCCTGATTCATTCTCGGATGGCGGTTCCTATACCCTGCTTGAAAAGGCCTTGGTTCAAGTCGGGGCTATGATTGAGCAGGGGGCAGCCATTATTGATGTCGGTGGGGAATCTACACGGCCTGGGGCTGACTTTGTCTCTCAAGAAGAGGAAATTGCCCGAATCGTACCGGTTATCAAGGCCATCAAGGAAAAGTACGATGTTCTTGTTAGCATTGATACTTATAAAACTGGGACAGCTCGTGCCGCCCTCGAAGCGGGTGCCGATATCCTCAATGATGTCTGGGCTGGTCTCTACGATGGGCAAATGCTGGCCTTGGCTGCTGAAAAAGATGTTCCCATCATCCTTATGCACAATCAAGAGGATGAAGTTTATGATGATGTCACCCAGGACGTTTGTAACTTCCTGCTTGAGCGTGCCCAAGCGGCCTTGGAGGCTGGCCTTGCCAAGGATAAGATTTGGTTGGATCCAGGTTTTGGTTTTGCCAAAAATGAGCAGCAGAACATTGACCTCTTAAAGGGGCTGGAACAGGTGACTAATCTGGGTTATCCAGTCCTCTTTGGTATTTCCCGCAAACGGGTGGTAGACTACCTTCTGGGGGGCGGTCACACCAAGCCCCTGGAGCGAGATATGGGAACCGCAGGCCTGTCAGGTTATGCCATTGAAAAGGGTTGTCAGATTGTCCGGGTGCATAATGTTGAAGCTAATCGTGATATTGTCAAGGTCATCAGCCAATTAAGGTAGGAAAAATGGATAAGATTCTTTTAAAAGGTTGTCGTTTTTATGGTTATCACGGAGCTCTGCCAGAGGAAAATCGCTTGGGACAGATTTTTGTGGTCGATGCTCAATTATCCTTGGACTTAACTAAGGCCTCACTTCGCGATGATTTGGCTGATACCGTGCATTATGGCCTTGTTTTTGAAGCCATCCAGCGACAGGTGGAAAATCAGTCCTACCAGTTGCTGGAGCGGTTAGCAGGAGCTATTTGCCAAGATATTTTTGACCAATTTGCTCCTGTCCAAGCTATCAAGTTGCGGATTTGCAAGGAGAATCCGCCTATTGCTGGTCATTACGATAGTGTGGGAGTAGAATTGGAGCGAAGTCGATGAGTTCAGTCTTTCTCAGCCTTGGCTCCAATATGGGAGACCGTCGGGCCAACTTAAAAGAGGCCCTAGAGCGATTGGACCAACTTCCACAGACACAGCTGCTCGCCGTCTCCTCTCTCTATCAGACCCCTGCCTGGGGCCTGACAGAGCAGGCGGATTTTCTAAATCTAGCCTGTCGGCTGGAAACGATACTAGCCCCTCTAGACTTGTTGCGGGCCTGCCAGTCTATTGAAAATGATTTGGGGCGAGTGCGGCAGCAGCATTGGGGACCGCGAACTCTGGATATTGATATTCTGCTCTATGATCAAAAAGTGCTGGACCAGCCTGACTTGACCCTACCCCATCCCTATATGAAGGAGCGGGCCTTTGTTCTGGTCCCGCTTTTGGAAATGGATAACAGTCTGGCCGACCCAGTCACAGACCTGCTCTATGCGGCTGACTTAGCTAAGTTGTCAACCCAGGGAATTGAAAAAATCTCAGGCCCTCTTAAGTAGACTTAACTTTTGAATTTTGACGAGGAAGTTTAGCAAGGTTTAAAAAAAATCCTCTACTTGGTCTTTCGGTTGACTGATTCTTGGGCTGATAGACTGAGAGAATTTCTCTGTTTGGTCCTCGGATTGACCAATTCTTGGGTCGATAGATTCTGGAAATTCTCTGCTTGATGTTTGAGTCAAGTAATTCTTTGTCTGACACACTGGGAAATTTTCCACTGGCTACTTTGAGTGCCTTGGTAAATTCTCCAAAAGGTGTTTAAAACCTCCTGGCCCTCGAACGAGAATTGGGAATCTCTCTCAGGACCCTATCGCAAAAAGCCCTAGTTTTTGATATAATAGTAGTCGGTTTTATACCGATTTTTTTAGGCTCTTAGCCTCTTGGCCCAAAGAGCGGCTGGAGATTAATTCCCTTTTAAGAGAAGGGAGTTCCAGTGAGTAAGAATGGAATTAGAAATTAATGCTAGAAAAAATGAAAACGGCACTCGAAGGGATTGATATTCGTATCGATGAACCCTTGCGTAAATATACTTATACCAAGGTTGGCGGACCGGCAGATTATCTGGCCTTTCCTCGCAACCGCTATGAACTGGCTCATATCGTCAAGTTCGCTAATGATAATGCGATTCCTTGGATGGTCCTCGGCAATGCCAGTAACCTAATTGTTCGTGAAGGTGGCATTCGTGGCTTTGTTATCATGTTTGACAAGCTGAGCACGGTCACGGTTGACGGTTATACCATCGAAGCAGAAGCAGGAGCTAATCTGATTGAAACGACCAAGATTGCTGAATTCCACAGCTTGACAGGCTTTGAATTTGCGGCTGGGATTCCTGGTTCTATTGGCGGAGCTGTCTTTATGAATGCCGGTGCCTATGGTGGCGAAATTTCCCACATTCTGGTCTCAGCGACTGTTTTGACCAAGGAAGGGGACATCCATACCATAGAAGCCCGTGATATGGCCTTTGGTTATCGCCATTCTGCCATTCAGAGCACGGGCGAGGTGGTCATTTCCGCAAAATTCGCTCTCAGACCTGGTGTGCATTCGCAAATCAAGAATGAAATGGCCCGTCTCAATCACCTTCGTCAGCTCAAGCAGCCCCTAGAATACCCTTCCTGCGGGTCTGTCTTTAAGCGGCCTGTCAATCATTTTGCTGGCCAATTAATTATGGAAGCTGACCTGATGGGCTATCGTATCGGCGGTGTTGAAGTCAGCAAGAAACATGCTGGATTCATGGTCAATGTGGCTAATGGAACGGCCGATGACTACGAAAATCTGATTGCCCATGTCATTGATAGGGTCCAAGAGCATTCTGGTGTCCGCTTGGAACCAGAGGTTCGGATTATCGGGGACTATAAGGCTTAAAGAAATGAGGTCTGTTTTGCTAGCCTGAGGTTGGGGCGAAGGATCCAAACCTTGTACTTGTAATATCAAACAGCTTGATAACAGGAGCCTGATTTTTGATTTACTAGCTTGGCTCTGCAGAAAGTTGGAGACCGGCCTAGCTTCTGATTAAGTCTTGACAAAGCCCTGTATAGAGCAAAACTTATAATTTGACCAAATCTTGACTGACAATAGTCGCCTTTTGTATAGGAGGCGGCAGGGGCCGCTAGGGCCCATTAGTTCAGTCTCAAACTTGAAACTTAGGGAGTGCCGGGAAGTCAAGTCGAATCCTTGGATTTATGACTTCTTTCCCACTCTCTTTTTATCTTCTTTCTTGAGTGGAGGAAATCAAGAAGTGACCAAACCTATTATTGCTTTTCACCATGTGACGAAAACCTTCGAGGACAGCGGAACCCAGGTTCTCAAGGACATCAATTTTGAATTGGAGCAGGGTAAGTTTTATACCCTGCTTGGGGCTTCGGGTTCTGGAAAGTCAACCATTCTCAACATCATTGCTGGTCTCTTGGATGCCAGCTCAGGTGATGTTTATCTGGATGGCAAGCGGATTAACGACATTCCCATCAACAAGCGGGATGTCCACACCGTTTTTCAGAACTACGCCCTTTTTCCCCACATGTCGGTCTTCGATAATGTGGCCTTTCCCCTAAAATTGAAAAAAGTCGCCAAGTCTGAGATTGAGCAGCGAGTTGGCCAGGCCCTGAAAATGGTTCGCCTAGAAGGTTATGGAAACCGCTCCATTCAAAAACTTTCCGGCGGTCAACGCCAGCGGGTAGCCATTGCCAGAGCTATCATCAACCAGCCCAAGGTAGTGCTTCTTGATGAGCCCTTGTCTGCCCTTGATTTGAAACTACGGACAGAAATGCAGTATGAGTTGCGGGAGCTCCAACAAAGGCTGGGTATCACCTTTGTCTTTGTTACCCACGACCAGGAGGAAGCCCTGGCCATGTCCGACTGGATTTTTGTCATGAATGAGGGAGAGATTGTCCAATCCGGCACGCCCGTTGACATCTATGACGAGCCTATCAATCACTTTGTCGCTACCTTTATCGGCGAGTCCAACATCATCAATGGTAGGATGATTGAGGACTATTTGGTTGAGTTTAACGGCAGACGCTTTGAGGCGGTAGATGGTGGGATGCGACCCAATGAGGCGGTAGAAGTGGTCATTCGGCCCGAGGATCTGCAGCTTACCCTACCCGAGGAAGGCAAGCTAGTAGTGACGGTGGATACCCAATTGTTCCGAGGGGTCCACTACGAAATCATGGCTCATGATGAGCTGGGCAATGAGTGGCTGATTCACTCCACTCGCAAGGCCCTTGAAGGCGAAGTTATCGGTCTCAATTTCACGCCCGAAGATATTCATATCATGCGGCTCAATGAAACCGAGGAGGAATTTGATGCTCGGATTGAAGAGTATGTTGAGACCGAGGAAGTTGAGGACGGTCTGATAAATGCCATTGAGGAGGAACGCCATGAAGACGACGACTAAATTCTTTGCGGCTCCCTATTTTCTCTGGCTTTTGCTTTTTGTTTTGGCTCCCCTGGCCCTGATTGTCTATCGTTCCTTTTTCAATCTAGAAGGACAGGTCAGTCTTGCCAACTACCAAACTTTTTTTAGCTCCTGGACCTATCTGCGGATGAGCTTCAATTCGGTTCTCTATGCGGGTATTATTACCTTGGTGACCTTTCTGATTAGCTATCCGACGGCCTTTATTCTAACCAAGCTTAAGCACAAGCAGCTCTGGCTCATGCTGGTGGTCCTGCCTACTTGGATTAACCTCCTGCTCAAGGCCTATGCCTTTATGGGGATTTTCGGTCAAGACGGCAGTATCAATCATTTCTTGACCTTTATCGGTATTGGTCCCAAGCAGCTGCTCTTTACCGACTTTTCCTTTATCTTTGTCGCTGCCTACATTGAGCTGCCCTTCATGATTTTGCCTATTTTTAATGCCCTTGATGACCTGGATGTCAATCTGACTAATGCCAGTCGTGATCTGGGGGCTAGTAATTGGCAGACCTTTAGCCGAGTGATTTTCCCCCTTTCTCTGTCTGGCGTAAGGTCGGGTGTGCAGTCGGTCTTTATTCCCAGTCTCAGCCTCTTTATGTTGACGCGTTTGATTGGGGGAAACCGTGTTATCACTCTGGGAACAGCTATTGAGCAACATTTCCTGACTACCCAGAATTGGGGCATGGGCTCAACCATCGGTGTCGTCTTGATTCTGGCTATGCTGGCTATTATGGCCATCACCAAGGAAAGGAGGAAGGACCTATGAAAAAACTATCTAGGCTCTATTTGGGACTGGTCTTTGCCCTCCTCTATCTGCCGATTTTTTACCTCATCTTTTATTCCTTCAATCGGGGCGGTGATATGAATGGCTTTACCGGTCTTACTTGGGAACACTATGGCCAGGTCATCTCTGATAGCCGTCTGATTTTGATTCTGGTTCAAACCTTCTTTTTGGCCTTTCTGAGTGCCCTCCTGGCAACAATTATTGGCACCTTTGGAGCTATCTTTATTGACCAGGCCAGAAGTAAGAGGCAAAATACTCTGCTCTCTCTCAATAATATTCTCATGGTATCGCCTGATGTCATGATGGGAGCTAGCTTTTTGATTCTCTTTACGGTGCTGGGCTTTCGCCTAGGTTTTAGCTCAGTTTTGCTCAGCCATATCGCCTTTTCCATTCCCATCGTGGTTCTCATGGTCCTGCCCCGGCTCAAGGAGATGAATCAAGATATGATTCATGCTGCCTACGATTTGGGGGCCAGTTACTGGCAGATGCTCAAGGAAGTTATGTTGCCCTACTTGACGCCCAGTATCATCGCTGGCTACTTTATGGCCTTTACCTATTCGCTAGATGACTTTGCCGTGACCTTCTTCGTGACCGGAAATGGTTTTTCGACCCTCTCGGTGGAAATCTATTCCCGCGCCAGACGGGGAATTTCCCTGGAAATCAATGCTCTGTCCACCATCATCTTTATCTTCTCAATTCTCCTGGTAATCGGCTATTATTTTATCAGCAAGGAAGAAGGTGATCAGCATGCGTAAACTGAATTCCTTTCTTTCAGGCCTTGTCCTGATTATCGCTAGCCTAGCCGTGCTCTTGCTGGCCATGGAAAAGAAAAATAGCAGTAGTAACAAGGCCAATAGCCTGGTCGTCTATAACTGGGGAGACTATATTGACCCGGGCCTCATCAATAAGTTCCAAAAGGAAACTGGTATCTCTGTTCAGTATGAAACCTTTGATTCCAATGAGGCCATGTACACCAAGATTGAGCAGGGTGGCACCCGCTACGACATTGCCATTCCCAGCGACTATATGATTGATAAGATGCGTCGCGAGGACCTCCTGGTTAAACTGGATAAATCCCAGATTAAGGGGCTGGATAACCTTGGCAGCCAGTTTATGGGAAAGTCTTTTGACCCTAAGAATGACTACTCTATCCCCTATTTCTGGGGGACGGTCGGTATCGTCTATAATGACACTATGATCAAAAATCCGCCCCAGCACTGGACTGACCTCTGGAATTCTGATTATAAGGATTCCATCATGCTGGTTGATGGTGCTAGAGAGGTCATGGGACTGGGCCTCAATTCTCTGGGCTACAGCCTCAATAGCAAGAATATGAGCCAGCTGGAGCAGGCTTCTGACAAATTGAGTCAGCTAACGCCCAATATCAAGGCCATTGTTGGTGACGAGATGAAGGGCTATTTAAAAAACAGCGATGCCGCTCTGGGAGTCACCTTCTCAGGTGAGGCTAGGGATATGCTGGATGCCAATCCTCATCTTCACTATGTCCTGCCCAGCGAGGGTTCCAATCTCTGGTTTGATAATATCGTCATTCCTAAGACCGTCAAAAATAAAAAAGCGGCCTATGCCTTTATCAACTTTATGCTGGAGCCTAAGAACGCTGCCCAGAATGCCGAATATATCGGCTATGCCACACCCAATAAGACAGCCCAGAAGCTCCTGCCCAAGGAAATCACCTCCGATAAGGCTTTTTATCCTTCCGATCAGGTCATCAGCCATCTGGAGGTCTATAATAATCTGGGAGCCAAATGGCTGGGCACCTACAATGACCTCTACCTGCAATTCAAAATGTATCGCCACTAAGGTGACTAACAAATTCATAACAAGTCTGGAAACGCCAGTTTCTGGGCTTTTTTGAGCGGTCAACAAATAGCCTGTTTAGAAGGCGAAGTATTGTTAGACTAGCAGCTTGCTAAATTTCTCTGAAAGTTGTAAACTATATAGTTAATAAACTAACTTATAGAATTGGAGGTCTGTATGGGTTATTTTGATTATAGTTGCGAGCCTAGGTCGGATATCGCCTTTGTTGATATGAAATCTTTTTACGCCAGTGTCGAATGTGTTGACCATGGGCTAGATCCGCTCAAAGCCTCCTTGTGTGTCATGAGTCGTGCAGACCACACTAGCGGTTTGATTTTAGCTTCCTCTCCTACCTTTAAAAAAGTGTTTGGCAAGAGCAACGTCAGTCGTGCCTACGATTTACCTTTCGATGTTAAGACCAGAAAGTTCTCCTACCACAAGGCTAAAAGCAAGGATTACCGATAACGCCAGACTTTGTCAATTACATTGAGGCTTGGGCTGCAGCCACTTATATTGTTCCTCCTAGGATGGAGCTCTATATCGAGAAAAATTTGGAGATTCAGCATATCTTTCAGAACTACGCCAGTATCGAGGATATCCTCCCCTATTCGATTGATGAGGGCTTTCTTGATTTGACCGGCTCACTCAATTATTTTATTCCCGACAAAAATTTGACCAAGCAAGAGAAATTGGACCAGGTCTCTGCCATGATTCAGAGGGAAATTTTCCATAAGACGGGGATCTATTCCACAGTTGGTATGTCCAATGCCAATCCTTTATTGGCCAAATTGGCCTTAGATAATGAGGCGAAGTATGCTGCTAATATGCGGGCTAATTGGTCTTATGGAGATGTAGAAAGTAAGGTCTGGTCCATTCCCAAACTGACCGATTTCTGGGGCATCGGCCGAAGGATGGCAAAGCGGCTGAATAAGTTAGGGATTCAGTCTATCAAGCAGTTAGCTAATAGCAATCCTGATTTGCTTAAGAGGGAATTGGGTGTTTCTGGAGTTGATTTATTTTTCCACGCTAACGGTATTGACGAGAGCAATGTCCATCAGCCTTACCGTCCCAAGGAAAGAAGTCTGGGAAATTCGCAAATCTTACCTAGGGATTATCAGAAACAGGAGGAAATTGAGCTAGTGTTGACGGAAATGGCCGAACAGGTCGCTATTCGCCTGAGGCGAGCCAGAAAAAAGACGACTCTGGTTGCCATTCATCTGGGTTATGCCAAGACAGGCTATGGTCATCGTCTTCAAGCTCAAAAGACTATTGAGCCTAGCAGTAGCACCAAGGACCTGCAAGCCCACGTTTTAAACCTCTTCCGTCAGAAATACTCGGGTGGAGCGATAAGGAGTATTGCCGTTTCCTACGGTCACTTGATTGCTGACGGCGTCCAGATTATTTCCCTTTTTGATGATTCCAGTCAGCTAGAAAAAGAAGAAAAGCTTGAAATAGCTATTGATGCCATTCGGAATCGTTTTGGCTTCACGACCTTGCAACGGGCCAATGCCTTGAGCCCTGCCTCACGTGCTTTAGCCCGCAGCAAACTCATCGGCGGCCACTCGGCGGGCGGATTGGACGGTCTCCAATGATTGACCGCTCTTATTTGCCCTTTAAATCCGCCAGGGAGCACCAGGACCGTGGCATGGAGAAGTGGTTGGGCTTTTACCTATCTGAGCACACCAGTAGTCTCAATCAAGACCGCCAGCGAGAAGACCTGATATCTGACCTAAGTCAAGAAGAAAAATTCTTCCTCCTAGGTCAATTATACAGCAATGGGGCTCCAGTCAAGGTGACTACCAAATTCGGCCAAACCAAGCAAAGCTTTCAAGGAGTAGTAGAGGAATTGACCCCCATGACAGCCAGTCTCAAAACAGTAGACGGCTATCGCTTGATAGAAATTGAGGAGATACTGGAATTGGCTTTGGCGGATGAAGGAGTAACACCAAAATCGTTGGATTCGATAGACTTATAAAAAACTAACAGAGGTCCAATCCAGACATTTATCAGTGAGGAAGAGAACTTTTCTGTGGGCTAGAGTGTAGAGTGAAAGGGGTTCTTTTCCCTTTAGAACAGAGCGAAAATCCACAACTCATTAGACGTTAAAAAAGACAAGCCGTATTTTTTTAGCCTGTCTGTAATTTGGATAGTCTCTTAGGACTAGGACTCTTGGGTTAAAAAATAGGCCCTTAAGCCCATTTTATCTATTCCCACTCGACAGTTGCAGGTGGTTTGCTGGTAATATCGTAGACGATGCGGTTGACGTGGTCAACTTCATTGACGATACGGGTTGAAATTTTCTTGAGGACATCCCAAGGAAGTTGGGCAAAGTCAGCGGTCATTCCGTCGATAGAAGTAATTGCCCGGATGGCGATGGTGTAGTCGTAGGTCCGACCATCGCCCATGACACCAACAGAGCGAACGCCTGTATTGACGGTGAAGTATTGCCAAACATCCCGTTGAAGGCCAGCCTTGGCGATTTCTTCACGCAGGATAGCATCGGATTCGCGGACAGTTTCCAGTTTTTCAGCTGTGATGTCACCCATAACACGGATAGCTAGACCTGGTCCTGGGAAGGGTTGCCGCCAAACAACTTCGTCAGGCATGCCTAGAGCAGTCCCCAGAGAGCGAACCTCATCTTTGAAGAGGGTATTGAGGGGTTCAATCAATTGAAACTGCATGTCTTCTGGCAGACCACCGACATTGTGGTGGGACTTGATAGTTTGGGCGGTTTCAGTACCGGATTCGATTATATCGGTATAGAGGGTTCCCTGAGCTAGGAAATCAACACCCTTGAGCTTACTGGCCTCATCATCGAAGACATAAACAAACTCATTGCCAATAATTTTCCGCTTTTTCTCAGGATCATCAACACCTGCTAGAAGATTGAGGAAACGCTCCGATGCATCAACACGGATGATATTGAGTCCGAACTTGCCCCCAAGCATATTCATAACCCGGTCACCTTCATTTTTGCGAAGCAAACCATGGTCGACGAAGATACAGGTCAATTGGTCACCGATAGCCTTTTGCAGGAGCACACCGACAACTGATGAATCAACCCCACCTGACAGTCCTAGGAGAATCTTACGGTCACCAACGGTTTGGCGGATTTTAGCAATTTCCATCTCAATGAAATTATCCATGGACCAGTCACCCTTGGCTCCACAGATATTTAAAGCGAAGTTCCGTAAAATATCATTGCCATAGA
>ERZ773269.242-NODE-242-length-65293-cov-10.482158_pt1 | contig 65293 bp, 64 predicted proteins | sample MGYA00511958_ERZ773269 | MGnify/ENA primary metagenome ERZ773269 (study PRJEB29015, sample SAMEA2737761) | human gut metagenome | biome: human gut; feature: human-associated habitat; material: faeces | place: China | collected 2012 ... | reverse complement strand
AAAGTGCCTCACAATCGTTAGAACTTTTGTCTAACAATTATGAGGCACTTCATTTTTCGAGAACGGTTCCGGTTTTAACCACAATCCCGTTTCGGGAGGCGCGGCTCATCCCCGAAACCATTGCAATTGGGGCAGCTAGAATTAATGGGCAAGGCGAGGCAACTACAAGAACCTCTGCGATCCGCACCGGATTTCCGGACCACCACCAAGCAGCTAGCGCAATCACGATTGCAACGATAGTAAATGGCACTGCGTAGCGATCTGCTAACCGGACAAAGTGGGCAGGAGATTCTTCAGCAGTCTTAACCAACTTAACCAGCTGTTGATACTGACTATCCTTGGCGAGTTTAGTTACCCTGATTGTAATTGAGTTGGCACCGTTAATTGCTCCTGACATCACTTCATCACCGGGAATTTTACTTACTGGGCGTGATTCACCTGTAAGGGATGACTCGTCTAGCTCACTTTGACCAGTGACTACTTTTCCGTCTAGCGGAACAATTTCTCCAGGTTTAACAATTACCTCAGCACTAATCTGCACATCCTTTACAGCGAGATCGTTGGTTGTCCCATCAGTTACGACATGAGCAATTTGGGGAGTATTATCCAGTAGTGACTTCAGTTCAGTGTTCGCTTTCTTGGCTGCATAGTCTTCTAGTGCATCCCCACCCGTTAACATTACCAGGATTACCATTGCAGCCCAGTATTCACCTACAGCTAGGGTGGCAACCACGGCTAAAATTGCAAGGAGGTCGACGCCGTAGTCACCGGTACGGATTGACTTGACCATTCCGATAAACATTGAAAGAGCAACGAATGCCCCAACCACCGTTACTAATATTTGTGCAAAAAGCGGATAACCACATGCGTACTGTAAAATAACAGCAACAGCAGCAATGATGATGATTAACCAGAGCTTCTGCTTATTTGATAATTTTTTACCATTATCCCTCCCGTAATCTTCTTACTCTTATTATACGTTAAATTGGGAAGGGAGCTTGTTCTTTTAATTATTCTTTTCTTACGTAATTAGTTTAAAAATTCATTTGACATTTGGCATCAATCAGAGTACATTATTAGCAACAATCAATGTCCTTTAATTTAGTCCCGTGAGGCTAGAAAGACGACTTTTTCAAAGTAAGATTAACTAACTTTAAAAAATTTCGTTAACACCAGGCCTCCATTACGCCTGGTGTTTTTCTTTTAGGACAAATTTTTAGATAAAGGAAGTTAATTCAATTATGACTGAATTACCATTAGTTAAGCTCCCCCACTTTGTTACTGTTGAGGATTTATCCTCTGAACAAGTATTATCATTGATTCACCGCGCTGAATTTTACAAAGATGGTGGTGAGACACCAAAGCTGACAGAACCAGTTTATGTTACCAACGCCTTCTTTGAGAACTCAACTCGGACTCACACAAGTTTTGAAGTTGCTGAAAAGCGCCTTGGGTTAACTGATATTTTCTTTGACCCACAACACAGTTCAGTCAAAAAGGGTGAAACGATGTATGACACTATGTTAGTAATGGATGCCCTCGGTGTTGCCCTCGCAGTTATTCGTCACTCAACGAATGCCTATTATGAACCACTGATTCACCCCCAAACAGGCTCTCATTTGAACATGGGAATTGTTAATGCCGGTGATGGTTCTGGTCAGCACCCTTCACAAAGCATGCTTGATATGATGACCATTCATGAACACTTTGGTCATTTTGATGGCTTAAAGGTTGGCATTATCGGTGACATTACTAATTCACGGGTTGCAGGAAGTAACATGGAAATCTTGAATCGTCTTGGTGCTTCGGTTTACTTCTCTGGTCCTGATTACTGGTATGACCATGCTTATGACAAGTATGGTAAGTTTATGCCACTCGATGACCTGGTTGGTGAAATGGATGCCTTAATGCTTCTCCGGGTTCAACACGAACGGCATGCCGGGGATGCTAACGAAGCAAAATTCTCTGCTGAATCCTACCATGAAAAGTACGGAATTAACGAAGCCCGTTACAACCGGATGAAAAAGAATGCGATTATCATGCACCCAGGTCCGATCAACCACGATGTTGAATTAGCAGGTAGTCTGGTTGAAGCACCTAACTGCAAGTTCTATGAGCAAATGCAAAATGGTGTCTTCATGCGGATGGCAATGTTAGAAGCAGTTCTTCGCGGTCGAAAGTTGGGTGGCTTAGACTAATGAGAATGCTAATTAAGGGTGGCCGCTGTTTTGTTGACGGTCGGCTAGTAGATACGGATGTTCTGATTAAGGATGGTAAAATTCAGGCACTTGGTAAGAATTTAGTTGCTGAAGATAGTGTTAATGAGCTAATTGACGCTAGCGGGAAATTAGTTGCTCCCGGCTTAGTTGATGTTCACGTTCACTTCCGGGATCCGGGCCTTACCTATAAGGAAACGGTAGAAACCGGGAGTAAGGCCGCTGCCCATGGCGGTTTTACAACTGTTGGCGCGATGCCAAACGTTGATCCGGTCCCAGATACTCCTGAAAAACTGTGGCAAATGATTGATCATAACCAGCAGACCGGGGTTGTTCACGTGGCTCAATATTCAAGTGTCACGGTTAACCGTCAGGGTGATCAGCCGGTTGATTTTCAAGCAATGAAGGATGCGGGAGCCTTTGCTTTCAGTAATGACGGTAGTGGAATTCAAACTGCCGGAACCATGTATCGAGCAATGGAGGGTGCCGCTAAGGTTGGTCTGCCATTAGCAGCTCACGTTGAAGATAATTCACTTCTCTTTGGTGGCGTAATGACTGCCGGAAAGCGAGCTGAAGAATTAGGTTTACCTGGGGCACCGAGTGTTTCCGAATCGGCTCAGGTAGCGCGTGACCTCGTCCTTGCAAAGGCAACCGGGGTTCATTATCATATCTGCCATGTGTCAACGAAGAAAAGTGTTGAACTTGTTCGTTTGGCAAAGAAAGAGGGGGTTAACGTTACCTGTGAAGTGACACCACACCACCTCTTGCTTGCTGACAAAGACATTCCAGCAAATAACTCATACTTTAAGATGAATCCGCCGTTGCGGCATGAAGAGGATCGCCAAGCTGTTATTGAAGGGTTACTTGACGGAACAATTGATATGATTGCGACTGATCATGCTCCTCATTCACGAAAGGAAAAACCACAAGACGATATGCGCGGTGCAGCTAACGGAATTACCGGGAGTGAAACCGCATTTGAGATGCTTTACACGAAGTTTGTTCGTCCAGGGATCTTTAGTTTAACCCAGCTATTAAATTGGATGAGTACAATTCCGGCAGAACAATTTGGCTTAGACCAGGCTGGACACCTAGAACCTGGCAAGCCAGCTGATATTGCAATTTTTGATCTGAATACAGAGCGGAAAATCTCTGAAGATTCTTACCTTTCCAAGGGCGTTAACAATCCATTCACCGGTCAGCGAGTTTATGGAACCACTGATTTAACCCTAGTTGATGGAAAAATTGCTTATTCACGAAATGGGGAGGGAAAATAATGACTGATGTCCGTCTTGCCGTAAAATTGCCTGGGTTAAAAATGAAGAACCCTGTAATGCCAGCCTCTGGAACATTTGGCTTTGGTGATGTTCCACAAGCACGAAAATATGATCTTAACCGACTGGGCGCAATCGTAATCAAAACTACGACTCCCCAAGCGCGAACGGGAAATCCCCAACCACAGATTGCGGTATTGAACGATGGGGTGTTGAATTCAGTCGGCTTAACTAATCCTGGAGTAAAGGTGGTCGCAGAAGAAAAAATCCCTCAGCTTAAACAACAATATCCTGACCTTCCTTTAGTGGCAAGTATTGGTGGCGCAAGTGTTGAGGATTATGTAATGGTTACTGAACACTTAGCCGCGACCGGATTAGTTGATGCATTGGAACTGAATATTTCGTGTCCCAACGTTAAGCATGGTGGGATGGCTTTCGGAACTGATCCGCAAGTCGCTGAGAAGTTAACTAAGGCAGTTAAAGCTGCTAGTGGCGATGTTCCGGTTTATGTTAAACTAACTCCTAACGTTACCGATATTGTGGAAATTGCGCAGGCAGTTGAAGCAGGAGGGGCTGATGGGTTAAGTATGATAAATACTTTACTAGGGATGAAGATTAATCTGAAAACCCGGAAGCCGGTTCTGGGAAATGTCATGGGTGGCCTTTCAGGAACCGCAATTAAACCACTAGCTATTCGGATGATTTATCAGGTTTCCCACGCAGTAAACATTCCGATCATCGGTGAAGGGGGAATTTCCTCTGCAGAAGACGTTATTGAATTTTTCTTAGCCGGTGCGTCAGCTGTTCAGGTTGGTTCTGCACACTTTCACGACGCTTTAGCAATGCCACACATTATTGAACAGTTGCCGCAAGCGATGGCCCGAGTTGGAATTGGCTCACTGGCAGAGCTAAGAATATAAATTACAGTCTGAACTTGCTTGCAAAAAATTCATCAGATAATAATAAAATCATCTTTAGCTATATCAGTTAAAGGTGATTTTATTATCTATTTTTTTAATATTTAATTAGCGCCATTAGTGAAATCAACAACCATTCGACCAACGATTTTACCGTTCTTCATTTTGTCAACAATATCATTGATTTCGGATAACTTTCGCGTGTGAACAATTGGGTTAATAGCTCCTTCAGCTGTTAATTCAAAGGCTTCAGCTAAATCCTGCCGGGTACCAACTAATGAGCCAACAATTTCAATCCCATCAAGGACTGTTTTAGCGATTGGGACGTCAATATTTCCTTTTGGTAGTGAAATTGCAACAACCTTCCCACCGGCACGAACAGAAGCAAGTGCCTGATCGTAACAAATCGCTGCAGTAGCAGTAACAACTGCTGCCTATGCTCCGCCAATCTTATCTTGAATCTCCTTTGCAGGATCAACCTTGGCAGAGTTAATAACCATATCCGCACCAGCCTCTTTAACGGCTTGGAGCTTTTCATCACTAATATCAACGGCAATTACGTGGGCCTTAAAAACATTTTTCGCCCATTGAACGCCCAGATTACCTAACCCCCCAGCACCATAGATTACTAACCATTGACCAGGACGAATTTGACTAGTCTTAATTGCTTTGTAAGTGGTTACTCCAGCACAGGTAACGGAAGTAGCCTTAATTGGATCCAAGTTTTCTGGAACTTTAACAGCGTAATTAGCTTTCACAATGCAGTATTCAGCCATTGCCCCATCAACAGTGTAACCAGCATTTTCGACGTGACGGCAAAGTGACTCGTTACCAGTAATGCAGTATTCACAGTGACCACAGCCAGAGAAGAACCAGGCAACTGATACCCGATCGCCAATTTTAAGGCTAGTTACATTTGGCCCAACTTTGACAACGCGACCAACACCCTCATGACCGGTAATTCTACCAGGAACCTTACCAAAATCGCCAGCAGCAACGTGTAAATCGGTATGACATAAACCGCAATATTCAATTTTTACTAGGGCCTCACCCGGTTTTAAGTCACGAAGAGTAACATCCTTAACATCAAAGTATCCATCACAATCTTTACGAACAACGGCAGCTTTCATTTTGTTAGCCTCCCAACTTAGTAAAACAGTTAGTTAACAACTATGATCCGAATCACTATGGTCAATGTAACATAGGTTTATTTTGTTTGCAAACGCTTACAAGTAAAGGAACTCTCATTTTATAAACGTAAAATTTTACTAAAAGGGTAATTAGTAAATTGGTAAACTAATGATTAATTTTAGCTCTATGCTAACCGGTTAACATAAAGAATGGTATTGGTCTAGATGAATATATGCAAAATTATTCTAAGAAAAAATAATTTAAAAAATGATCAGTTGATGCTGATCATTTAGTAAGGTGATTCAAGTGTTCATTTAACTCTTGCAATTCTTTGCGCAATTCCTGGTTTTCTCTTTCAATCTGGTCTAATTTATCTTGGATTTGGTTATTGTCTTCTTGGGAGAAATAATCGGTAATTGTACTGGTAATAACCCCGATTAACCCAATTCCCACGAGCATTAATAGGACACCAGCAATGCGGCCGATCGTGGTGGTAGGTGAAATATCACCATAACCAACTGTTGAGGCCGTAGTAATTGCCCACCAAAGAGCGGTGGAAAAATGAGTACCTTCAGAGATGCTGTACATCGAAGCAGAAATCAGAAGGACCGCGCAAGTTACATAAAGGTAGTACAGGAGACCATCCTTTTCGATAAACCGGTTTAACCGCCCAGTCAATCCAATTAGCCGAACGATTCGTAAGAAAGTGAAAACTCGACTAACCCGATTCCACCGGAAAATCCATGCAAGACCATTAACGGGGATAATTGAAAGCAGATCAAAAATATTATGCTTGAAGAACTTTTTCTTATCCTTTGCAAGGTAAAATCGGGTAAAGTAATCAATTGTAAAAATAACTAAGATCCCGTTATTAACTGCCTTGAAAGGTTCATTATTGATATTAAGCTCATGAGCAAAGTCAAATGCGATTAATAGAACCGAAATAACCGCTAATAGGGCCATGGTAAGAAGATATAAAATGTATACTTGACGTTTCAATTTGGCTTAACTTCCTTATTTTTACATTGAGCGGTTCAAGAGTTGGGTTGTTACTTTTTTAAGAAGTTTCTGAGTAGGGCTTGTTGGTAATTTATCAATTAATTGTAATGATTTATTAGTAAACTTACCAGCCAGTTCATGAGCCTGCTTAACACCGCCATACTGGTTAACTAATCGTTGAACCGCCTGAGTATCTTCGACCGTCATTTCCTGTTTTTTGGTCAAGTACGGGTTAAGTTCTTCATAGTGCTCTTTTAAGACTAGGAGAAGTGGCAGGGAATAAACACCGGTAGCGAGGTCTTCAAGAATTGGCTTATTTAATTTTTTATTGGTAGTATAGTCCAACATGTCATCCAGAATTTGGAAGGTAATCCCGATATTTTGTCCGATGTGCTTAGCGAGGTGAACGGTTTTAGCATCGGCACCGCCGAAATATGCTCCTTCTTGAGCAGCCAAACTAAAAAGGGTAGCTGTTTTGCCGTTAATATTCCGATAATACTCAAGAAGTGATTGTTGGCGATAGCGTTGATTCATTTGCCCCAGCTCACCAGCGAGAATCTTGCGCATTGCTTGAGCGTTCGTTGCTAGATAAGGTGAACTCTCCATGGTTTCAACTAATAAGTCGAAAAAGACGGTAAATAGTAAATCACCACTATATACCGCTGTATCCTTGCCAAAAGCTTTTTGAATACTTGGCGCTCCCCGTCGTTCAGGGGAGTCATCAATCACATCGTCATGAATTAAGGTTGCCATGTGGAGGATTTCTAATGAGGAGGCAATTTTGATTAACTTAAAACTGTTCCAATTATCCTTGCCGCTTAATCGAGCAAAGGTTAGGCAGAAAGCAGGACGGAGATACTTACCGCCCTTTGAAGCCATTTGTTTTAGTGCTGCCTGCAAATCAGTATTATTAACGGTTATTCGCTGATTAATCAGGTGATTGACTTCCTGAAGTGCGTTATTAAGCTGTGGGTCACTACGGAAATAATGTTTGTCCATTGAATGATAATTCCTTTGTATTGGTGTACTATCATATTGTAACAATATTTTTAAATGAATGGGAAGTATGAATGTGTCATTAGATGTCTTTTTAGAGTTAGTTGAGATTAAAGCCAAAACTGCTAGTATCCTCCCGATGCTTCTCGGGGTCTGCATGAGTGTTTATTATTATCACTCATTTAACCTCATTAACTCAATTCTCTTTTTTATTGCGATGCTCCTTTTTAATATGGCCGTTGATATGATGGATAATTATAATGATTATAATCATGCGGTTGATACTGAGGATTACAAGAAAAATACTAATATTATTGGCCGGGAAAAAATTTCTCCCAAACTTGTCTTAGCCTTGATCCTTATTTTTAGTATTATCGCTGCTGGATTGGGAATTTACCTTGTTACCCGAGCTGGATTGCCGCTGCTTTGGATGGGAATCTTCTGCTTTGCTGTGGGAATTTTATATTCGTCAGGCCCATTCCCGATGAACGGGTTACCGGTCGGTGAATTCTTTTCCGGTTTTACGATGGGCTTTATGATTATGCTGATTTCGGTTTATATTAATAAAACTGGTAACTTTGATTGGAGCTGGACTAACTTAATCAAGATTTGGTTAGTGGCTTTGCCATGTGAACTGTGGATTTCAAACCTGATGCTTGCTAATAATATTTGTGATGCTCAAGAAGATGAAGATAACCACCGTCACACCATTATTCATTTTATTGGTGTTCAGCAGGGGCTAAATAGTTTTACCACTAAAAATGTTATTGCGTTCTTAGCAATTATTACCGCTGTCATGGCCCGCTTGGCTCCGTGGACAATGTTGCTTACTCTATTGGTTATTCCGTTTGTTATCAAACAGACAAAGCTTCTGTATCACGAACAGGTCAAAAAGCGCACTTTCCCCTGTGCCGTTAAAATCCTCCTCGTCGGCTCCCTCGCCCAAGTAATAACATATGGGGTGGGAGTGTTATAGAGTTAGAGTGCGAAGCCGTAAAAAGCTCCCGGATGATAACGATTTCTCTCGACGAAGGCGACTCGCGCCTAGGAGAGAGGTCGTTATCTTGGGGGAGCTTAGGCTGAGCACGTTTTGACTATGTTGTCTAGAACGTTAGGGCGAGCACAATTCTACTCAGCTGCATTAGAAAGCTGGAGGTTGCTGGCTCTAGCAAGTTCCTGGCGAGCAGATCTTAGCTATGTTGCATCGGAGGTGGCGGTCGTGACGAAGGAGTGAAGCAGAAAACTTATTTTCGTCTGTGAACCCTCGCAAGGCTGATTAGACTTCTGGCTATCAACTTGTTGATGAAAGAAGTCAATCAGCTACTGCGTACATCTCTATTCCGTTGCCCTAATCCAATAAGCTATCAAACGAAGAAAAGGACCAGGAAGAAACAAATCGTTTCTTCCTGGTCCTTTAACTATTGCCAGTAATTTACTGAGTCTAATTCGTAGTTTGTTTATTCTTTAATTCCAAAATGAATCGCTGCAGCACCAAAATTAAGTGATGAATAGTTGACGGCCTTAAATCCGGCATCAGCTATCATTCTAGCTAATTGATCAGCGGAAACAAATTGCTGGCTTGTTTTTTTGAGGTACTGGTAATCTTTAACGTGGCCACCAGCAAGTTTGGCTAAGTAAGGGAATGCTTTAAAGTAAGCTCCCCAACCAACCTTAATCAGTGAATTGGTCGGCTGTGACATCTCCAGGACTCCTAATTGTCCATCAGGCTTTAATACCCGATAAATTTCGCTTAATGCTTTATCTGCATCTGGAACGTTCCGTAAGCCAAAGCCAATCGTAACAATATCAAATGACTCATCTTCTAATGGGAGGGCCATTGCATCTCCATTAATCAGGATGAGATTCGGGATTGCCTTGGCTTTTTTCTCAGCAATTTTTAACATTGCAGCATTAAAGTCAACACCGGTAACGCGTCCTTGGGGTAGCCGGTTAGCCAGTGCAATTGCTAAATCTCCGGTTCCACAACATACATCAAGGGCCTTAATTCCCGGTTTGAATTCTAAACCGGCTAAAAGCTTTTTCCGCCAGAGCTTTTGTGTTCCAAGACTAATAATATTGTTAAGCTTGTCGTAATTGGGAGCAACTCTGGTAAACATTTCGTTAACTTCAGATTCGTTTTTGAGGTGATTTGTTTTTGTCATACTAATAACCTTTCTTGTTAGTAGCTGGTTTCTTTGGTTGTACTAGTACAATCAAGATAAAATTAATTAATAGTGTTAGTCCGGTAATCGCGAAGACCATCGGGTATGAGGATAGTCCAGAGATGATCGAGCCCAGAAGTGAACCAAAAACAGCTCCACCAGCTTGGAATGACTGGTTAATGCTGAAGACCCGACCAAAGGCTTCCGTTGGCACATTCAGTGTTAAGACGGTCTGGGCAGCGGGCATTAATGCTGCGTTGGCTAAACCAAGAAGAAAACGCCAAAAAGCTAGTGACCATGGTGAATGGGTAAAAGTCATTGGGATGAACAGGATAAAGGCAGTAATTAGTCCGATTCGTAGGACCTTTTCTGGACCGATTTCGTCCATCGTATGACCAACTTTTGAGGCAGCAATGAGGGTCCCTAATCCCGGGGTTGCGGCAACAATCCCAGCAACAAAGGCAATGTTGCCATGGTTATGCATTAATTGACGGACGTACAAACTAATAATTGGGCTAATTGACATTGACGATGCCATAACGATAAGCGTCGTTAGGAAAGTAACGAAAATTAGCTTGCGGTTAGGAATTTCAGCCATAACTTCCCTAATTGGTCGCATCTTTTCTTTCTTAATCGGTTTGAAATGTCGTTCCTTAACTAGGAATGTCGTGCTTAGAAAGACACAGAACATCAAAAAACCAGTAATGAAGAAGGGGACCCGGTAGCCGAATGCTCCTGAAAGAACCCCACCAAGTAGTGGTCCAACAAGGTTTCCGGCAATCCCGGCGGTTGAAATTGCTGACATTGCCCAACCAGACTTGCTATGGGGAGTTTCACCAGCAATTAAAGCCGCCGCGTTATTAATGTATCCAGAGAAGGCACCCTGTAAAAATCGCATTCCGATAATCATCCATGCTGACTGCGAAAGTCCAGTAACAAAGATTGTACAGGCCATTACTCCAGAAGCCCGCATACACATTAATTTACGCCTTTTTGGTCGGCTAAACTACCCCAAAGTGGTGAAACAATTGCCTGACTAACAAAGGTGGCACCGAATGCTAATCCTGAGTAGAAATTTAATTGAAATTTTGAAAAGTTACCAAGTTCATTGATAAATAGTGAAACGAATGGCATTGTCATTGAGAATCCCATCCCGGTTATAAAACAGCCAATCCACAATGAATAGAATGTTTTGCGCCACAGGGGAGATAGCTCAGAATCCATATAAATATTTACTCCTTTTTAATTGTAGTAATTACGAGTATAGCAAGTTCACGGGAAAGAAGCTAATTTTGTTCAGTTTTCTTGATTCGTAAATAACGGTAGAAACTAAGGATCATGAGAACAACCATGATGACGGTTGCCCACATTCCATAGCGGATCCCTGTTACTAATGAAGCTGGTGTGTTGGCAATAACCACACAGAGAGTAACTGAAACAGCCCCGAAAACTTGTCGCAGGGTATTGTTTAACGCTGTACCGTGACTATTCTCCTCCTGGTTCAAGTTAGAAAATGCTTCCGAAAGTGCCGGGCTAAAGACAAAGGCATTCCCAATCATTCGGAGCATATAGGTTAGGGTAAGGAGAGTGATGGACGAATGGCGGTTAACGAGAACCAGTGGAATCGAAGCAAGCAGCATAATAACTGCTCCGATCGTAATCAGCCATTTTGGGCCATACTGATCATAGAGTCGACCGACAATTGACGCGGTAATGGCATTGGCAATTGCTCCAGGAAGCAGAATTAATCCAGAGAGAAAACTGCCCATTCCGATAATCTTTTCTGTATAAATTGGAATTAACTGTTCAGTCCCTAAAAGAACCATAAAAGTAAACACACCGACAATCGTCATCCAGCGAAAGGATGGGTAAGTAAAAATTTGAACTTTCAGCATTGGATTCTTTAAGTGAAGCTGTCGTTTGACAAAACCTCCAATGACAATGAAACCGCTAATTAACATTACCAGACCGCACCAAAAATTGATTTGGAAAACGGTTAAACTTCCTAAAGCTAATCCAGAACCAATTAATGAGATGATCACGGAAATGTAGTCGATCTTGATTGGTCGTGGGGTGGAGAAGTTAGGCAATTTCAAATAGCCAATAATAAAGGCCAGAATCATTAGTGGCAGGACAAGGATGAATAACCAGCGCCATGAAAGAAACTCAAGGATCAATCCAGAAATCGTTGGACCAAGGGCTGGGGCGGCAGAAATAACAAGGCTTGAAAGGCCAAGAATCGACCCGCGCTTTTCAATTGGATAAATTGAAATCATTGTCGTCATTTGAAAGGTCATTAGCATCCCACTGGCACAGGCCTGGATCAACCGTGCAATTAAAAGGCTTGCAAAATTACTGGCAAAACAGCCTACTAATGTCCCGATAAGGAAAGTTCCAATAATTCCAATAAAGACGTGTCGATTAGTAAACTTTTCGTACATGTTTGATGAGAGCGGGGTCACAATACCGATAATCAGGGTGTAGCCAGTTGTTAACCATTGGACTGCATTTAATGAAACGTGAAGATCCTCCTGAATAACGGGGAGGGCTGTTACCATCATTGTCTGACTTGCTAAACTAATAAAACATGAGCCGAGCAATACGATTGTAATAATTTTTCGGATCTGTGGGCTTACTTCGCCATTTTGATTCACGCTATTACTCCTTTACTTTTTAAGATTACTAAAATAGTTTACCATGAGGTGTCAAATCAATTGCTGCTTCTTTAACGAATTCTTTGGTACAATTATCAGTGAAGTGTAAATTTTAGGAGAAGGAGCGGACTTAATGAAAACGAGGATTGCAGTTTTTTCAGACGTTCACGGAAACCTAAGTGCAATGCGTGCAATGTACCGTGATAGTCGTCAACAACACGTTGATCAATATTGGTTTGTGGGCGACCTGTTAATGCCAGGGCCGAGTGTTAGTAAAATCTGGCGGTTACTTAAGATCATTAATCCAAGTGTAATCGTTCGGGGAAACTGGGACGATCTGGTAGTTAATGGCGTTCGGGGGAAAATTGATGTTAATTACCCATCTCATATTTACTTTGCTCGGTTAGCCCAGTATGTTGGTCAAAGCGCTCCACGGGGGATGGTTGATGAGATAGCAAATTGGCCTCTTCATATTACCAAGAAGGTTGGTCCCCTGAATTTCGGTATTTCCCATAATCTACCGTGGTTAAATATGGGTCAGGATCTTTTTCCAACCCAATCAACTAAGAATTTTGATCAGGTGTTTACCCCAGCTAATCCGCCAATTGATGTTGCGATCTATGCTCATGTCCACCATGAGATTATGCGGTATGCAAGTGACGAACGAATTGTCATGAATCCTGGGGCTGTTGGTGAGCCATTTAATGGTTGGGATAAACTGCATCGCGATATGCGGGCTCATTACTTGGTAATTGAGGTTGATGATCTCGGAATGGCATCCGTCAATTTCCGTCATGTTGGTTATGACCGAAAGGCAGAACAGGCAATTGCTGATCAGTCTGCCGTTCCCTATGTTGAACTGTACGATCTGATGATGCATACCGGAAGGGCGTATACTCATGATCCCGAAAAATTAACTCGGCTGAATCAAAAGTACGGTTATGCTGCTCAGTATTTAGATTACTGTAAACGTCTTGGTCAAAATTAGTCAGACTTTTTTCTTGTAAGTCTTACAAAAAGTTAGTATAATAATACTTAATGAATTGTTCGCAAATGTTGATTAATGACGCGGGTTCTCATTATCGCTATAAGCTGATGAGAGCACGTTATGCTGTTACAGTCGCTTGAAAATATTAGCCTAAACTAATCGGAAAATTCAATACGGGCCTTAACCATTAGTTTGTTAATATTTCGTTCGTTTTGTTATTAATAGCTTATCCACAAATAATATGAATACAAAGGAGATCTTTAATTTATGGCAAAAAAGTCAAAGATTGCTAAGTTGAAGCACCAAGAAGCATTAGTAAAGAAGTATGCTGAAAAGCGGAAGCAATTAAAGGCACAGGGAGACTACATCGCTTTGTCCAAGTTACCACGTAATTCAAGTGCTGTTCGTCTGCACAACCGTGACCGTTATGATGGTCGTCCTCATGCTTATATGCGTAAATTCGGCATGTCCCGGCTAACTTTCCGTGAACTTGCCCACAAAGGACAAATTCCTGGTGTTAAGAAGGCTAGTTGGTAGTAGAAACAGAGTGCGAGCCAGCAAAGGACTTGCGGAAAGCCAGCAATTTCTCCTGACGAAGGCGTTCTGCGCCTAGGAAGGAGGTTGCTGGCTCTAGTTAACTCTCACTGCGCACATTTCAATTCAGCTGCCGAGAACATAATACTATTATCCAACTAAACCATTGTTAACATGATCACGATCATGTGCTATACTATTGTCTGTAATAGTTAAGTAAATAAGAATTTAATTTAGATAGAGAGTATGATATAGCCTCTTGAATCAGCAAATTTGTTGGTTTAAGAGGTTTGTCTATATTAAGGAGTCATTATAAACAACCTAAGATTAGTTCAGAACGATTGTTTTTCGTTCTGAACTAATCTTAGGTTGTTTATTTTTTAGTTTAAAATATTTTATTTAAAATAATTCTAATTTAGACTTGATCTTAAATTTAAATTAGTTATACTGAAGATGTAGTTAAGAATGATTCTAAATTAAGGAGAGATTATTATGATGAATTTTATTGGCCACGAAATTGATGATTTTAAGGTAAACGCATACCAAGATGGTAAGACTAAGGAAGTTACTAAGAATGATGTTTTGGGCAAGTGGAGCATCTTCTTCTTCTACCCAGCTGACTTCTCATTTGTTTGCCCAACAGAACTTGAAGCTCTCCAAGATAAATATGATGACTTTAAGAAGGCTGATGCTGATATTTACTCAGTTTCAGAAGATACTGAATTTGTCCACAAGGCATGGGCTGAAGCATCAGAAAAGATTGGCAAGATCAAGTACAACATGTTAGCTGATCCTGCTGGTAAGCTTGCCCGGATGTTTGATGTTTTGGACGAAGACGCTGGTCAAGCTTACCGTGGTGTCTTCATCGTTGATCCTGATGGTAAGATCCAATCTTACACAATTAACAACATGGGAATTGGTCGTAGCGCTGATGAAATTCTGCGGACACTTCAAGCTGCTCAATTTGTTCGTGAACATGGTGATCGTGTCTGCCCTGCAAACTGGAAGCCAGGCCAAGACTCAATTAAGCCAAGCCTTGACCTTGTTGGTAAGCTTTAATTTATAGGAGGAAACACCGATGAGTGAGCATATCTATGATTTGATCATCGTTGGTGCCGGCCCAGCCGGATTGACGGCTGGCCTTTATGCTGGTCGGGCAACTCTTGATACGCTAATTCTTGAGGGGAATAGTGTTGGCGGTCAAGTAACGACGACATCCGTTGTTTATAACTATCCCGGGGTAGCAGAGGTTGACGGCACTGAATTGATGAATAAAATGCAAAAGCAGGTTGCGGATTTCGGTGTTGAAATCAAACATGCTGAAGTTGCCAAGTACGATAATTTAACCGCTGACGTTAAAACCGTAACTGATGCTAATGGTCAGCAGTATCAGGCCCGGAGCATTATCATTTCTGGTGGGGCTAACCCAAGAAAGGTTGGCTTCCCTGGTGAAGAAAAGTTCCGTGGCCGGGGTGTTGCCTACTGTTCAACTTGTGATGGTGAGCTTTTCACTGGTCTGCAGATTTTCGTTGTTGGTGGTGGCTACGCCGCTGCGGAAGAAGCTGACTACCTAAGTCGTTACGGGAAACACGTTACCGTTTTAGTTCGGGGTGATCACTTTACCTGTCCGCCATTGATCGCATCTCGGGCATTAGATAATCCAAAGGTTAGCGTTAAGTATAATACTGAGGTAGAAAGTGTTTCTGGTGATGATTACTTAACCGAAGCCACTCTGGTTAATAATAAGACCGGTGAAAAGACAGTTTACCACCTTAATGATGGTGACCAAACCTTTGGCGTCTTTGTCTATATTGGGACTCAACCAGCAACAAAGAACCTTGAAGGAGTCATTAATCTTAATCAGCAAGGTTATATTATTACTGATAGTCAACGACAGACAAACATTCCGGGCGTCTTTGCAGCTGGTGATATTATTGAAAAGTCGCTTCGACAAATAGTAACGGCTACTGCTGACGGCGCTGAAGCTGCTACAGCTGCCGAAAAGTATATTGCTGATCAAAAACAGCGGCTTGGGATTCCAATTCATGCAGAAATTAAACAGCCAACCAAGACAGTCGGTCAAACCTCTTCTCTTGATAATCAAGAGGAAGTTACTCCGCACGCTGGTAATTGGTTATCTGCAGATATTGATCAACAATTGAAGCCAATCTTTGCTCGTTTGACAAGAACCGTTACTTTACAAATTTTAACTAACGGGACACCATTAAGCGACCAGTTGCTTGGCTTTGTAACGGAATTTGCCAGCTTGGATGAGGAACATATGAAGGTTGAGAAGCAGGCTGCCCCGCAAGATGTTAAGTATCTGCCACAATTACGGTTGCTTGATGCTAATGGTAATGATACTGGACTTCACTATGCAGGGATTCCGACAGGTCATGAATTAAACTCTCTCGTTTTAGGCATCTATAATGTTGCAGGACCTGGACAAACGATTTCACCGGAAATGGTTGAACGGATTAAAGCACTTCCTGAAGCAACCATTAAGATTGGTGTTTCACTAACCTGTCATTTCTGTCCTGATGTTGTCGCTGCATGTCAACGGATGGCTGCATTAAATCCAAAGATTACGGCAACGATGATTGACCTACAACACTTCCCAGAATTACGGAAAGCTAAGAACATCATGAGTGTCCCCGCAACAATGATTAACGATGGACCTGTCATTTTTGGCAGTCAGACGATGGAACAGCTTGTTACAGCTGTTGAGAACACTCGTACTTAAATTTCTCAGAATAGTCATTTCGTTTTATATTAGATAATGATTGAACATGTATCAGAACAAAGCTCCACGCATTTAGGCTTAAAATGCTGGAGCTTTTTTTATAAAAAAGATTAAGTCTGCTATAATTGGTTTTAGAAAGAAGGATGGATAATTTGAGAGTACACATTACCAACACGCACCATATGATTGGGGTGGCTAGACTGGCCCAGAATATGGTAACGGACATTGCGACGAGAGAACTTGGCTTTCGTGAACTTGGTGTTTTTCAGTATCAGGACAAAAATGAGAGCAAGAGTTCACTAATTTCTCGCTTTGATGGGATGTTAGCGGGAGTCGAAATGGGTGATGTAATCATTTTTCAATCGCCATCCTGGAATTCAGTTGAATGGGACACGGCATTTCTTGAACGAACCCTGATTTATGATGGGTTAAAGCGGATTATTTTTATTCATGATGTGATTCCATTAATGTGGAAGAGTAATCGATACTTGTTGGATAAGTGGATTAGGTATTACAACATGGCTGATGTGATCATTGCCCCATCTCAATCCATGGTTGATCTTTTACGTCAGCATGGCTTAACTGTTAAAAAAGTTGTTATCCAAAAGATGTGGGACCATCTAGTTGACAGTGAGCTGGGGAAGGAAAAGCCTCACTATGCTCCAATCATTAACTTTGCTGGCGACCCAACTAATCCAAATAAATTTGGCTTTGGTGGAACCTGGTTTAATCCAGACGTTAAGCTCCGGGTCTTTACATCACCAAAAGATTGGGGAGTCGGTCGTAATATTGAGTTTGTTGGCAGTATGCCCGATATCGCTTTATTAAATGATATTCGTCGGACAGGGGGCTTTGGTCTAATTTGGTCTGGGGATCCTTACTGGCTTGAATATATGAAGCATAATTGCTCATTTAAGCTATCAACCTATTTGGCTGCTGGGCTACCGGTCATTATCAATAGTGGAACCCCCGCTCGTGACGTTATTGAGAAAAAGAATCTGGGAATTATTGCTGATTCGCTTCCCGAAGCAATCGAACGAGTTCAAACAATGACGACCGCGGAGTACGATCAAATGGTTAACTCAATTGATGACTTTGCAAAGCTGATTCGTGGAGGCTACTTTGTAAAACGAGCATTGACTGAAGCGGTTTTTAAGGCTTTTTATGATTAGTAATGCTGGGTAATTAATGATGAAAAAAGAAGATCAAATATCAGTTATTGTTTCAGTCTATAACACCGAACAGTATTTAGCTCAATGTATTCAAAGTATATTGAAACAAACGTATCAGAACCTTGAACTAATTTTGGTCGATGATGGGTCAACGGATCGCTCACTTACAATTTGCACTCATTATCAGGAATTGGATTCACGAGTTCGGGTATTCCATCAGTCAAATCAAGGTGTTAGCAAGGCGCGGAATTATGGAATGGATGTTGCTGCGGGAAATTTCATTACTTTTGTGGACAGCGATGATTATGTAATGCCTAATTATTTAGAGGAGTTATTTGAGGCCTTGAAATCAACTGGGAGCCAGATCGCAATAAGTGACTTTCAGTATTATAAGGGGAATGGTCATCTACTAGTTCACATGCCAGAACACAAGGTTAGTCAGCATATCTTCACTCCACGGGAATGGTTTGATTTTGCTTATACTAACAGGGATGATTTCTTTCAATTAATTTATACTGTTCTTTGGGGAAAACTTTTTCAGCGAGAAGTTCTTAAACAAATTTTTTGCCCAGAAGATACCCAAATTGATGATGAATTTACAACTTGGAAAACGTACCTCCAGACTAGCAAAATTGTTTACTTAGATGACGAGGATTATATTTATCGTCTTAATCAAGAGGGACTCTCGCATTGCAAAAACCAAGAAGACATTCGACCATTGCGGAGCCTGGAGGAGGAGATTACTTTTCTTCACATTTTATGCTATGATCCGCGGATCCTAGAGAAAATTTATATCAAACGGTTAAAGAGATGCCGAAAAGCATACTTGAATGCCGGAATGTACCATGAGTACCAAGATGTTGATTTTAAATTAAGAATGATCGCAAAAAATAAGCCGTGACATTATTAGCTTTAAATAGTAAAGAGGTTGGAGTCAATCCCTGACCTCTTTTAGTTTGTCATGAATTTCGTTTATATGGTAATAAGTGTTTTATTTATGATCTATTTGCATTAAAATTAAGATGTTAGCAAGATTTAGTGGTCAAATTTTAATTATTTGTTGGGGAAAGTTCGTTAAGAGCAAAACCACTATTTCTGTATTTCTAGAAATATATTTGAAAGCGTGTGAAAAATGCGAAAAACATCTCAGTTGTCTAATTTGCGTCGTCGGGTTGCGGTGACGTTGCTTACATTACTGGTTTACATGCTCGGATCGTCAATTCCAGTTCCGTTTGCACGGTTTACCAAGTCGTTTCATCATTTATTAAACAATACGCCGTTGAGCGTTGTTAGCTTCATGAGTGGGGCTAACTTCCAGAAGCTATCGTTGTTCATGATCGGACTAAACCCGCTGATGATTGCAATGCTGATTATGCAACTTTTAATGATGATGAAGCTCTTCAGTCTGGATTCTTTATCAATGCGCCAGATGATGGTGGTTCAACAGTTTGTGACCTTAATCTTAACGTTGATTCAGGCCATTACCCTGGTTATTGGTCTTCACCTAACTTCAGATATCCTGCAAGCGATTGCCGTAATAATTATTTTAACGGCTGGTAGTTTATTCGTTGTCTGGATGGGGTACATGAACATGGAATTTGGTATTGGTGGGACGATCACGATCGTTCTTTTTAACATGGTTACGATGTCACTGCCAAACCTTAAAAAGGCCGTTCAGGGAATTACTACTTTAGGTCACCCAGCATTCTGGATCGTTGCCTTAATTCTTGTCGGAATTCTCGCAATTGTTTTCTGGAACGCCTTTGGTCATGCCTATTACCCGGTTAAGACGATTAATACATCAATGCCAAGTAGCGCCAAACCGATTATTGTGCCAATTGGGCTTAACTCAGGAGCAATGATGACGTACATGATCGGGATGGCCTTATTGATGTTCCCAACAATGATCGGAAGTCTTCTCGGGAGGGATTCAATCTTTGCTAATGTATACTTTGATGCCATTATTAGCGGATTATTAGCATTTGGGTTATTCTACTTTTTTGCATTTATGCAATTCAACCCGAAGGAACAAGCAAAGCAGCTGCGGAACAGCAACAATTACGTTCTCGGAATCCGACCAGGAAAACCAACCCAAGAATACTTGAAACAAAAGTTATTACGGGTCTCATTCTGGGGAGCACTTCTGAACGCCATTCAATTGACACTAGGATTGCTTGGCAATCAGCTATTGGGGAAATTTGCTGGTTTTGCTGTTATCCCAATGAACATTGTTATGTTGGTTATGTTTATGACTGGGATTAAGGATCAATTATTGACCTTGCTGTTCCCAAGTCGTTACGAGAAGTTAATGAAGAAAGAGGGATAATCTTAGATTACTTAGTACCAGCTTGGCATGAATTAATGGAAGACTGGGCGACAACTGTCCCGAAAATTGCTTTTGACGATGCAACGAGTCACATGCAATTGTTACAAAATACCCAGAATAAAGCAGGATTAGTAATAACTGATTACCAGCCCCAGTTAATGACTAAACTGAACGAAATGGCGTTAGCACCTTCAAAGATCTTTTCTGTGTTTGATTATTTGCAGGGGGTTAATCACTTTGCTAGTCGGATTATTGATCTGCATGATCTTAATTGGCCGGATGATACTAGCTTTAACTACACCGCCTTTCGGGTATATGCGATCCGTAAAGATAATCTTTACGCAAAGGTAACATTTGATAATCAAGGGAAAATCCTTACCGTTGAGTACTACGATCAACAGGGACGAATCAACCGCATCCTTGATTTTGACAGTCGCGGTTTTATTTCTCGTGAAAGACGGCTAAATAATCGGCGTCCAGTTCTCCACACCTATTATGATGAGCAGGGACATTGGCGCTTCAAACATCACTTGCAAAGCAATGAAGTAGAAATCAATGCTGATCTGCCACGCTTTACTAAGCAACTTCAATATTCACGGTTGACAGATTTGGTTTCCGAGATCGTTGAGACTCAATTCCTTGCCCATCTTCATAAAGAAGATAACTTAATCGTAACGATGGACGATCATTCCCTGGTTAAAAATGAAACCTTTGCTAAATTGCGGCCGGTTTATTCAGTCAGTGGCTGGCATCCCTTCCAAAAAACACTCCAAGTATTACGCGGGGAGGCTAATCAAGGGGTCCTTGTTGATTCAGAAGAAACGTCTGCAATGTTAAAGAAATCATACGTGGTTGCCATCCAGACAGGGGTAATTCCGCTATTTCCGTCCCAGTTCAAGTTGGGGCACAGTCAGCGGATTAGTCAGCAACGAATCGGTGTCTTCGTGGAAGATGTTGATCCCAACATGCTACGGCCGATTATCGAATTGGTTTACCAACGACTTCTCAAGAATCCTAAGGGAGAGGCTTTGTACATGTTTGCCTATACTAGCGAAAAAGAACAGTTGGCTAACCAGATGATTGAAGAACTTAAGGCTGCCCACCCCGGAGAATTTAAGTTAAAGCCGGAAAAACCAATGCTGAAACGATCCCTTCCTGATGAGGATGATCAAACACCTGAACTAGAAATTCGGGTTCATCGCTGGACAAACAATAATGATGTGATGAGTGCCTTGGATAAGATTCGCCTCGTTATTGACTGGGGAGAACATCCGGATAGTTTCCTTCAAATGGCAACAATTAATGTTGGAATTCCGCAAATTCGTCAAGTTGGAACAGCTGCTATTGTTGATCGGAAGAATGGCTTTGTTTGTGAGAATATGCTTCAGCTGCCAGTAGCTTTAAGTTACTACATGGATAGCTTGAAGAATTGGAATATGGCGCTAACGTATGATGTTCAAATGCTTAACCAGTATTCAGAAGAGAATATGCTGAAGGTTTGGCAACGAGTTACTGCAAAGTGAGGTGAGAGTTAATGAATGTCCTTCAACTAGGGCCAAGCGATTGGTCAGTAAATTACGCGATTCCGAAAGATGTTAAGTGGGAATATAATGCTTATCCGCGACTGATAAAAGAGGAAAAGCCACACCGCTATACGGTTGTTATTATTACTGGAGCAACCCAGTTGAGTGATGAAGATTGGGCAAAGCTGCAGTGGTTATCTGATCCTTACACCGTCCTTTATGTTCCGGAAGCTAAGGAACAAATTAGTCTTGCGGGGCAAACATATCTCCGTCTCCAACTAGCCAAGCCAATTAATGAGGAACCGCAAGCACTAATTAATACCTTGCCTAGTAAGTATTACTTTGGTCAATCGGGAATGCGGATTTCACCACAAAGCCTGATGCTTAATGATCGGTACGTTCAAGAAATGCAGTTCCATGATGAGGGTCACCTGATTCTGAATGTTGATACAAAGGAGGAGTGGCGTTCGTTAGGTAATTATCGGCCATCTCTTTACGTTGACCCAAATCGAGTAATTAAGTTTTGGCTTGAACACCAAAATACTGATGACTTACATCTTCGGTTGCGGGCATTTTACAGTCCGTTAGGTGGGGATGGTGATCCCGCTAAGTCATTTATTCTTGATATGGATACTTCAGATGAACAAGATTTGCCGCTTGAGCCGCTTGAAGTTGGTCGGTTAACCAATGTTCAGTTAGAGGCTCGTGGTCAAGGGGTACTGATTCTTGGTAACCTGCACCTTCGTTGGTCACGACGAGGTGTTGGTCATTATATTGTTGGTGGAGATAGACTAGTTGATCCACAAACAAGAGAAGAGGTTGGCGTTTACTTTAATCCTGGCGATCTAAAGCCACCGCTAAATGTTTACTTTTCTGGTGCCCGTGAATTGGAAGGGTTTGAAGCTTACCCGCTATTCAGAAGTGTCCATGCCCCATCCCTCCTGTTTACGGATCCCCGGCTTGAAGTTGGTCAGTTCTACACCGGCGCTAAAATTTCAGAGTTAATCAAAGAAAAGATCATGACCCACTTGAAAGAGCTGGGCTTCACCAAGGATCAGTTAGTAATGAATGGGATTTCAATGGGAACTTATCCGGCACTAAAGTATGGTGCGGAATTGTCAGCTCATGCAATCATTGTTTCTAAGCCAATTACTAACCTGGGTTACGTCGCGTTACGTGGTCGTCTTCACCGTCCAGATGAATTTGATACAATTTTTGATATTGATTCACAATTAACGAAGAAATTAAGCATTGCCGATCTAAATATGATTGACCAAACATTCTGGGAAGACTTTACTGAATGTGACCTGACTAATACGAAGTTATTTATCGCTTACATGAAAGATGATGACTACGATAATTTGGCATATCATGATCTATCAAACAATCGTGCAGTAAAGAAAGCGCGGCAGTTTATTTATAAGGGTTTCCCTGGACGACACAATGACGATCCAGAAGTTGTTAGCTGGTTTGTCAGTCGACTAAAGGAACTAATGCAAAACGATTTTGGCAGGAAGGGCTAATAAGATGCAGAATTATATTAACCAAGTATATTGGGGACCATCGTGGAATACCTACTATAACGGGTCCAAAGTAACGATTTCCGCCAAAAAGGAAGTGGACTTTAATAATCCGTTAATGGTTCCCGGGAAGGATATTATTAAGTGGGGCTCCGTCTATAATTTTCAGGCGAATAAGATTGTTCCCCAATTACCATTGTTACGAATTAACCAGCGCTACCGAATTTCAATTAAGGCGTCGTCCGAGCCGGCACAGGGTTTCTTTACCCGAATCGTCTTCTTTAATGGACAGGGGGATGAAATTAGTCGGCTTGAATTTCATAACCTTGAAAAGGCATTTACGTTTCCAGAGGGGGCCGTTCATTACGAAGTTAGTCTCGTAAATACGGGGTGTACTAGCCTACAATTTAAACGGCTTGAAATTTGTCCGGCTAAGCTTCCCCGTAGCGTTCACAATGATTTATGGTTCCACAAGCCAGTTAATTCAGATTCTGATCAGCCGGTTAATATTGTTGTAATGCATGACCCAAAGCGGGTGAAGAAAACCTGGGAAACGGTTGGCAAGATGCTCAATGGCTTGCCTTTACAGATCATCAGTATTGGGTGGCAGTATGATGGTGACCTGGCTGATGCAATTGTTCATTGGATTGAACAGAAAAATCAGCTTTATGCACACTTAATTAGTGCATCTGCTGACCTAGATAAGGTCTTACGGAAGGTTCACCAGGCTAGTCCCAAGACACAGCTGCTACTGACGGAAGAAAGTCAGGATGACAAATTGCATATTGACTATGAAATTTACGCCAGTCGTGATATTCCCGAGTGGAGTACGGCTAACTTAGTTGATCCGGACTGGATTACAATTACTCACGCAATCAATGGATTATGGGGAGGAGTGAAAGTTAAATGATTCTTGATGCTTTTGAACGTCACCAAATTAAGCGCCAACTGCGGAAAGTCAATAAATGGGCTCCCAAGATGCGCAAGATGAGTGATGAGGAATTAAAGTCACAAACTAAGATTCTCCAAAAGCAATTGGCTGACGGTAAGACTGTTGACCAAATTCTTCCTCGTGCTTTTGCAGCTATGCGTGAGGCCGATTTGCGGGTGCTAAAGATGTTCCCGTATGATGCTCAGGTAATGGGAGCGATTGTCCTTAATCAGGGATACATCGCTGAAATGAAAACCGGTGAAGGGAAAACGTTAACCGCGACCCTCGCCTTATACCTGAATGCGTTGAGTGGCAAGGGCGCAATCCTAGTTACACCGAACGCTTACTTGGCGCAACGTGATGAAGAACAGTTGGCGCCCGTTTATGAATGGATGGGGCTAACGGTAAGTACCGGGTTCCCGAAGGATGATCCTGAGCGAAAGGTTCGACCAGAAGAAAAGCGGCAATGGTATAACTCAGATATTCTCTACACGACCGCTAGTAACCTGGCCTTTGACTACTTATTCAATAACTTAGCAACCAATAAGGATGGTCAATACTTACGGCCGTACCATTACGTTATTATTGATGAAGTGGATGATGTCCTGCTGGATCAAGCCACTTCACCATTCGTTGTTGCGAGTGCTCCGATGCTTCAGTCTAACCTTTACCGGCTGTGTGATGACTTTGTGCGGACATTGGTTCCTAAACGAGACTTTACCGTTCGTCGTCGGGATAAGGCAATCTGGTTAACGTATAACGGGGTTCAACGAGCCGAACAATATTTCCGGATCTGCAACCTGTATGATGATGAAAGTCGTGAGGTTTACCGTCATATTGCTTTGGCGATGCGGGCTCACTACTTCATGAAAAAATGGTCACGACTATCTGGTTGAAAAGGGGAAGGTTGTCCTGCTTGATGAAACCGATGGTCGGCTGAAAAACGGGGTTAAGGTTAATACCGGTCTTCACCAGGCCGTTGAACAAAAGGAGCACGTGAAAGTTACCGATAACCAAAAAACAGCTGCTTCAATCACGTTTCCGAGTTTATTCGGACTATTTGATAAGATCTCTGGAATGAGTGGGACGGTTAAGGGTGATGAAGACGAATTTATCAACGTCTATAACATGAAAGTTGTCCAAATTCCGACCCATAAGCCAGTTATTCGGAAAGACTATCCGCCAAAGATTTACTTAACAACTTCCGAAAAGTTAATGCATGCGTTGAATGACGCAATCACGCTCCATAAAGCAGGACGACCGATTCTGCTAGTTGCCGGTTCGGTGGAAAATTCCGAAATTATTTCAGAACTCTTACTTGACCGCGGAATCCCGCACAACGTCCTGAACGCCTTTAACATTGCCCGTGAAGCTGCCATTGTTAAGGACGCTGGTCAGCCAGGAGCCGTTACGGTCGCAACTAATATGGCCGGACGAGGGACTGATATTAAGTTGGGCCCTGGCGTTAAGGAGAAGGGCGGTCTTGCTGTTATTGGGACTGAAATGTTACCAGAACGGGTTAAGCTGCAGCTTGCCGGTCGTGCTGGACGGCAGGGAGATCCGGGTTCCAGCCAATTCTACATTTCGTTGGAAGATAGTTATATCGCAAAGGCAAGTACAAAGCGGTTTAAAAAGATGTACCGCAAGTTAGTTGAAAAGCGTCGTAAAGGGGCAATGCCGAAGGAGCTTACCAGTCCTCGAATTCGCTTAAGTCTGGAAATGTTAAAGAGCCGGGTAGCTGATGGTGAAGTCCGGTCACGGAAAAAGACTAACAAGTATGAAGTTGCCCTGCGAATTCAACGAACCCAATTCTATAAGGAACGGGAAAAGTTGATGAATAATGCCCGTCTTGAACGAACCGTTGGTAACTGGTTAAGCGAAGGAATTGACGACTTCCTTAATACCCAGACGGACTGGTCGCCTAGTCAATTGCAACATTTGATTAACGAGCATTTTATTTATCAGGAGGTTAAGATTCCCGATAATTTAATGTATAACCGTAAGGCACTGAAAAAGTACCTGGAAAACTTATGTACAGATATTCTCAAGGATAAATACAAGACGCTGATTAATACGGAACAGTTAAACCAATTTTACCGTTCTGCATTGTTAACCGCCTTGGATAGTTGTTGGACTGATCAGGTTAATTACCTCAATGATTTACGGATCATTGTTGAGCCATGGTCACTTTCTGGTCGTGATCCCGGTTATATTTATCAAGTAAAAGCCTTTGAATCATACAAAAACATGCTACGTGAAGCACGGAAAAAAGCGGTTGATAACTTGCTGCTTAGTCGGATTAAGTTAAATAAGAAGAACCAACTAGTGGTTAGTTTCAACTAGGTAAACGGGAGGACGATTAGATGACTGTATATAATGTCAACCTCGGAATTGGTTGGGCAAGCAGCGGTGTCGAGTACGCCCAGGCTTACCGCGCCCAATCATTACGAAAATTAAAAATACCAGCTAAGTTTATTTTTTCGGATCTAATCTTGGCAAACAACATTGAGGACTTAACGAAAAACCTTGGTTATTCTGACGATGAGATCATCTGGTTCTACAATTTCTTTACTGATGTAAAAATCGCACCATCAGACTATCCTCTGAGTAAGTTTGCGGATGATATTAACCTTAAAGACCGGAGCTTTAGCTGTAAGGAGATCAATGGGGGCAAGAATTACTTCTACACTTCTGATGAAGAAAGACTATCGATCAATGTTCGCTTCCATGATCCCGAAAAGAAGACAATTGATCAGGTTTCCTATGTTGCCAATGGCGCAATGGTAAAACGTGATTTCTACTCGTACACGAAATACGCGACCGAATATTATAGCGGCGAAAAGAACGGCAACCATGTAGTTTACCGTGACTTCTATAATAAGGACGGCAGTGTTGCTTACACTCAACATCTTCGGGGAAAGTATGAAATCTTTGAATTTCCTGATCAGATTTATTATTCAAAGAATGATCTTTATCTTGAAATGTTACAACGACTTCACTTGACGAAGGATGACACGATTATTCTTGACCGTGAGGATGATGGAAACATTCTGATTAATGGTCAGTTAATTTTTGAACATCATAATCCGGCTAAGTTAGTAATTGTTGTCCATGCAGATCACTATGATGAACACTATACTAACAAGAAGAATGTTTTGTGGAATAACTTCTACGAGTACCAGTTTACCCATACAAAGGATGTTGCTAGTTTCATCGTGGCCACTGATAAGCAGCGTGAACTGTTATCCAAGCAATTTAAGCAATACCAGAATGTGATACCGAACGTTACTACTATTCCAGTGGGAAACCTGCAGAAGTTGACGAAGCCAACCACTAAGTGGAAGCCGCATTCACTAATTACTGCCTCGCGGTTAGCTACTGAAAAGCATATTGACTGGTTAGTAAAGGCAGTTGCTAAGGCACATAAGGAAGTTCCAGACGTTACCTTGGATATCTACGGTCAGGGTGGCGAAATGGGCCGGCTGACTGAGCTAATCAACCAGTACCATGCAAATGATTATATTCGGTTGATGGGGCAACATGACCTTACCGATGTTTATAAGAATTATGCAGCCTATATTGCTGGTTCTACTAGCGAGGGCTTTGGCTTGAGTCTTCTGGAAGCAGTTGGGTCAGGATTGCCGATGATTGGGTTTGACGTGCCATATGGTAACCAGACCTTCATTGATGATGGCAAGAACGGTTACTTATTACCGTATACTCAAGATTGGAGCGATGATAAGAAGGTTGACCTCTTAGCTGATGCAGTTATCAAACTCTTTACCACCGCTGATCAGGAGAAATTCATCCAGCACTCCTATGACCTTGCGGAACCATACCTCACCGATAACGTTGCTAAGCGGTGGGGAAAGCTATTGGAGGAATTAAAACATGATTAACCTATTTGAAAAATATGATGGCAGTTCTCGTGACTTCCTCTTTTCACAAAAAACGGCAAAGATCAAGATTCCGTCAGTAGCGATGGTTGATGATGGCTTCTTGCCTGACGATGTTGATTCGCCGTTTAAGTATTTCTGTAATTTGACTGATAACCATGATCCGTTGTACTTTGATCAGCTTAAGATTCCGTATTATTGGCGGATCTTGAGTACAGCCTCTGAAGGCCGGATTTATGATTTAGATAAGAGAAAGGCCCAGATCTTTTATAGTTCTACAAACAATACGCGGCTAGTGAAGGAAGTTCGCTGGTCTGATGATATTGGTCCGGTTTCATGGGTCGACCATTACAATAATCATGGGCACTTATTTGCTAAAACCTACTATGAGAATGGTCAGGCAAAGTACCGGAAGTATTTTGATAATCACGGCAAAATTGTGATTGAGTGGAACCTTACCGCTGGCGATATTTTCTTAGATACCAAGAAGATTCACCGCCACTTTACTTCATTACCGCAGTTCGTCACATTCTACCTTCAGTTACGAAAGTATAACCTTGATCACATCTTCTATAATTCCCTTAGCTACCCGTTATGGGTAATGGATCAATTACCAGCTAATGGTTCAGATACGCTCTTCTGGAATGAAGATACTGGCGCAAAGATCCCCGGGAAAATGCAGTACTTGCTGGATAAGAAGACGAGGACAAAGCATATTGTTTTCCAACGTCATCGTGATTGGATGCGTCGACGGGAATTATTCCCTAATGGTACTGGTAATGTTGACGTTCTCCAATATTTGGGGATGATTTACCCGCACCCACGGGGGAATAAGCTACAACCAAGCATTCTCATTATGACTAATTCTGACCAAATTGATCATTTAGATGAATTAGTGCGGGCAATGCCAAATATTCAATTCCATATTGCTGCGGTGACTGAAATGTCCGGGAAGCTCCTCGCATTTGGTGAACGACCAAATGTAACGGTTTATCCAAACGTTAGCCGTCAACGGGCTTTGCAATTATTGAAAGATTGTGACGTCTACCTTGATATTAACCGGGGGAGTGAAATCCTTGATAGTGTCCGGGCAGCGTTTGAACAAAACATGTTAATCCTTGGCTTTAAGGACACCTTGCATGAACCGCAATTTGTTGCGCCACAAAATATTTTTGATCAAAACCAGGCCAAAGAAATGACCCAAACGATTTTGACAGCGTTGCTTAAGCCAGCATTGATGGAGAAACTAATCGATACCCAGCGTGAACATGCTAATGATGCGACTGTTGAACAGTACAAAGAAGTGATTGGAGCGTTGACAAATGGCAAAGCAAGATAAAGATAATGAATCAATGGTAGAGAAACATGCCCTTGACCGGTTGAACCACGTTGAAAAGGAACACCGAAAAGCGTACGCTAAGAAACCTGAAAAGTTTAGTCCGGCCAAGATCATTATGGGGATTATCCTGATTATTGTTCTGCTAACCTCGTTGGTAAGTATTTTCTAGCTAAAACGAGACCTTGTTCAATTGATAACTTACAAAAAGTTAGGATATTCTATTGACTTTTAGCTATTATCGGGTAGAATTTAATTAATTCATCACGAAGGGAGTACAGATTATGCTGAATAATGTCATGCCAAATGAATTCTGTTCTGCTTGTTGCGTTGCTTGTAACAAGTTTTTTGGCGTGATTAAAATTCAGTAATTTGTATTCTAGTAAAATCAAAGGTAATCAAGCTATTTTTAGATTGATTATTAACAAACTAGGCTTACAATTCTGAATTTGAATTGTAAGCCTTTTTTCACTTCGCGGTAAAAGAAAAGAGAGGATGATCTTTATATGGATTGGACGATTATCCAGCAGAGTCTCCCTAACTTTGTCCAAGGGTTCAAATTAACTCTTTGGCTTTCGCTAGTTGGGATTGTCGGCTCAATCATTGTTGGAATTATCACCAGTTTAGTACAGTATTTTCGGGTTCCAGGTCTCCGGCAGGTTCTTAACGTTTACGTTGAGGTTGCAAGGAACACTCCATTACTAATTCAGCTATTTTTCTTATACTATGCCTTTCCGGTAATGGGGATTAAAATGACGGCTGAGACCTGTGGGATTATTGGGTTGATTTTCCTTGGCGGGGCATACATGGCCGAAGGATTTACCGGTGGTTTTAATGGGGTTAGCCAAACCCAGATTGATGCTGGTGAAGCACTAGGGATGAATCAGTATCAGCTTGCACGGTACGTTATTCTTCCGCAGGGATTGTCATTAAGCGTTCCGGCTTTAGCGGCGAACATCATTTTCCTAATCAAGGAAACGTCAATCTTTTCCGTAATTGCAATTCCAGAGCTGACCAATACGGCTCTTGACTTGATTGGAATGTACTACCGGTCAAACGAGTACTTGTTTGTGTTGGTAATCGCCTACGCAATTATCTTGATCCCGGTAATCTTACTGCTTGACTGGCTTGAAAGGAGGGTTCGGTATGGCTCATTCGGGAATTAGTGTTTTATTTGAAGGAACAAACTTTGCCCGGTTAATGGGTGGGCTGTGGACATCGGTTTGGATTGCGGTTGTTTCGTTAGCAATTGGCTTGTTACTGGGAACCATCTTCGGTCTTTTAAGAACCCTGCCTAGTCGAATTATTCGGTTTATCCTGCTTCTTTACCTCGAGTTCTTTCGGATTGTGCCGACAGTAGTTCTCTTGTTCCTGGTTTACTACATTTTACCGCGACAGTTTAATGTTAATTTGCCGGCAACCTGGATGGCAGTTCTGGCGTTCTCCTTGTGGGTTGCAGCTGAATTTAGCGATATTGTTCGAGGAGCGCTTGAATCGGTTCCTAAACACCAGCGTGAGTCAGGATTAGCATTGGGGTTGAACCAATGGCAATTATTCCGTTATGTCCTGTTGCCCCAAGCAATCCAGCTGGAACTCCCGGCAACAATCAACTTAGCAACGCGGGTGATTAAGACAACCTCGCTATTGCTGATGATTAGTGTTATGGATGTCATCAATGTTGGTCAACAGATCATCGAAGCAAATAACCAAACGCACCCAACCGGTATTTTCTGGGTATATGGTCTGATTTTCATCCTCTACTTCATTGTTGACTACCCATTATCTCTCTGGGCAAAGCATCTCACTGCAAAAGAAGAGCATTAATTTTAGTAGGTGGTAATATGGCAGAAGAAATTCTTAAAGTTGAACATTTAAATAAGTTTTATGGTGATTGGCAAGCTCTTCATGACATTAACTTTGAATTGAAGAAGGGCGAGGTTGTGACGTTACTAGGCCCTTCTGGTTCTGGAAAGAGTACGTTGATCCGAACCCTGAATGGTCTGGAACCTTTTCGGGATGGGAGCATCTATTTCAAGGGAAATAAGGTTAACCCTTCACCAAAGGAATGGCAGGAGTTGCGCCAAAAGATCGGAATGGTTTTTCAGAGTTACGACTTATTCCCGAACTTGACTGTTTTGGATAATATCCTCTTAGCACCGACAAAGGTCCAGAAGCGGAATCGGGAAGAGGTTAAGAAAGAAGCAATGACCCTATTGGAACGGGTTGATCTGGCAGACCAAGCAAATTCATATCCTCGTCAGTTGTCAGGTGGTCAAAAGCAACGAATTGCAATTGTCCGGGCATTAGCGATGCATCCTGAACTAATGCTTTTCGATGAGGTCACTGCTTCCCTCGACCCAGAAATGGTGCGGGGGGTTCTCGAGATTATTAAGGAGTTATCTGATCGGGATCACATGACGATGATTATTGTTACTCATGAAATGAATTTTGCGGCACAGATTGCGGATCAAGTTCTCTTCCTGGAAAACGGTCGAATTTTAGAGGAGACACCAGGGAAGCAGTTCTTTGAACATCCGCAAACTGCTCGAGCAGAAGAATTCTTATCAAGCATGGAGTTTTAGAAAGGGAGAATTGATATGTTGAAGATTAATTGGAAAAAGATTATTGCCGGTGCTGTTGCTGTAGCAGGAGCAGTAGCCTTGCTCGCTGGTTCAAGTTACCTTAAGCCAGCCACCGTAAATGCCGCGAGTGATTCTAGTTCCGTTTCTGCAATTAAGAAGCGGGGGACTTTACGAGTTGCCGTCTTTGGTGATTTGCCACCATATGGCTGGGTGAACAAGGATGGTAAGCGTGTTGGTTACGATGTTGAATTGGCACGGCGGATGGCGAAGGATCTTGGTGTTAAGCCAAAGTTTATTCAAGTTAACGCTAACAACCGGGTTGATACGTTGAATTCTAATAAAGCCGATATCGTTTTAGCTAACTTCACTGTTACCCCTGAGCGGAAGAAGGTTGTTGACTTTGCTAAGCCTTACATGAAAGTATCCGTTGGGGTTGTTTCGCCAAAGAAGAAGGCAATCACTAAGGTTAGTCAATTAAAAGGCAAGAAGGTCATCGTTACTAAGGGAACCACCGCTGAAAACTACTTCACTAGTAAGCAACCAGGTGTTCAACTATTGAAGTTTGATTCGAAGACCCAACAATTCAACGCCCTGAAGAATAACCGGGCCGCAGCACTTGCCGATGACAACTCATACCTTTACGCTTGGGTAAAGAATAATCCTAAGTACACTGTTGGTATTAAGAGTATCGGTCCTAAGCAATACATCTCTCCAGCCGTAAAGAAGGGGAACAAGTCCCTCCTCGATTGGAGTAATAAAGAAATCACCAAGTTAAATAAGGAAGACTTCTTTACTAAAGATTACAATAGCCAACTCAAGCCTTACTTCGGTAGTGAAGTAAAGCCATCGGATATTGTGTTGAATAATAAGTAGAGTGTCTTCGCCCCAAAGAGTTCCCGGAAAGCTAGCAATTTCCCTCGACGAAGGCGACTTGCGCCTAGGAGAGAGGTTGCTAGCTCTAGGGAACTCGGGCGAAGCACGTTTCGGCAATGTTGCATTAGAACATTAGCTCTAGCAGATCCTGACTCTACTACCTAGAACAATCTCCAACACAAAAACCAGCAACATCGTAATTGGTGTTGCTGGTTTTTCAGTTTGAATATAATACTAATTACAAATTTTCATCCGTCTTAAAGTTTAACTCGCAGTAATCAGTCATCTTCGTAATTAACTCCATTGCGAGGTTGCGGTATGCGGTTAGGGTATCGTTAGCAAATTTGTCACTTTGTTCGTTTAAGTAGTTGGTTAATGCATCCCCTTGCAATGCAGCTGCCTTAGTATCAGTTTCGCGAATTAACTTTTGTGCAGCGGCGTTCCGTTCCTTTTGAACATCCCGTAGTAGGGGAAGAAAGTCATGAAGGTGACTATCAACCAGAACACTGGCATGTTTGAAGATCCAGTAAGCGGAATTTAATTGGGCCGGTAGTTTTCCTCGACCATAGGCGGCTGGCAACTTGGTAATCCCGTTAAAGAATGGAACATAGGTACTTTCATTAGCCACCCCCATGGCGAGCCAGTGAATATCTGGACCCTTACGGCCGGTTTGGAGAATATGTGATTCTTGAGTTTTTGCCAAGCTGATTGGCCGGTATTTGTGGGCATTCGGACTGCTCGTCAACGGATCAAATTCGGTTCCCTCATAGTGATTGCTCAAGTAGTTTTGTGCATCAATCACTGAAAGAAGGCGATCCGGCTTCATCAAGAATGGTAATTCAGTTGATTCTGGTGTTTCAGCACTAGCTTGACGAGGACTGAACATTTGATGACCGATCCAAACCCGTGGTTCACTATAAATTGCATCCGACCGGTCAGCTGTTCCGAAGATTTTACGAAAGTTAAATGTCGTTGGATCTGGATTAAGATGGTTCTTTTCAACGAATTCCTGAATCCCAGGATGGAACATGAAGTTATCTGGGTCGTTAAAATCAATTTCTTGGATTGCTAATTGGTTAGCAACAACCGCATAACAATCATCAGGAATTCGCTGGGCAACCCAGTAATGGCCAGCACCGCTTTCAAAGTACCAAGCTTCGTTATCGTCAGCAAACAGGACACCGTTAGTTTCGCCCGTTCCGTATTTGGCGATTAAATTACCAAGACGGAGAACTCCTTCACGAGCAGTTTTAATGAATGGCAAAACAACGGTTACCATTGCTTCTTCGTTCAGGCCGTTCTTGACTAGTGGATCAGCACCTAAAACCAGACTATTGGAATAGGCGCTTTCGGTTGCGCTCATTGCAACGTTGTACTCGTTAATTCCGTCCTCTTCAAATAACCCGTACTTATCAGTCCATTCAGGTGTAGCGGAGTAGCGGGCACTGTCATCAGGAAGTTCAAGTTCCAATTTAGTTTCTTTTGAAATGAATTTACGTGGCACAGCACCGTGAGGGTGAACGACCATGTGCTTTGGCCATGCGGCTTTAGCGTCTTCGTTTCGACCAATCATAATTGAGCCATCAATACTGGCTTTTTTTCCAATCAAAATACTCGTACAAGCGGATAATTTGTTTGGCATCTTTAAAACCCCTTTTAATTAATTAAGTGTGAGTACCAAATTGTTCTCAAAATAACGGTTGCTCACTAACATTCTTTCTTAATTATACACCGCTTAGATTAGCAGTGAAAATTTCACCCAGTGAATTCTTTTGCCGTGCACTAGAAAAAGATCATATAATTAGGTTGATTATTTTTTTCGTAAGAGAGGGAAAATTATGCAACAGTTATCAATGCTAATTATTATGTTGGCGGCACTTATTATCCCGATTGCAATGGCTCGATTTAAGGTTTCAAGTATTCCGACCGCCGTTGCAGAAATCGTTGCGGGAATTCTCCTGGGGAAGAGTGCCTTTAATATTGTTCAGGAAACGTCTTCACTGACGTTGCTTTCTGGTTTAGGGGTAATTATCTTAATGTTCCTCTCCGGAATGGAAATTAATTTTGACCTCTTTAAAAAAGCCCCTGGTCAGAAAAAACGTGATGCTAAGTCCCCAGTTTCAATCGCTGTCCTTAGTTTCATCTGTGTGATTATTACCGCCTTTCTGTTGGGCGTGTTCCTTTATTTCACGGGACTGTTCTCTGATATTCTACTGGCAACGTTACTCTTTTCAACGATTGCTTTAGGGGTTGTTATCGCAACGCTTAAGGAAAAGGAGATCCTCGGTCGGCCGATGGGGCAGACACTCTTGTTAACTGCTGTCCTCGGTGAAGTAATTCCGATGTTGGCATTGACATTTTATGCCTCAATTTATGGTCACAACGCGGGGTGTCTTTGGCTAATCGTGCTTCTTTTCTTGGCAGCCATTTTCCTTTTACGTCGGTTCCGTCAACCCTATGTCTGGTTCAATAATGTTTCTAAGGCGACTACCCAACTTGATATTCGATTAGCCTTTTTCCTGATTTTTACTTTGGTGACGGTTGCTGAATCAGTTGGGGCAGAAAATATTCTGGGAGCCTTCCTTGCTGGGATGGTTATGAAATTACTGGAACCAAGCGAGGCTACACAGGAAAAGTTAACTTCAATTGGTTACGGCTTTTTTATCCCGATCTTCTTTATTATGACGGGGGTCCGATTAGATCTAAAATCGTTATTTGCTAATAGTACTGCACTAGCGTTAATTCCAGTTTTGGTGGCCTGCTTTATTATCGCCAAGCTACCAACAATGTTAATCTATCGTCGGCGGTTTAACAGCCGAAATTCGTTTGCTGGTAGTTTCCTAACCGTTACAACCATTACTTTGGTACTGCCATCACTACAAGTGGCTAAGGACCTTCATGCAATTACAAATACGCAATCAGATGCCTTCGTGTTGGCGGCCGTGATTGTTTGTGTCGTGGCACCAATCGTCTTTAATTCAACCTATAAGTTAAATAAAGAAGACCTGGTTAAGGAACGGGTTGTCATTATTGGTGCAAATATCTTAACTGTTCCGGTTGCCCAGCAGTTGTCCCATAATTGGTATATTGTTCGGATGCTGACCGACAACCAAGATAACTACAAGACTTTCAACAGCGAGGTTGATGATTTAAAATACCTTGAAAAAATTGATGAGCAGGCGCTTGATAACGGAGATTACTTTGATACTGACGTGATGGTTCTTGGCTTCAGAAATGATAATAAGAATTATCAAATGGCAGTCCTAGCAAAAAAGCATGGTGTTAAGCGGGTAATTGCGAGTGTTCAGAACCCAAAGATTTCTACCGAACACATTGATGAGCTTAATCGTCTCGGGGTAGAAATCTTCAATAGCTTTGTGGTCCAGAATAGTGTTCTGCGTTCGCTGATTGAATCACCATCGGTCTTTGAAATGCTGATGAGTGCTCATTCAGGATTGTTTGAAGCGACAATTCATAATCAGCGTTATGTTGGTATTGAACTTCGCAGCCTACCATTTATTGATCAAATTACGGTTAGTCGAATTTACCGCAAGCATAAGCCGATTTCGCCAAGTGGGGATACTGTTCTTGAATATGGTGATCACATTCTTTACACTGGGCCGTATGAGATTGTTAATGAAGTACGGAAACGGCTTGGTCGTCGTGGTTAATAAGAATAATTGCCGGAAGATAGTCGATTATGGTAAGATTAAATAAATTTAACAAGGGAGGGCATACAAATGCCATTAGTACATATTGATTTGCTTGAAGGTCGGACTGATGAACAGTTAAAGGCCTTGGTAAAGGATGTTACAGCTGCTATTTCGAAGGATGCTAATATCCCAGCTGAACGAATTCACATCGTTTTAAATGAAATGCGAAAAGACCGTTACAGTGTTGCTGGCAAGATGGTTAGCGACAAGTAAACAGAGCATTAGAGGGGGCTGGGCAGTTAGCTTGGCTCCCTTTTTTCGACCGTTCCTGAGCTTAATTTGAAAAGGATGAGAATTTTGAATGAACAACAATATGTAATGGCGATTGATGAAGGGACCACTAGTACGCGGGCGATCATCTTTGATCACCAAGGAAATAAAGTAGCAATGAGCCAACGAGAGTTTCCCCAATACTTTCCGCAGCCTGGTTGGGTTGAACATGATGCAATGGAGATTTGGGATGCCGTCCAGTCAGTGATCTCGGATGTCATGATCAAGTCTCAGATCCCACCATATAAGATTGCTTCTATCGGAATTACTAACCAGCGGGAAACCACCGTTATTTGGGATCGTCACACCGGTAAGCCGATCTACCACGCAATTGTTTGGCAGTCAAAACAAACCAGTGAGATTGCTGAACAGCTAATTAAAGACGGCTATAAGGATATGATTCATCAAAAGACCGGGTTGGTAATCGACTCGTACTTTGCAGCAACCAAGATTAAGTGGATCTTGGATCGGGTTCCTGGAGCACGGCAAAAGGCAGTCAATGGTGATTTGCTCTTTGGAACGATCGATACTTGGCTATTATGGAACCTTTCTAGTCGACGGGTTCATGCTACGGATGTTACTAACGCGAGCCGGACAATGCTCTTCAACATTCACGATCTGAAGTGGGATCAGGATATCCTGAAATTATTAGATATTCCAGAAGCAATGCTGCCAGAAGTCAAGCCGAGTTCTGCAATCTATGGCTATACTGGTGATTACCACTTCTTTGGTGTGCAGATCCCAATTGCCGGAATTGCGGGGGATCAACAAGCAGCTTTATTTGGTCAAGCAGCTTATGAGAAGGGTTCGGTTAAGAATACTTATGGGACCGGTGCCTTTATCGTGATGAACACGGGACTGGAACCGACACTTTCGGATAATGGCCTGTTAACAACGATTGCTTATGGGATCAACGGTAAAACGTACTATGCCCTTGAAGGAAGTATTTTTGTTGCCGGGTCTGCAGTGCAATGGTTACGTGATGGCCTGCAGTTATTTAAGCACGCGAGCGAGTCAGAACAGATGGCTGTTGACGCAAAGACTACTGGTGGTGTTTACGTTGTTCCTTCGTTTACCGGACTTGGAGCGCCATACTGGGATCAGGAAGTCCGTGGTGCCATGTTTGGTTTGACCCGGGGAACTAATCGAGGGCACATCGTTCGGGCAACTCTGGAGTCAATCGCCTACCAGACTCGTGATGTCGTTGATACGATGGTTAAGGATACTAACTTGCCATTGAAAGCCTTAACTGTAAATGGTGGAGCATCACGGAATAATTTCATGATGCAGTTCCAGGCTGATATTTTACAAACACCAATTAAACGGGCAGCAATGGAGGAAACGACAGCCTTAGGGGCAGCCTTTCTTGCCGGTCTTGCAGTTGACTTTTGGCACGACCAAGATGAAGTAAAGAAGCTCTCAAAGATTGGGGATGAATTTACCCCAAAAATGGAACCAGAAAAGGCCACAACTCTCTATGATGGCTGGCAGCAAGCAATTAAGGCTGCGCAATTTTTTAGTCACGGGGAATAAAATTTAATATTATTGGAGACCGAAAGGAGTTTTTTGAGTGGATCAAAATACTAATCCGCAAAAGTTAATTGATGATCTTCAGCATTGGATTACCGCTAACCGTGAAGACCAGGTATGGACGCAACATGAGTCTCTATACCTCGAAATACTTGCACAGTGGAAAGCGGTTAATCGCTACCGCCCTGAAAATGGGACAGTGGATGATCAGCGATTATACCAGCTATATTGGACAGCTATGGATCAATGGCACCAATCATTTGCCCAGCAAAGTGAAGAAATCTTTGAGGCCTTCCCAATTCAAGCAACGGATAAGGTCGGTTTTTATGACGGTGTCCTTCAAGAATTACAAACTGTTATTTTAGATCGACTACCACAGGTTCAGCAGGCTAAAATTGTGCGAATGACCAGCTTCCTCAATATCTTGCGGGTTAGTGTAAATGATATGACTAAATTAAGTTTGGATAATCTGAACGTTGTTGACATGTCACTTTTATTAGATTATTGGAAGTTTCTTGGGGATGCATTGAAAAAGTTTTAGGATAAATTTGTACATTGCGAAATCAGTTTACTAGGGTTATAGTAATAGTTGAGTAATGAATTAATCTATCAACTGAATTATGAAAAAGAGGTTAGCTTCTATTGCAGTAATTTAATGGAAAACAATTACTGTGTTCTTGTGGATTTTATCCATAAGATAACCGCGATTCTGCTAACGGAATAATGATTTAGCAAAGGCAGTGGTAATATTATGGAAAATAAATCTGAAACGTCAGCAAACAATAAACAGGTCTTAACAACTAGTCAAGCACCGACACAATCGCTCAAAAGAGAAAGTGAATCAGCACCAAAAGACTTATCGACTAATAAGGATGCAGAATCCTTATTTGTGGCGACTGCATTTACGACGGCAACAGGGGAGGGCGAACCGCTCTCTTTACGGACAAAGATGAGTTTGGCTGATTATCGGTCAATGCTTCGGGAACAACTTGAGAATGCGCAGTCTGCGGTACCTAATAATGAATTATCAACAGAACCGGATGTTCAACAGACGACAACGGAATCTACTGGAAAGAAAATTCAAACAATTTCTATCACCCAACCGCAAACACCAGCATTGGTTAATCCTGCATCAGTGAAAGCAAAGGTTGACCAAGTTGTTGCTAAAGAAGTTGATGGTCAAGATGGCGAGAAGTTTCTCCAAATTCCAATCAAAGAGATCCATTTTGTTATTAATGGTAAGCAATCGAATGCTTCAAAGCTAAAACAGTTTCTAGCTAATGGGGAGAGCAACCTGTTTAAAATTATGGGAAACGCAATTAATGTGGTTCCGGCAAAGCAATTTAGCGGTAAAGTTGCTCCGGTTAAGCTGAGCGTAACAACAGTTAATGGTGATCGCCATACGGTCGATTACGTTACCACAATCCTAAAACCGGCAATTAACTATTCTGCTGACCACCAAAAGGATCAAGTTGTTTTTCGTGCTGGAAATACTGATGTTTCCTTAAAGAAGGCTAATGTACAGCAAGTCTTCTTTGCTAAGGATGGTAGTAACACAACAATTATTAATGTTACTACTAATGGGCAAACTGTTGGTGAGGCACAAATCGATCCGGCAACTGGAGAAATTAACCTGGTTCAGTTATCAGGCTATACCGGTCAATTGGACGAGATTACTGTTTTGATTTACCTGAAGGACAATCAGGTAGTTAAGTGTAGCTATCAACCAGTATTTTAAGGTTCACTATGTAGCTGAAAGTCACAATGACAATTCCTTGATTGACCCCACGCCACTTATCAAGACCAACATTGAAGGGACCTTTACCTTAATTCAAGCTTGTCGGAAGTATGACGTGCGTTACCACCACATTTCTACCGATGAAGTTTATGGTGACTTACCACTCCGGGAAGACTTACCGGGTCACGGTGAAGGCAAGGGAGAAAAGTTTACTCCGGATTCACCATACCGACCATCTAGTCCTTATTCCTCATCTAAGGCTAGTTCCGACTTATTAGTCCGGGCTTGGGTACGTTCCTTTGGTCTCCGCGCAACGATTTCTAATTGTTCTAACAACTATGGTCCTTACCAACACATTGAAAAGTTTATCCCCCGGCAAATTACGAATATCTTAAGCGGGATCCGGCCAAAGCTTTATGGTTCCGGAAAGAACGTCCGGGATTGGATTCATACCAATGATCATTCTCGCGCCGTTTGGGATATTTTAACCAAAGGCAAGATCGGTGAAACCTACCTCATCGGCGCTGATGGGGAAAAGAACAATAAGGAAGTTCTGGAAATGATTCTTGAATTGATGGGGCAGCTTAAAGATGCCTATGATCACGTAAAGGATCGTCCTGGTCATGATTTACGGTACGCCATTGACGCCACTAAGCTAGAAACCGAACTTGGCTGGGAACCGGAATTCACTGACTTTAAGAAGGGTTTACAACATACCATTGATTGGTACACTCAGCACGAAGATTGGTGGAAAGATGAAAAGGCCGCCGTGGAAGCTAAGTATGCGAAGAATGGACAGTAAATAGTAAAATGAAACAGATACTAAAGTACTTTCAATTATTGAGTTAGTAACTAGTATCTGCTTTTTGTTACTAGAATATGATTTTATCTGAGGATTATTATGATATCTAAATTTAGAAAGTATAAAACATGGTTCATTTGTGTTTTTGTAATTTGTGTTTTAATGGTTATTAGTTACTTGATGACGGGAAAACAGACATTACCTGATATTTTTTCAAATATTGCTGGCGGAATTGCTGGCGGGGTCTTTGCTGTATGGATTGTTTTTATAGAAATAGATTCTCGGCATCGTGATGAAGCCCAAATCTCTATTATCAAATTGTTAAACTTAATTGATGAATTTTCATTTATCTTACCTGAGAAAGATAGAATTAGAGAGTTATATTCAAACAACTATGATAATGCTTTTATGAACATGCATACTATCATTTGGTTGAATTTAATCATGAGTTTCATATTTTAGCTAATGAATTTGAAACAAAGGTTTATCATTTATACTCATCTTGTAAATATAAAGGAAAATTTCGGTTATTAAACTTTAAAATTTATTGCTCAAAGTTGTTTTAAACACTTTATGGACAAGTTGTACTTCTATTTATGATGTTCTTGCTTTAGAAATCTGATATAATTTTACGGTTAAGGTCAATCAACGCATACACGCTGACTGACCTTTTTAATTTGTATTATATTGCGAAAGGATTGTTTTAGTATGATTTGGGTTCATTATTTCTATGAAGGACAAACATTGATAATTTGGGGAATAATGTTGTTAATTGCGATGGGCTGTATAGAAGCTTTATTAAAGTATGTGTCTAAGATAGCATTCATGAGGTCATACGCTGATGAAATTATTGTTAGTTTTTGGGGGATGATGCTACTTATACAAGGACTTTTATTTAGTGAAAGACTAGCTACTTTTGCTGGGAGCTTATCTATCTTGATAGGAATAGTTCTATCTATATCAAGGAAAATTAATAAGGAGGAGTGGCTAAAGTGGGAAAATTGTGTAATAGGACTTATATTTTTGCTTATAGGTCTTTATTTTAGAGCTATTGATTTAATTCTTATTGGTATTTTGTATATAATTTTTACTTTTATAAAAAAATTTCTATTAAAGAAACAGTTAAATGATTTTTTTGTGTTAAGTGGATTATTATTATTTGCAGGAATTGGAATGTTTCTTATTGCACGTATACAATTACAATCTCCTTTCTTAGAAGTTTCCCAAAATACTGTTGTTCTTAAAGAAAAAGATGTAAGGCTTAAAGTTAATACTAATCCAAATAGTAATGTTGAATTGTGGAAAAATAATAAAAAGTATAAGAAACTCGAGACTGATCAGTATGGGGTAACAAGCGCAAGTTTTTATGCACCTGGTAACTATGAATTGAAAGTAAGAAAGAATAATCTTGTAAAAGTTATAAAGATTCGTGTTAAGGCTTCTAATAGGTATTTGAAATATAAAGCGCATGAAAAGTTGCTAGAAAATAATAAAAATGGGATTAAAGAAAAAATTGAAGTAACATCAGAAAAATTAATGTGGAATAAAAGCCAAGATGATAGTGGCTATTTCGTAAATATAAAAGGAGTCACCTCTCCAGGTGCTCTTGTAACCATTAGTGATGAATATGATGAGGAAAAGACATATGCTGATAAAAAAGGATATTTTAATATTAAATGGAGAAGTTATAATAATGATGAACAGGAGATTGAAGCCTATGTAATTAATAGTGAAAGGACTAAGGAAAACAGAGAAAGACTGAAGATCGAAGTAAATAAAGAACTAAAAAAACAAGAAGAGCAAAATCATAGTAAATATGAAAACAATTTAAATGATAGCTTAGTTGATCAAGAAAATAATGATGATAAGAATAGTTCAGCCTTGAAAGTGGCTACTGAAAACTATGTAATAGAGCGTCATCCAGAAGCTGAAGTAGATCCGTTTAATTATGAAATTAAGAAGGTCTCATCAGGAATGTATAAGATATATGGTTCGTATGATGAAAATGGAATTAAGCACCATTACATCGCACTTGCAATGGATGATGGGATTAGCAAAGTAAAAATTTTACAATTAGCAGATCAAGGTGAATAAAGCACTAAATAACCGAATTAACTGAAACCTCAGACACGTCTGGGGCTTTGTTATTTTAAATTTAAGTCTGTGATTTTTTGATATTATGATGGTAAAATGTAACTATAAATAGTTGCAAAAGGAAAACGATAAATGGGACATCAGAAAACGATTAGTAAGTTACAGAGTGGTTCTAATAATATAACTTTTGATGAAGTAGCATCGTTATTAAAGTCAATTGGCTATAAACAACTTAATAAAGGTAAAACTAGTGGGTCGAGGGTAAAATTTATAAATTCAATCGGGGAACCGATCTATTTACATAAACCTCACCCACGGAAAACATTGCTACCTTATCAAATAAAACAAATTGTCAATGAATTAAAGGGGGGGATTTAAATGAAAGAACTTTTGCATTATAAAGACTATTACGGGACTATAGAGGCCTCATTGGAAGATAATGTTTTGTATGGGAAAGTGGTCGGTATAAAAGGACTCCTTTCTTATGAAGGTACTACTCTAGCAGAGTTAGAAAAAGATTTTAAAGGGGTTGTAGATGAATACTTAAATGATTGTCAAAGACGAGGGATTAAACCTCAAGTATCCTATAAGGGGAACTTCAATGTTAGGGTAACGCCAAAACTTCATCGAGATTTAGTAGTTTATGCCGACCAGAGAGACGAAAGCTTAAATTCAGTGGTTCGCGAGGCAATTGAAAAGATGATTTATTGACAAATTAAATTCAGTCAATTAGACCAATAATAGTATTGAAAAACAATAGTATTTGCTTTTGTAGGGAATAAGTTTATCTTATTTCTGATTTTTGCATTTAAATAAAATTTAAGAGCAATGAATCACTTAAGCCCTGATACCATCCCACTTAATAATCTGGTATCAGGGCTTCTCTTATTCTTGTTTTAATAATAGGTCTAAAATATCAGTTTCTGGAATTTTCCCAAAGTAATCACTTAATTCAATATTATCCAACACATTCTTGACAGCAGTTCGTTCATAACGGGTGCCAATTAATTGTTTTTCAAATTCTTCAATTGGCTTTTGACCGAAGAAATCACCATAGGTTGTTAACGCAGCGATTCGACCATCTTTAATTGTTAGCCGGAAATCAACAGTTCCTTGGGGAAAGTGCTTCCGATGTTGGATTGCGGCTTTTGGTGATTGACCGTAGATCCAATCCCAGTTACTAAAGATTGACTGATTTAGTTTTTCGACATCGCGTTTCGTTTGTGTATCTAATTCGTATTCCTTAGCATCATTTAAATCGTCAACATCCAAGATTGTTTTCGCTAAGGTATCACGAAATTCTTCAATTGTTAAATTTTGAAATTCAGGTTTAAAGAAGGGCTTGAGGTTAGTCACCCGGCTATGAACTGACTTGATTCCCTTAGAAGCAATTTTATCTGCCGGAACATTCAAGGCCTTGCCAATCACGCTAAGATCAACATCATACATCAGGGTACCGTGGGAGAACATTCGACCTTTTTCGGTTTTCATGGCGTTTCCTGAAAACTTCTTGCCGTTAATTTGCAAATCATTTCGGCCCGTCATCTTTGCTTCAGTCGCACCTAGTTTATGGAGTGCCGTAATAACTGGATCAGTAAATTTACGGAAGTTACCAATTGAATCGCCATCATCCTTAGTAATGAAACTAAAACTAACGTTACCGAGATCATCATAAACAGCACCACCGCCAGAAGTTCGTCGGGTCACGATAATGTTATGTTGATCGACATATTCTTGGTTGATTTCTTCGTAGGCATCCTGATAACGCCCAAGAATAATGCATGGTGAGTTAATGTAGAAGTAAAGAATTGGCTCGTCTAAGTTGGCGTGCTCCATTAAGTAAGTTTCGAGTGCTAGGTTATACCGAATATCACGGCTATCAGTTACAAGATATTTCATTTGTTAGTCCTCTTTTTCATTAAAATCGAAATCATCAACCAGATGAACAGATACGTTGTCACTATTCTGGAGAAGCTTAGCGACCGGGCAACGGGTCTCTGCTTTCTTGAGAATTGCTACTGCTTCGTCATGTTCAACTTGCGGGATCTTTACCTGGGCATCTAGCCAAAACTGAAAGCCAGGATTATCAAATCCCATCTTGATGCCAACTCGAACGACACTTTGATGAGCTAATCCACGACGCTTTTCTTCAGCCTCGATTGTGGCATTAAGACAAGTTGCCAGAGCAAGTCCAATTAACTGTTCTGGATTAGTACCCGGATTATCGTGAATCGGATTACTAGTTAAAACGTCTAAATTACCGCCTTGGATTACCTTCGCATGCCCATTAATCCCAGCATCGTTCTCTACCACTGTTTGATACAATACCTTTTCGCCCATTTTAAATGCCTCCTTTGAATCCGCTTACTTAATTATAATCCGTATGAAAGTAGTTTAAAAGATACAAAAGTAATTAATTTGTATAGTAAAATTTAAATAGTAACATTTCTCTTTCTTTACGTTCTTTATTAATAGAGGTTCTCTAAATGTAGGAGTTAGCCTTCATACGTAGTAAATACGTATGATATAATAAAGAAAAGATATGGAATGTTTGGTAAGACGACGAGATGTCGAAAAAAGGTTCAAGCTAAATGGCTGGTTCTTTGTTAGACATGGTGGAAATCATGATATTTGGTCAAATGGGAAAGTTAAGACTCAATTACCGAGACATCCAAAGATCAGTGATAGACTCTATAATTCTTTAATAAAAAAGTTTAATTTAAGGTAATTGAAAAAAATTCTTAGTAGGAGGAACAATCATGGATGAGATTAGAGTATTTCCAATTATAATTACTAAGGATAAGGGGAGTAACGAATATCCTTACTTTGTTGAAATTCCGGATATTGATGGTATGACTGAGGGGAAGTCTGTTGCGGATGCGATGGAAATGGCAAAGGATTATATTGGTACATTCTCGTTAGAAAATAAATTGCCTGAATCAAATACTAAATTGCCTAAAGCGGGAGAAGGGGCAATTGTAACTTTGGTGACAGTGAACGTTTCTGAATACAAACGTAAGAATGATAATCGGGTAGTTAAGAAGACGATTTCGATCCCCAATTACTTAAATGAATTGGGAAAAGAAAATAAGATTAATTTTAGCGAAGTAATGACGGCAGCATTGAAGAAAAAGTTAAGTGTGTAAATACTAAATACTCTATAGTTAGTTAAGGTGGTTTATACACAGTTAGAAGATTAAAAGTTATTATTTAAGGGGAGTTATTAAATGTCAAAAATCTTAATTACTGGTGCTCACGGTCAACTGGGTACTGAATTATGTCACTTATTAGATGAAAAGGGAATTGCTTATGATGCCTTTGTTTCCAAAGAATTGGACATTACCAATCAAGAACAAGTAAAAGCTAAGTTTGCTGAATTAAAACCAGCAGTTGTTTTCCATTGTGCTGCCTATACCGCTGTTGATAAGGCAGAAGACGAGGATAGGGACCTGAATTGGCAAGTTAATGAAAATGGAACCAAGAACGTTGCCGAGGCTGCTCAAGCAATTGGTGCAACGCTGGTTTATATTAGTACTGACTATGTCTTTGATGGGACCAATGAGGACGAATATCAGGTCGATGCTTCTACTAACCCGAAGAATGAGTACGGTAAGGCTAAACTTGCTGGTGAAGAAGCAGTCAAATCGATCATGGATCGGTATTACATCATTCGGACTTCCTGGGTCTTTGGTAAATACGGGAAGAACTTTGTCTACACAATGCTCCGTCTAGCCAAGACTCATGATCATTTAACAGTAGTTGATGATCAAGTCGGTCGACCAACATGGACACGGACGTTAGCTGAATTTATGCTATATGCAATTGACAATCAGATTCCATACGGTACTTACCAGCTATCAAACGATGATTCTTGTACTTGGTATGAATTTGCCCGAGAGATTTTAAAAAATGAAAATGTTGAAGTTAGCCCCGTTACTTCAGCAGAATATCCTCAAAAGGCTTACCGTCCGCGGCATTCAATCATGAGCTTGGATAAGGTCAAAGCAACTGGATTTGAAGTTCCAACGTGGCAAGAGGCGTTGGGAAGGTTTATGGATGAAATTGGTGAGGATAAGTAAAACCTGGTGCATTGCTACTAAGGGGAGAAATTATGTCAGCAGAGTCGTCACTAAAAAATTTTATTAATTAAATAGAAAGTATTCAAATTAATCGTGAAAAGATATTTAGACAATCAACCGCCCAAATTGATCATAATGTTGATAAACTAATTCAGCTTAACCAAATACTAATTAGTGACTTTACCGATGAACTAAGTCAACATCTTTCTCGGAAAACAATTACTCGACACCATCATCGCCTTGATGATTTTCTAAGTGGTTACTTAGCTGGTAACTTAGAAAATCTTTTTGGGGATGAAGTCGTTGATCTAGAACTGGCTCTGGATGCTGGCTTTTCTGTAGAAGAGTTGCGTCAGACTAAGACAGCATTAAATAAATTCTATAAGTTTCTTCGTAGTCAAAAATTAATTACTGGTGCTCTTTATCAGCAACAGCTGGAGACTTTAAAGCCGCAATTCAGTGCTGCAGAAGCACGACAAATGCTTCGAGAAGAAAATCAAAGACTTTTAGCTGCATTAGAAGCAAGTAGTCCAGTATTTAGTGCTGAGATTGATGAGCTGATTGAACATTATTTTGATGCTTTTGCTAATTTGTATGGTGTAATTTCCTGCGATCAAGCTTATCGGATTATTCGTCGACAAAATCCACAGTTAGAATTGTCAGTTGATGATTTTATTCAATTAATTGAACGCTTTCAATACCAGAACCAGCATTTATATAGTCTTGTTTCTTCGCCACAAATGACGATAATCAATCATGAATTATTAACTGCTCCTGATAGCCTATCAAGCCTTCACAAATTAACTGAAGGACGTCCTTTCGCAATTCCAAAGCGAACAATTTTACTAAAGTACGTTGATGAAGATTATGTTGAAGATTCTCCACAATTGAAGAACCTTAAAATATTTTATCAGGACGTTCTGGGAATACCTGAATCTAAATTATTGGGTAATATAAACGATACAATTAGAAAATTCCGAACTTGGACATCAGACAAAATAAGTCCGTTATTTAGTGAGATTAATGAAATGCTCCTTAAGCAAGACTATGGATGCAAGGATCGAGCAGAATTGGAACAGTTAGTTCAGAATTTAATTGCTCTTTATAACATTACGCCAAAATGGTCATTGCGTGGACACTCTCCTTCACAGGCAAGGACATATCCGAATGCACTTGAATTGCTGGATAATCATCAGTCAACTTTGAATAAACGATTAGTTAAAATGATCAAGTCGGCAACAATTGATCCAATGGAAATTATTTTGTATTTACTTACAGATAGTGACTTTGATCAGAGTACTGTCAGACGGTTTGAACAGCAACTCATAAATTTAGATATCCCGTCATTAGATTAAAATCGGATAAAATCCTTCTAAAATTGGTAACTTAAGCTGATTTTAGAAGGATTTTTTGCGTATGGGTGTTAGTAATAGCGATTATCGATATTGTTCATTATTAAAAATGTGAAGGCTCTTTTCGAACTAATGTTTGCTAAAGAATAAAGATTGATGTATTATTATATAAAAAACATATGTTCGAAAGGAGATAACGTTATGGAAAACAAAGGTGAAATAAACTTTTATTGGGATAAAGTAGGTAATCGATTAAGAAATTTAGATAAAACTGAAGTCAAAAATATAATTGCAGATTATTATACGAATAAAATAAAAGTAAAAGATATTATTACGAAGTATCATTTAAATATACTTAGTTCTCAATTAATAAAAGAGTTTCCTCCAATAGTTGTGGATAAAAAATGTCCTTATGACAATGAAAAAATGATCGTTAATTTACATAGTCGAGACGGGCTTGGATTAAGTGGTGAACCATACTGTCCAATTTGTGGGCATCAGAATTCACAATATTGTCGTTGTGAAAACTGTTTGGAGGAAGAGAAAAAGTATTTAGAGAATTTACGTAATAAGGTTCGTGATACCTATTTAGTTCCTAAAGAGAAAGTAAAAATTGAAGAACTCACACTAAGAGATAAGTTACTTTTAGCAGCGGTGTTAAAAACTGGTTTGAATGAGGAGACAACTAAAATAATTGGGAGTAAGTTAGCGGAAGGGAATCTTTCACCGTTAGCAGATATGAACAAAGATATTTTATCTAATTTAGTATCTAAAGCTATAATTTTAGTTGATCCAGAATCATCACTCGATGCCTTTACCGATGAGAATTTCCCTGAAGCTTATTATATTTATAAAGTCGATTATCTGCTTAATGTAACTAGCGAGAACGATAATCATGATCAATTAATTGGGATGTTAGAGTATCCAAAATCTGAAGAATTTTATTTAGAACCTAAAATAAGTTTAGGTTTTTGGAAAGAATTGGCTTTGGCAGAGTGTATAGAATTTTTGAATTGTCGAATGAAGGCTGTTGGATTTAATTTCAATCCAGGAAAAAAGACAAATTTGGTATTAAATAATTTACTAAATAATTTTTCTATCGGTCAAATCTGGCGGTTAATTTATATCTCTGTTGCTTACGCAGTTCAGTGACAAACTGAGGAAAAAGTACCAAAGAAAAGAGCTGCTAATTCAGTGATAACAGGATTAGAATCGCGAGGTCAAAGAGCAATTGCAGAGGATTGGAATTTAAGAAATTTTGGTCGTAACTATAATTTACCTGAAAGTATGCTAGCAAGGACATTATATGATGGTATTTTAAAGATTGGTAATGAGGGTATAACGGAGATACCATCAATTAAGTTAATTAGTAGGGGTAAATCTAGTGAAAGATAAATTGCTCAATTATTTGATATACACAAGATAGTGTGTATAATTAAAGGAGGAGGTAAAGGTATGCCCATTAAGGCAAGAAAAATGATTCACTATCTTGTGAAAGCTGGATTTAAGGAAGTTGCTAAAAGTGGTGGTCATCGAAAGTTTGTTCATCCAGATGGCCGCATGACTGAGGTTCCCATGCATAGCAAAGAGCTAACTCCTTTTACACAAAGAAAAATAATACAAGAAGCCAAGTTGAAAATTAAATAAGTAATAGGAATACGGCATACTAACTATTAATTATGAAAGAAAAAATTTTAATTTATCCAGTGATTGTAACAGAGTGTAATGATGAGGCAGGTCATTATTATGGGATCTCTTCTCCAAATATTAAGGGGATGGTTACAGATGGTAAAACTATGCAGGAAGCTATCCTTCATGCGGAAGATGCTATAGCAACGATGATTAGTGATATGGCGGACTATCCGGAAGTACAAGATCCGAGAAAGTGGAAACTTGGTAAAGACGATTCAGTTATGTGGGTTACAGTGAATATGGCAAAGTGGCTTAACCAGTATGGTAAAACCGTGCGTCGGAATATTTCACTCCCAGAAGGATTGAATAACTGGGCGAAAGAGAATAATATTAATGTTTCTCAAGTTACAACTAATGCTTTAAGAGAAATGAAAGAAGCATAAATAAAAGAAGTTAAGGATAGATGAATTCCTAACTTCTTTTATTTATCTTAATGACTTCCGGTAACCGGCGGCTTGTGCTTCAGCTTCAGAATTGAAGTAAACAGCATTGGCGGAATTCATATGATAACCTTGTTGGTCTGGTGTATGGTAAATCTTTGAACGAGAATTACCAACTATTAAACCATTAGCTTCATCGGTCTTCATGTCTCCATTGTTTTCAATGGATGAACTTGAAGATGATATACTACTTGCTTCCTCGCTTGATGCGCTACTATCATCATTTTGGGGAGCTGGCTTAACATAAGCAGTATTTTTTACTACAAAGACTTCTTTATTACTCTGACTTTCCTCAGTAGATTTAGCTGAGACAATAAATTTACATTTTTTAGTTGAGGTAGCCAGATTTATCTTTTTGGTAAAATTACCATTCTCATCAGGTTTAACCTTATAGTGATGCTTATTACCGTTATGCTTTTCAATAGTGATAACCGCATCTTTGTCAGCCTTACCTGTAAAGGTGACGCTTCCGTCATTCTCAGAGTCAATTTTGATACTTTGATTTATCACTTGTGCATTGTGACCATCTGGGATATTAACGGTAAGTTGCGTCCTACTAGCTAGAGTAGGTGTAATGAATAAACATAATCCGGCAATTACTCCGCCCAAAACCGATACAAACTTTTTCATATAGAAATACTCCTCCTTGGTTATTTCTACGCTTGTCTATAATAGGTTATCATACTTTAGTATAAATAATAAGGTGAAAATGAAAGTTCACTTTTCCTTAACCTCGTGTTCCAAAACAAGTAATTCTCATCTGCCATTAGATAAAAAATACCTTCTCAAGACTGAATCTTTATTTAGCCTTGAGAAGGTTATTTATTTTACTTATCTTCCGAATGTCGTGCACCAATTTGGAAGTCGTTCGCATGTTCAAACATATATCTAACTGTTAGTGGCTCGTCTCCAGTTAATTTTTGAAAATCATTAGTCTGGAGACTCATTTTACCTTCACGAATTGCTTGGCCAAAAGTTACCATCCCATCACTAGAGAATGGAGCTTCTGAATCTTCTTTAAATTTACCATCTGTGGTCCGGGGAACTCCCATTGCATCAAAGACTTCATAGTTTTGTTCATCAGTAATTTCCTGATAAGTAACATGATTACCTGTTGCTTCATTTCCAATTTGAATGAATTTACTAATTGTCATCGCTTCAGGCCCGTTAATGTTTAGAATTGCGTGATGATAGTCATTCGAAGCTAATGCATAAGCAGCAGCTTTGGCACAATCTCGTCGGGAAATATAAGCCATCAAACCATCACCTTGGTTATTCTTCAATACTCCGTCACTCTTAACATAGGTAAAGTAGTTGGTAATCATTGCTTCCGCATATTGTGAATTCCGGAGAAAAATATAGTCTAATCCAGAGTCCTTAATATAATTTTCGGTATAGATATGATCTTTCTTTTCAACACTTGGATTGGTAGGATCGTCTGCATTAACGAGTGAAGTATAAATGATTTGTTTAACACCAGCTTTTTTAGCAGCATCAATCACATTTTTATGTGCTGCTTGACGCTTCTTGCCAACAAATGGCATTGAAATCAATAAAACTTTATCTGCATCCTTAAAAACAGGATCCAAAGTTTCGGTATGGGTGAAATTAATTACTGCTGTTTTAAAACCAAGCTTTTGGTATTGCTGTAATGGCTCATCAGAGGGAGCAGTAAGAATAACATTTTTCTTTGGAATTAGGTTAATAATATCAGTAACAACTTGCTTACCAAGATTGCCATCAACTCCATTGATAATTATTTTGCTCATTGCTTGTTTCTCCTTTCACATTCTATAATTAAAGTATAGTGATGGATTTTTGCTAAATCATCATTCAATTATCGTCAATTTTCAGCGTATTATTGCTACATAATGTAGGAGAAACATGAAATGAAACTAAAACTATTCTTAGACTCAATCGTAGATCGTTACAATTTAAACAATGAATTACTGGATGTTGAAATTAATCAAGTGAACTTTAAATTACGCTCAAAAACTATTCAAGTGGTGGATCCTCTAGGCCAGCAACTGATCGGAAACATTCTGATTGTAGATCAAAGGCCATGTAATAATGATGAATCATGGTTAATTACTAAAAGCTCAGCGACAACATTTTTTACTGAGTTTCAGAGTAAGATTATTCAGTATTTAAAATGGGAAGATCAGTTATCCCAATCACTTTCTTACAAGCAACCAGTTAAAAGGATTCTTCATGTTTTACAGCAAAAAATAATTAACCCGCTCTTGATTTTTGATTCTAGTTTAAAGCTATTAGGACACAGTTCGGGTAACCGGAACCAATTAACTGATTGGCAAAAAAGTGTTAGGGCAGGTTATATTAGTGTAAGTGGAAAGACTAATTCTAAATTAGCTGAGCTTTTTAATTCAACTGAGATAATTTCTGGTCGAGTATGCCGGTTATCTGGTTTTAAATTACCGTTCTACCTTCAAGAGATTATTTTACGGAATGATGATCACTTTTATATGATTATTGTGCTTGAAGAGCAGAGTAAACTTCAGAAGGATTTGGCTGTTATTGAATCAGTAACTGATAAAATTGCGGCAACGGTTGGTCTTCATAATTTTCCGTATCAATCACGAGGTGGCAATCTTGAGGGACTATTACGAGATATTTTGGTTCGCCCTAACATTTCAATTAATGAGATTCAGAATCGGCTACAATTTGATCCACATCGGTTAAAGAGACCGTTACGGGTTTTATGTCTTAAGACGCCGCATTCCAATCTTCAACCATTAGGAACAATTCTGACAAAGTTTGTCGTTTTTCATTATGAACAGTATGACGTTTATGTCATTGAGGATAGTAACCCAACGATTCTTAAAACCATTATTCAGGAGTTAGACCCATACTTGAAAGCAAATAGCACTTGTGCAGGAATCAGTAATGCTTTTACTCAGTTACATCAATTTAACCAGTTTTACCAACAAGCTGACCGGGCAATTAAGCTTGGGAAAAGTGTTGGGATTAACGAATATCACGATTATATTGCAGCAGATTTAATCGATCATATTAGTCAGGATCAATCGCTTAGTAATTATCTAAGTAAAAAGGTGCTGGAGCTAAAAGAAAAGGATCAAAAACTATTTCAAACACTAAAAACATTCCTAATTAATCGTGAGAACAAAAAAGAGACAGCCATTGAGTTGCAAATCCATCGATCGACTCTGAATTACCGATTAAGTAAGATCGAAGAAAAGTATAATATTGAGTTAACAACACCTAATCAATACCTCTATACATTATTATCGACGTTGCTTATAGATTAAACTTTGGTATGGAAAAAGAGAGCAATAATTGTGACAAAAAAGGATGCCCGTTAATTCTGGACATCCTTTTCATTTATTCCCTAATCACCCTTATACTTACTCTCAATCGTAAAGTGACGGTCGATATGAACATTCGGCTTCTTAGTAACATCAGCGCCATAGTACTTCTTCGCAATTTTAGATAAGGTACCGTTCTTCTTTAATTTAGCTAATTCATCGTTAAATTGTTTTTGCAGTTTTTGGTCATTCTTGTTAAAGACGATTCCTTCACCCTTGCCATCTTCGTTCGTGGTAAAGTACATCCCTTGTCTGATTTTAAGTCCGCTATTAGGTTGTGCTTTGAGGGCCAACTTTTGAAGATAATAGTCATTCATAATAAAGTCGGTTTTCCCGCTTGCAACCCCCTTCATGTAGACGTCATTAGAAACATTGTCGTAGTTAACTAACTTGGCGCCTAGTTGTTGTGCTAATCGTTGGTAATTGGTTCCAGCTTCACCGGCAGACTTCTTTCCTTTAATGTCTTTCCAGTTGTTGATTCCAGAGTTATCGCTCTGTCGAACAATCAAACTATTGAAAGAATGTTTAATTGGGGATGACATCAAATAGTTTTTTTGACGGGCAGGTGAAATGGCAAAGTCATCCGCTGCCATATCCGCTTTTCCAGTCTTGACCGCAGTTAACATCCCATCAACATCGTACTCTTTAAACTTGACCTTCTTATGGAGTCCCTTGGCGACCGCACGAATAACTTCAACATCATAACCAGTTAACTTCTTAGTCTTCGGATCATGATAGGAAGTGGGGTAAAGGGTTCCAGATGTTGCGACAGTCCAGGTATCTTTATCTGCGGCACTCTTTTTCCCACAGGCGGATAAACCAACAATTGCTAAAATAATTACTGAGAAAATTGTTAAAAACTTTTTCTTCATATGGGTGACTTCTTCCTGTATTTTATTTTGATAGTGACGTGAAAACGCTTTAATTATATTCCGAATATTTAGCCGATTCAATCAAATTTGCATAACTATTCAATAATACTAAACATTATTAAGTATGATCATTCATTAACGTAAAGTTGTAAATGATTTTCAACTCTCTGCTCACCCCAACTGAGAATGCAGCAAACAATCCAGTAAATGATGGCAATTTCAATATAAATGGTCATATAATCCTGATTTACTCCAGCGACGACTTTTGCTTTCATGAACATTTCAGAAACGGTAATCATTGCGGCAAGGGAGGTACTTTTAAACATGTCGAGTAAAACGTTCCCCAATGATGGGAGGACGATCCGAAAGGCTTGGGGTAAAATAATGTAAGTCATCATGGTGAAATAGGACATTCCCAAGGCGCGCGCGGAATCATATTGAGATTGACTAACGCCCTTGAGAGCAGACCGGTAATATTCAGCAAGGAACGCACTCGGGACGACGGTAAAAGAGAGGATTGCCGCGGGCAGGGCAGCCATGTTTAATCCAAAGTAGGTCAGGAAAAGCACGACTAGCATTGGAACACCACGGAAAAAGGAAATATAGAAGCGAGCAATCCCACGAAGAAGTCGGTATTTACTAATTTGCATCAGCATTACTAGAACACCAACAATGTTAGAAGTGACAAAACAAATTGCTAACAGGATGATTGATAAGGGCAAGCCACTAAGAATAGTTGGTAGGGACTGCCAAGCTAGTGGTGCATCAAAAAATCCTGGAATGTTAAACCAGTGTTCCCAATTCAAGTGAACCATCTCCAAATTAAGTTATTAACCTAAAGTATATTGAATTAAAAACGCTTTTACAATGACTAATAGACGATTTATAATATAAATGCCTATTTGTAACTGTGATTATCAGAAAGAAGAAAATAGATGGATATTTATTCTTTATTAAGGAAACCAGCTTACCAATTAGCGGATATGGTTAGGGCAAAGAAAGTCAGTAGCCTTGAATTAGTAAGTGCCGCACTTGAAAAAGTTAAAGCGGAGAACCGGCAATTAAACGCAGTAATTCACCTGCGTGCGGAGTCAGCCCTAAAGGAAGCCCGGCAACTAGTTGATCATGGACAGCCGTTCCTGGGTGTTCCAATCTTGATTAAAGGGTTGGGTCAACAACTTGCTGGTGAGCCAGATACTAACGGCAATAAGCTATTTCAAAATAACGTTGCCCAAGCGACCAGTAACTTTGTTCGAGCCTTGCAACAAGCGGGGTTTATCATTATTGGTCAGACTAATTTCCCCGAGTTTGGTTGGAAAAATATTACTGACGCGAAGCTCTTTGGTCCAGCCCGGAATCCGTGGAATACTGCGGTTACCCCTGGTGGTTCTTCCGGTGGCTCAGCTGCTGCGGTGGCCACTGGTTGGGTGCCGTTAGCTGCCGGAAATGACGGTGGCGGCTCGATCCGGATTCCCTCTAGCTGGTCAGGACTAATTGGGTTGAAGCCCACTCGTGGTCGTGTACCAACTGGACCAAGTGATTGGCGATCTTGGCAGGGAGCCTCGATTAACTTTGCTCTGACACGATCAGTTGAGGATTCTGCCCAGCTACTAGATCAGTTACAAACTGTTCAGTCAGCAGCTGTTTTTCAAGTACCAAGGTTTACTCCTGGATTTAGTCACGTTTTACAGCAACCAATGAAAGATATCGAAATTGGCTATACAGTCAAATCGCCGGTTGGAACCCCCGTCAGTGACGAAGCAAAGCAAGCAGTCTTGGATGCAGTAACTTTTTTAAGTGATCAGGGATTTAAATGTACTGAATTTACCGATCCAGTTGATGGTAGAGCGCTAATGAATAGTTATTACACGATGAATGCTGGTGAAACCGCGGCAATGTTTGATGGAATTGAGCGGTATCTTGGGCGGCCTGCTAAGCGAGAAGATATGGAATTATTGACCTATGCCCTATGGAAAACCGGTGTGAATGTTTCAGCGGCTCAATACAGTGAAGCATTAAGTCAATGGGATCATGCAAGCTACATTCATGATCAGTTACACGATCAGTATCCATTATTCCTTACGCCAACTAATGCTCAGCCAGCTCCCCGAGTTGATCATGACTTAATTAAGCCAACCGACCGCAAGCGGATGGAAAATATTACAGAATTCTCACCGGTAGAGCAGCGCCAATTGATTTATGATCAATGGCTTCCGGCGCTGACCTATACACCTTTTACCGAACAGGCGAATATGACTGGTGAACCAGCGATTAGTTTGCCGACCCATGTTTGTGCTAATAGAACTCCACTAGGAATCCAGTTTATTGCCCGAAAAGGGAATGAAAGCTTGCTTCTCCAAATGGCCAAGTTTTTTGAAGACCATCATCAATTTAAAATGCTTCAGCCAACCCTTTTCTCATAAAAGGTATAATGAAGTTATCTAATAAGGAAGAAGTGAGGGCAGATGGCACTATATTTTACGGACGTTTTTTCCGGAAGTGCGGATTGGATAGTAACTGATCCCCATGCTCAGGGAACAATTGTGAAGGCCTCCCAGGGAACGGGCTATGTTAATCCAAAATATGAATACCAGTATTCTTTAGCGAAAACTAACGGTCGTTTATTGGGTCTTTATCACTATGCGGGTGGCAATGACCCGGTCGCCGAGGCAACATATTTTCTCGATCATATTCGAGGGAAGGTTGGTGAAGCGGTTTTAGCAGTTGATTGGGAACAGTACCAAAATGCTGCTTGGGGTAACCCAAATTGGGTCCGAAAGTTTGTTGATGAAGTGCACCGGCAAACAAACGTCTGGCCGCTAATCTATGTTCAAGAATCGGCAATTTGGCAGGTTGCTAATTGCGCGAATGATTGTGGCCTCTGGGTTGCCAAGTACCCATCAATGAATTGGCATTCCTGGCAGGTACCGGATATGCAGGTTAACACTGCACCATGGCCGGGATATACGTTATGGCAATTTGCGGGGGATGACGAGGATCGTTCGATTGCTACAGTGGATCGGAATGGTTGGCAGCGGTTAGCTAATCCTACTGGTCAGGTAAGCTCACGACCGCTAATCTTTGGAGACTCTTCTGCTAGCAGTATATCAAATAACGAGACTTGGACTGATAATCTTGGTGATACTTGGCACCGTGAAGTTGGGCGGTTCACGAGTAGTCGGCCATTAACTTTGCGCTGGGGTGCGTTACCGACCTCAACAGCAATTGCGGAGTTACCAGCAGGTTCAGTGATTGACTATGATGCCTGGTCACGGCATGATGGTGAAGTTTGGATCCGTCAACCACGTGGCAATGGTCAATATGGTTACCTACCGTGTCGTAATGCTGTTACGAATGAAGCGTACGGAACATTTAGTGAATAATGAAATTAAAATGCCTCATAGTCGTTAAAAATTTGGCTAACGATTATGGGGCATTTGATGTTTTAGATTAAGGTAAAGAGTCCTTAAAATGCCGATTCTTTGCTTAATGAAAAGACAGTCGTTATAATTAAAGTTATAAAGATACTTAGTGTCTCGGAATGGAGGAAATGAATATGGGTAAATTAGATGGTAAAGTAGCAATCATCACTGGTGCATCACAGGGAATGGGTGCAAGTCATGCCCGTCTCTTTGTCCAGGATGGTGCTAAGGTTGTCATTACTGATATTAATGCTGAAAAGGGTGAAGCTTTGGCAAAGGAACTTGACCCGACTGGTGAAAAGACGCTTTTTGTTAAACAAGATGTTTCCAGCAAACAGGATTGGCAAAAGGTCGTTAAGGAAACATTAGCTAAGTTTGGCAAGATTGATGTGTTAGTTAACAATGCGGGGATTAGTATCACTAAGTCAATCTTTGATTATAGCGTTGATGATTATTTGAAGATTGTTAAAATTAATCAACTTTCAACCTTTATTGGAATTAAGTACGTTGGTGAAGTAATGAAGAACCAGAAATCGGGAAGTATCGTTAACATTTCATCAATTGATGGCTTAGTTGGTGGTGCAATCGGTTATACTGACACTAAATTTGCTGTTCGGGGGATGACCAAAGCAGCCGCTCTTGAGCTAGCACCGTATAACATTCGTGTCAACTCGGTTCACCCCGGAGTTGTTGAAACACCAATGATTAAGCAAAATGATAATAGTGATGAGGTTAAGGCATTCGCAAAGACAATTCCGTTGCAGCGAATCGCTAAACCAGAAGATGTTTCGCAAATGGTTGCCTTTCTCGCCTCAGATGAAGCTGATTATTCTACCGGCTCTGAGTTTATTGTTGATGGCGGGTTAACGGCAAAGTAAACAAGTTAAAATTTATCAGTTTAAAAGGAGCAGCTGACGTCTAAAATGCAAACGTTAGCTACTCCTTTAGCTTTTATGTTAATAATTATTGACCATTACCAGTGTTCGGAGCTGGTGGTGTTGGATTAGTAGATGAAGCGGAACTAGCACTGCTACTTTGCGTAGTTGAAGATGAATTACTTTCATTTCTTGAGCCGCCATTCAAAATACTTTCAATGGATCGACTTTCAGAGATTGATTCACTTCGACTATCAGAAGAAGAGTTGGAACTCGAACTAGAACCAGAACGTGATGATTCATTGTCATCATCACCACCATCCCAAGCACCATACATTAATGCCCACTTGGAATCCTTAATTACAAGTTGGCGTTTACCATTTACCCGAACAGCTTCAACAGTATCTGGCATCTTCCAGTTAGAAGCGTGATTCTGTTCGTCAAGGTACTGCATGATGCTCTTATAAAGGAGGACCGCAGTTCGTTCATATTGGGTGGAGATTGCGCCACCATTCATTGGGTGATCAAAACCAGTCCAGATTCCGATCGAGTAGTTCTTCGTGTAACCAGCCATCCAGGAATCCATTACTCCTGATTGGTTCCGGTTAGGGAAGTCGGTTGTCCCGGTCTTCCCGGCCTGGTGAACACCGCTTAAGTAAGCAGAGGTTCCAGTAGAAGCAGAATTAGTGAAGACTCCCTTTAACATATCAGTCATCATGTATGCGGTCGCCTTACTCATTGCTCGCTTACCATGAGGAGAGTAAGTCTTGGTTTTACCATCCATGGTAGTGATTGAACTAATGTAGTATGGCTTATAGTAAGTCCCACCGTTAGCAAAGGCTGCATAGGCGGCTGACATTTGAAGTGGGGAAATGTAGAGGGCAATCCCGTTTTGGAGGGTGTAAGGATCCTTTTGCGAAATTCCTAAGCCACCTAAGAAGGTTGTTGCCCGTTTAATCCCGACTTCCTGCAGTGTCCGAATAGCAGGAACGTTTCGTGATTCGACCAGTGCGGAACGCATTGTCATGTTCCCCTTGTACTTGTTATCAAAGTCGTGAAGAACTTTATTTGTTCCTGGCCAATAGAACTTCGTATCAGAAACGGTCTTGAACGTTGGCCATTGAAGATACTCAATCGCCGGACCATAATCCATCAGTGGCTTAGCGGTAGAACCAGAACTCCGGTTTTCCTGAACAGCCCGGTTAAGTCCATAGATGACGTTAGAATGACGGCCACCAAGCATGGCAATCACTTGACCATTATGTGGATCGGTAACCGCTGCCCCAGCTTGCATTTGGTCGTTTTGGAAGGAAATTTCGCTATTTGCAGCGTTGTATAACTTCTTTTGAGCACCCAGATCCATGTTGGTGTGGACCAGCAAGCCGTCAGTGTTTGGATTGTATCCTTCTGCTTGTAATTGAGCGAGAACTTCCTTGACGTACGGATCAACGATCTTTTCCTTAACGTTAGTCTCACTTGATTCAACGTCACCATGATCTGGGTCGAGGCCATCAGTAACACTTTCACTGGCAGCATTTTGAGCAGCAGACTTAGTAATGTAGCCAGCCCGAACCATCGCGTTCAAAACTTCATTCCGCCGTGCGGTTGCGTACTTAGTATTCGAAGCAAGCGGATTGTAGTTAGTTGGTGATTGAGGCATTCCGGCAAGCAAGGCTAACTGTGAAAGATCCAAATCTTTCAATTCTTTACCATAATAATACTGGGCAGCAGTCCGCATTCCGTAGACCCCATTACCCATGTAAACCTTGTTAATGTAGTACTTAAGAATTTGGTCTTTACTGAAGTGCCGTTCAACATTTAAGGCTAACCAGGCTTCTTGAGCTTTCCGCTTAAAGGTCCGGTCAGATTGAGCAGTTGAGAAGACCGACAATTTAACCAGTTGTTGGGTTAGGGTACTTCCACCTTGCATTCCATCTGAACGACCAATCACGTTATTGATTGCCGCACCGAAGATTCGCCGAACATCAACCCCATGATGCTTATAGAAACGTCGGTCTTCGATTGCGACTACCGCGTGTTTCAAAGTGTCAGGAATTTGCGAATCTTTAGCATAATCCCGTTTTTGAGCACCAAGCCGAGAAATTACCTTATTGTTGGCATCATAGATAATCGTTGTGTTCTGACTTGATAATTCCCGTTGACTGATCTTCGGGGCACTTGAAGCGTAGTAGAAAAATAGTGCACATCCAGCCACGAACAGGAGGACAATTGCCCCTGCTATCCAGAGGAGGATGCGCTTTAATAATGGCTTTTTTCCGCCATCATCATAACTACCATCAGCACGATACTGATCTTCGCGCCGTGGTTCATCGTTATTCGACATGATATTCTCCTTTTACTTTGTATTAGCAATAATTCGGTCGACTGCTTCCAAGTATGGAAGACGGGGATTAAGTCGGTAACCAATTTGATAGCCGCACTTCTCAATTGAAGCAAGCGGAATTGATTTTCGACCGCCGGATTCTTGCTGATCCCAGAATTCAAACAGGTTGGTAGCTGGTAGTAAATAAATAAGATCTAATTCGGTAAATTTAATAAATGCGAAACAGATCCCACCCTGTTTGATACATTCACGCATGTGGCGAATTTGGTGGGGATGAAAATTCTTTAACGGGAACGACCGCTTATTCCGCGTTTCTTTCGCGTCAAAGTCAATATAGTAGCCTTTGTAGACACCGTTATAGTCGGTCGTTGATGGTCGACGAAAATATGCTTCCTTAATAACGGCAGCACTCCGCTTCGGATAATCAACCTTTACTAACTGGATTGGTGTTGGCTTCTTATGAATCACAGCAATGTGGTTTGCTAAATAATACTGGTTGCTATGATTAATTTCATCTTCCAGTGACATTCCCCGTTTTGCGTAAATCGATTGATGGGGGGTCGGCAAATCTCGTTGCGGGTTATACTCCCGTTTCGGTTGCTGACCATTGGGATAGTGAATATTCACCATTGATCACTCTCCTAACTAGAAGTATTATACCAGAGATACATCAAGATGATTGATACAGAATGATTAAATTTAGAGCGTGAGCCGTGACGAATTAGCAACTGAGCACTAGAAAATCCCGGACGATGATTGTTTACAATCAAGGACGGGATAGCTAGGCGGAAGTTGCGGTCACGGCGAACGCATTTCGGCTCAGTCGCCTAGAACATTAGCTCTAGCAAGTTTCTGGCGAGCATATTTTGGCTCTGTTGCAGTAGAACTTTAGCTCGAGGAAGGTTAGGGCGAACACGTTTCGGCTATGTTGCAGTAGGAGGTTAGCTCTAGCAAGTTCCTGGCAAACAGTTCTTGACCTTGTTGCAGTAAATAAACACTTCCTCTAAAAATAACTTTACCTATATAATAGTAGAAAAAGGTGGCGATTAAATGCGACGATTATGGATCACGGGTTACCGGAGCTATGAATTAAATGTTTTCAAGGATGATGATCCAAAAGTTGCTGTAATCAAAGATGTCCTTTCTCGTGAACTAAAAGCACGACTAGAAGAGAGTGATGAAGAATTTTGGTTGATTACTGGTCCTCAGTTGGGAACTGAGCAATGGGCAATTGAAGTAGCGTTGAAACTAAGGGATGATTATCCACAGTTGAAGATTTCGATGATGCTGCCGTTTACCGAGTTTGGTCAACAATGGAATGAGAATAATCAAGCTAAATTAGCTAACCTTCAATCGGCTGTTGATTTCAGTGCGAGTGTCAGCGATCATCCATATCAGTCACCGCAACAGCTTCGTGCCTTTCAACGTTTCATGTTAACTCACACTGATGAAGCACTCTTGCTTTACGATCCAGATCATGAAGGAAAGGAAAAATATGATTATCAAGCAATTCAAAAGTATCAAGCTAATCATGATTATTCCTATCGTTTAATCGACTTTGACGAACTCCAGGAAGCAGCTATTGAATGGCAAGAGCATCAACGGGAAGCAGAAGAAGCAGATAAATTCTAGGTTTTCGTGAATATCGGGCGAAATTGCTTGAATTTGCGGGATGAGTTAGGTATGATAATTAATGTACTTTTGAAGTTTAGCAATTGAGGTGTATAAATTGGATAACATTAAATTTACTCCACAAGATATTTTGCATAAGCAATTTAAAGAACGGAACATCGGAAAGGGCTACGATGAAGCTGACGTTGATTCCTTCTTGGACGATGTTATCAAAGATTATGACACCTTTAACAAAGAAGTTGATCGTTTAAATAGTGAAAATGAACGACTTCGTGCTAAGGTTGATGAACTTAACCGTCAAGTTGAAGTTGGTTCATCAATGAATAATGGAGCTGTTTCTCAACCAGTTTCTAACGCTACTAACATGGATATCCTGAAGCGGTTATCTAATTTGGAACGGCGTGTCTTCGGTTCTCAAATGGGAGCTAACGGTCAAGAGAACGACTCACACTTACTTTAATAATTTCAGATGCAAGTCTTGGGTAATTGAGCATAACTGATGTTATGTTAGGAAGGTCCATGCTCGCACAGACTGCGATGTCTGTAGTGTTTGTGCTCGCTGAAAAAATAAGGCGGGGTACCGATTTATTCGGTAACGGCGGAAAAAACGACTACGGTTTTACTATGTCCGAGTATTCCTGAAAAGTGCCACAGTGACGATACAATAAGGGAAACTTTATTGGTGGAACGCGGTAAACCCCTCAAGCGGTAAACCCAAACTACGGTAGGGGAGCTTTGGATAACGAATTGAAGTGATTCCAGGGGAGAGCTTTATGCTCTGAGATAGATGATTACCTCGGTATAACTTTTACCTGATAGTTATACTACGACAAAACATGGCCTACAGATTCTTGCATTCAGGTAGTCCGGGTTCGCCCGGGCTTTTTTATTTTTAAATTTTTAGTAATAATAAGCATATATTTACTTTAACTAATTGCCAAAACAACAATCTCAATAAAGAAATAATATAATAGAAGTAAGGAGATGAGTTTAATGAAAACAGTAAAACTTAATAATGGTCTTGAGATGCCAATGATTGGATTTGGAACGTACCAAATCACTCCTAATACAACTTTATTAAATGTTGCTAAGGCACTCCGTTTAGGATATCGAATGATTGATACTGCGCAGTACTATGGAAATGAGGAGGGTGTTGGTGAAGCGATTAAGGAAAGTGGCCTTGATCGTGGGCAACCGTTTGTAACAACTAAGGTCCAAACGAGTGGCTATGAAGAGACTAAGAAAGGGCTAGATGGCTCATTGCTTGACTTCAATCAGGACTACTTTGATTTTGTACTAATTCATTGGCCAATGGGAAATGATTTAGAAACTTACCGAGCATTGGAAGATGCATATCAGGAAGGTAAAATCTGTGCAATTGGCTTAAGCAACTTTAATGAACTACAAGTTCAAGAGATTATTGATCATTCGTCAATTAAACCAGTTGTTGACCAAATTGAGACTCATATTCTTTGGCAACAACAGCGGATGCATGATTACTTAACTGCAAATAATATAGTTCATGAATCATATGCACCTCTGGGAGAAGGTAATCCTGGTTTCTTAGATATTCCTATTCTAAAAGAGATTGGTGATAAATATCAGAAAACACCAGCTCAAGTCACCTTACGCTATTTAATTCAATGTGGAATTGTTGTTATTCCTAAATCATTAAACACTAAGCATATGGAAGAAAATATTGATATTTTTGACTTTGAACTTAATGGTGAGGAAATGGCAAAGCTTCGTGATCTTGATGCTAAGAAGTCAATTGATGGTTGGCCAGCTACAATGCAGGAAAATAATTACTAAAAAATCTCAAAAAAATTTTCACTGATAAAGGGATAAGCGAATTTGAACTTTTTGAAGTGGGGGGGGTAAACGAGCTTCCCTAATGAACTAATTTAGGATCTCTTAAGAACAAGGATTAGTGAGTATAAATCACTATTTTTAACTTATCACTACCAAAACAGCTTTAGCTCACTTAATGAACAACTTCTTATAAATCTGTGAATTGCTTTATCATTTTGTTACGAAAACGAGAATAATTTGTTAAAAATAGTTGAAATTTTATCACAAGTCTAATATAGTAATGATGATTCAAAGTAATTATTGGATCCAATTAGTACTTTTCTACGCTTAGTCAAGTGGGATTACCGACATTAATTGTTTTAGTGTTGGTAATCCCACTTTTCTTTAATTTAAATTTAGTAATTGAATGCGTGCAAAGTTGATCTGGAGCCACGACAAAAAAGCCCAATGTTAATGTGAAGTGCCTCATAATTGTTAGACAAAAGTTCTAACGATTGTGAGGCACTTTT